>JAEEGK010002509.1_pt1 | contig 45977 bp, 50 predicted proteins | sample 8958771 | NCBI WGS metagenome assembly JAEEGK01 (sample SAMN16246547, study PRJNA631951) | gut metagenome | biome: gut microbiome; feature: rumen; material: SC-attached | host: Bos | place: Iran: Karaj | collected 2018-10 | reverse complement strand
CCGGGCGGCCGCGGCGGTCGCGGCGGCCGTGGCGGCGGAATGCCGATGGGCGGCCCGATGATGGGTGGCGGACGTCCGATGATGTAATCCATCTTCCGCATAGAGAAAGCGGCCTGCCGGAAAGCGGGCCGCTTTTCTTTTTCTTTTATTATCTTTGTAGGATATATGGAGATTCTGAGAGCATTGCTGGTCGGCGTGATCGCCGCCGTTCCCTTTGGCCCCATCCTGGTGATGGTGGTCCAGCGCACTTTGTGCCACGGCCGCAAGACCGGCCTGATGGTCGGCCTGGGCGCCGCGATGGGCGACATGGTCTATGCCGGCGTCGGCCTGCTGACCCTCGAGCTGATCAAGCAGTTCGTCCTGGACCACGAAGGGATCTTCCTGCTGGTCGGCGGCGCCATCATCGGCATGATCGGCGCCGGGATGTGCTTCCGCGAAGTCTCCCTGTCCCTGCCCGCCGACAAGCGGCAGGTGTCCGGCAAGTCCTGCACCCTGCAGGCCTTCACCAGCACCCTGTCCAACCCGGCGGCGCTGGCCACGATGCTGGCCCTGCTCACGGGCTTCCGCCTGGGCGGCGGCGTGTCCCGCACGCCGATCTGGATCCTGATCCCGATGGTCGGCCTCGGCGAGTTCACGTACTGGACCCTGATCACCTGGCTGCTTTCGCGCTTCCTGCGGATCAACGAGAAGACGCTCCGCATCGTGAGCCGGGTCGCCGGCGGCCTGGTCTGCATTTTTGCCGTCGTACTGATCGTGCGCGGCCTGATCATGATTTTAGGAAACTGACAGAATATGGATATCAAAGGGATTCTCAACAACTGGATTGTCAAGAACGTCCTGCTCGCCATCGCCTTCGTGGTGGTGCTGGTCACGCTCGTGAGCGTCCTGCTCAACCTGGGCACGCAGCACAACAAGCAGATCGAAGTGCCCGATTTCACCAACATGACCTGGAGCGAAGCCCGCAAGGCCGCTTCGAACGCCGGCGTGCGGATCGTCCTGGCGGACTCCGTCTATGTCAAGCGCCTCAAGCCCGGCGTCGTCTATCTGCAGACGCCCGGCGCCGGCGCACAGGTCAAGCGCGGCCGCCGGGTCCGCCTGACCACCAACACCACGGTCCCCAAGGAGGTGATGATGCCTTCGCTGGTCGGCTTCTCGCTGCGCCAGGCCAAGGGCGAGCTCGCCCGCGCCGGCCTGTCGCTGGGCCGCCTGATCTACACGCGCGACATCGCCACCAACAGCGTGCTGCGTCAGCAGCGCGGCGGGGTGGATATCAAGCCGGGCACCAGCCTGGCCAGCGGCACCACCATCAACCTGGTGCTGGGCCTGAACCCCAACGAGAACATGACCTACGTCCCGAAACTCCTCGGCAAGCAGTATCTCCCGGCCGTCGACCAGGCGCTCGAGAGCTCGCTCAACGTCGGCCGGCTGCATTTCGACGAGACGGTCAAGACCTACGCCGACTCCGTGAGCGCGTTCGTGTACCAGCAGCGCCCCGCCCCTTCCGAGAAGGTGCGCATGGGCTCCGAGATCACGATGTCGCTGACCACTGACCCTGCCAAACTCCCTTCTGCCAGCAAATGACGACGCAGGAGCCGCAGGAGATGTTCGAGCACTTCCGTCTGGAAGTGGATCCGGGGCAGGCGCCCGTCCGGATCGACAAATATATGTCCACCCACCTCGAGGACACATCCCGCAACCGCATCCAGCAGGCCTTCAAGGAAGGTTACGTGCGGGTGGGGGAGACGCCCGTCAAGGCCAACTATATCGTCCGCCCGGGCGACGTGATCCGCTTTGTGATGCCCTACCGGCGCCGCGGACTGGAGATCATCCCGCAGGACATCCCGCTCAATATCGTCTATGAAGACGACGACGTGCTGGTGGTCAACAAGCCGGCGGGGATGGTGGTCCATCCCGGCCACGGCCACTACGAGGGCACGCTCATCAACGCCCTCTCGCACCACCTGGGCATCAGCCAGGACGCAGATGCGATGGACGAGCGGATGGGCATCCTGGTGCACCGCATCGACAAGGACACCAGCGGCCTGCTGGCCGTGGCGAAGAACGACGAGTCGCAGCTCAAGCTGGCCAAGCAGTTCTTCGACCACAGCATCGACCGCCGCTACAACGCCATCGTCTGGGGCGACATGCCCGAGGACGAGGGCACGGTGGAGAGCTTCATCGGCCGCGATCCCGGCGACCGCCTGCGCTTCCGCTCCGTCGAAGACGAGGAGCGCGGCAAGCGCGCCGTCACGCACTGGAAGGTGCTGGAGCGCTTCGGTTTCGTGACCCTGGTCGAGTGCAAGCTGGAGACGGGCCGCACGCACCAGATCCGCGTGCACATGTCCCAGCTGGGGCATCCCATTTTCAACGACGAACGCTATGGCGGCGCGGAGATCCGCAAGGGGACCATCTACGCCAAATACCGCCAGTTCATCCAGAACTGCTTCGCGATCTGCCCCCGGCAGGCGCTGCACGCCCGCACGCTGGGCTTCGTGCATCCGCGCACGGGGGAGTGGCTCCAGTTCGATTCTACGCTGCCGGAGGACATGGCCGCCCTCCTGGACAAGTGGCGCAAATACAGCGGCCAGATGCCTGAAGAATGAGAAAGACCCGCCTCCTGCTCTGGCTCCTTTCCGCGCTTTCCGCGCTGTTGCTGAGCCTTCCCTGGCTGATTCCGCACGCAGGGCTGCTCGCCCTGGTCGCGTTTGTCCCGCTCCTGGTCGCGGATGCCGTGGCGGAGCAGTGCAAAGTCCGCGCTTCGTGGCTCTTCCCCTTCTTCACTTTCCTGGCGTGGAACGCCGCCACGACCTTCTGGGTCTGGAACGCCACCGCGGGCGGCGCCGTCTTCGCCATCGTCGCGAACGCGCTGCAGATGCTCCTCATCTGGCTTCTTTTCCGCCTCGCGCGCAAGAAGATGCAGGGCGCGCTGCCTTATATCTTCCTGGCCGCGATGTGGATCGCGTTCGAGCGGCGCTATTTCGATGTCGATTTCTCCTGGCCGTGGCTCACGCTCGGCGGCGCTTTCGCCCGGAGCACGCGCCTGATCCAGTGGTATGAGTTCACCGGAACCCTGGGCGGCTCGCTCTGGATCTGGGTGGTCAACCTGGGCGTGTATGGCCTGCTGGTCGCCGTCTTCGACGGCTTCTGGTCCCGCTGGCGCGGCATTGCGCGCGTCTGCGCGGTGCTCGGCCTGACCGTGGCCGTGGCCGGCCCGCTGGTGGGCTCCAAGCTCATCTACGACGCTTATGAGGAGCGTTCCGAGGGCACGGTGGACGTGCTCATCGGCCAGCCCAATCTCGATCCGTACCAGAAGTTCCAGTCGATGACACAGGCGCAGCAGACGGAAGTCCTGCTGGACGAATTCGCCCGCGCGCTTCCCGATACCCTGCGCAAGCCCTTGCTCCTGCTCGCCCCCGAGACCTTCACGGGCGACATCGTGCTCAACGACCCGGAGCGGTCCGCGACCGTGCGCGCCTTCCGCGCTTTCCTGGCCGCGCACCCCGGCGCGGAGCTGCTTTTCGGCGCCAGCACCTACGACATCTTCGAGACCCGCTCGGCGCCCTCGATCCTCTCGCGCCCCTACGGCGACGGCTGGATCGTCTCGCACAACAGCGCCCTGATGGCGCGCCCCGAAGGGCCGCTCGAATACTGCCACAAGAGCAAGCTGGTCATCGGCGTGGAGATGACGCCCTGGCCGAAGATCTTCGTCCCGCTGGACGACTGGCTCTCCAAGAAGATGGGCACATCCGGCCTGATGGGCCGCTCCGTGGGGCAGGAAGCGCCCACGGTGCTGCATTTCGGGCAGAAGCGCATCCCGGTCGGCTGCGCCGTCTGTTATGAGTCCGTCTATCCCGAGTATTGTACCGGCTACGTCAAGGCCGGCGCCAAGGCCCTGACCATCATCACCAACGACGCCTGGTGGGGCGACACGCCGGGCTACCGCCAGCACCTCAGCTACGCGCGACTGCGCGCCATCGAGCTGCGGCGCGACATCGCCCGCTGCGGCAACACCGGCATCTCCTGCTTCATCGACCAGCGGGGAGAGGTCCTCTCCCAGACCGACTGGTGGACGCGCGGGACGCTCGCCGGGCAGGTGAATCTCAATTCCGCCCAGACGCTCTATGTGCTGCACGGCGACCTGGTCGGCCGCGTGTGTACGCTGGTATTTCTGCTGCTGGCTGCGCTGCTGCTGGTGCGGCTCCTCATCCGCCGCTAAGCGCTAGAACAATTTCGGATGGCTCTCTTCCAGGCCGGTGAGCACGCGCTCCATCACGGCCTGGCGGATCAGGGCCGAGCGCGAGGACACCTTGAAACGCTTGCAATACGTGTCGATGGCGGCAAGCTCCTGCGCGTTGAAGAGCACGGACTTGCGGTGGGTGCGCCGGAGCGAGGCCCGCTGCTTGTCGAGATAGGCGGGGTCTACGCCGGAGAACTTCTTGTTAGTCTTCTTTTTCCTGGCCATAGAGCATATTGATATATTGGATGATTTCCAGCAGGTTGGACATTTCCAGGCGCCGTCCGAGGATCTCGCCCTCCCACACTGCGAACACCTTGGGCGTGGAGAACACGCCGTAGTCGAGCAGGAGCGTCGATTCGTTCTTCGGGTCCCAGAGGTGGACCATCCTGACATTCTTGTTGCTGGTCTTGAGCGCCTTGCGGAAGGCGCGGAAAGCGCGGCGGTCCGTGTCCACGTCGATGGCGTAGAAGTCCATCGGGAAGTTCACTTCCGCGAGCACGGACGGCAGGGCGTGCGTCTCCAGGCGGCATTTGGCGCAGCCGGGCGAATAGAAGAAGAGCACGGCGGCGCGGTCGCTGCGCGGGATGGTGCGCTTGCCGCCGCAGGGCGTGCGGAGCGTGAGCTGCGGCGCGGGCATGCCGAGCAGCGTGCTACGGTTCTCGAGGGCGAAGCGCTCCGCTTCGAACATCTCGAACTCGCTGCGCGGCTGGACCTTGCCCGTGGCGATCCATTCGTCGAAGATGTGCACGGCCACGGCCTCTTCGCCCATCACGCGGCTGAAGCGGTAGTGGTCGAAGACGGCGAGCGCGACGTGCTGGCGCATCAGCGAATCGGTGCAGGAGTTGATCAGGGCGTCGAATTCGGCGCTCTTCTCGTCGTTGTCGGCGGGCAGCAGCGCGCCGTAGAACTGCGTGAGCAGGCTGTCCAGCGGGGCGAAGCGGGCGGTGCTGTCCGCCTGCGCCTCCTGTGCCGCGGTGCGGGCGCCGCAGAGAAGCAGGAGCGTCAGGAGGATGGGCAGCAGTCTTCTCATTTCACTTCGGGAAGGACGACCCCCTCGGGGAGGAACTGGCTGGTGTCGCCGTGGTGGCGCAACAGGTCGCGTACGGCGGAAGAAGAGATGTGGGCATATTCCTGCGCGGTCGGGATGATGATCGTCTCGATCTCGGGGGCCAGGCGGCGGTTGGCGTCCGCGATGGCCTTCTCGTTGTCGAAGTCCATCATGTTGCGGATGCCACGCACGATGTGGCGGATGCCGAGCTGGCGGCAGATCTCGATGGTCAGGCAGTCGTAGGAGATCACGCGGACGCGGTCGCCGAGCGAGGCCGTGGCCTGGCGGACGATGTCGATCTTCTGCTCGTTGGAGAAGAAGCCGCGCTTGTCCTGGTTGAGACCCACGGCCACGACCACCTCGTCGAACATCGTGAGCGCGCGGCCGAGGATGTTGAGGTGTCCGGCGGTGAACGGGTCGAACGATCCCGGGAATAATGCTATCCTGTTCATAACAAACAAATATAGGCAAAAAATGCGTATATTTGGATGATGACTGTAAAAATCGAACCTTCCTGGCGCGAAGCGCTCCAAAGCGAATTCGACCAGCCCTACTTCGCTTCCCTTGTCCAGCAGCTGCATGCCGAGAAGGCTGCAGGGCGTACCATCTTCCCGCCCGGCGGGCAGATTTTCCGCGCCTTCGACCTCTGTCCGCTGGAGCAGACGAAGGTCGTGATCCTGGGCCAGGACCCCTACCACGGCTACGGGCAGGCGATGGGCCTGTCGTTCAGCGTGCCTGCGGGCGTCCCTGCGCCCCCTTCGCTCAAGAACATCTTCAAGGAGATCGAAACGGACCTGGGCGTCCGGATGTCCGGCAGCCCCGACCTCACGCCGTGGGCCCGCCAGGGCGTGCTGCTGCTCAACGCAGTGCTGACCGTCCGCGCCGGCGAGCCGACCTCGCACAGCACCCTGGGCTGGCAGACCTTCACCGACGCCGTGATCCGGACGGTCTCCGAGCGCCGCGACGGCGTCGTCTTCCTGCTCTGGGGCAACTACGCCCGGGGCAAGGCGCCGCTCATAGACGGCGCGCGCCACCTCGTACTCGAGGCGGCGCACCCTTCGCCGCTTGCCCGCGGCGCATTCTTCGGTTGCCGGCATTTCTCCCGCTGCAACGACTACCTCGTCGCCCACGGCCAGACGCCCATCGACTGGAAGCTCTAGCCGCCCCCTGGCGCTTCAGGGCGACCTCGCCTCTGCCGCTCCGGAGCTGCCAAGGGCAAAACAGCCTGTTTTTGCCCCTGGCGACAGTTTTTTTCGATTGCCAAGGGCAAAAACATATCAAATCGCCCCTGGCAGACCAAGTAGAAATCGGATATCGTTCTCCGCAACCCGGAGCATCCGGTGTATTTGCAGGACGCTGGCGTGATAATCGTAATACAGCATCCTGGCAAGTTCCTTTTTATGGTCGGGCGGAAGTATGCCCGGGCGTGATGATCCGTATTTGTCTTTGCTGATCTGGCGGGCGATGGTGAACAGTTCGTCGTCCGTGCAGAAATACTGGTCGCCCAGTAATTTTGCGATATCCTGGAAACCTTCCACGCTCCTGGAGACCAATGAGTTGTAATGTCGCGCGTCCCTGAATAGCCCTTCCCCCAGGGTGAGGTCGCAATAACTCGCCGGCGACACATGGCCGTCCACGAGGATATGCGAATCCGGATACTCGACGGTCCCACTACGGAACAGGCGCCTTTTTTCATCATACGACAAATCGCCGAAAGTCCCGTCGCGGCGGAGCCGTGCGTCAGGATTGAAATAGAACCGGTTTGCGCCCCAGGGGTAAGAATAGGGTGTACAGTCCGGGCGTACCAGATAGCCGTTCCTGTTGACGTAGGCGATGGAATTCCGCAGAAAGGATAAATTGTCGATGAGGATGATATCGGGCCGGAATTTTTTCAGATCCCGGACCCGTCCGGTGGAATGGTAGAAGCGGAACAAGCGCTTCCGCAATTGTCTGAACCAGTGCTCCGCCGCCGCGACGGTGCATTCGGCAACCGTGTGGAGATGGGAACCCATGATCTCAAAAGTGATGATGTTGAAATCCGGTGTCAGGTAGGAGACAAGTGCTATCAGGTTCATCGCAAAACAGAAGTCGTAGTCTGTTTCGAAAAGGGTCAGCGTGTCGTCTCCCGGCGTGCATAAGTGATAGAATGGTCCGCGGGAATTGAACAACGCTTCGCACTGCCGTTCGCGTTCGGCGAAAGACAGCGGCCGGTCTGGGTTGAGCATAAAGTTTTTCATAGGGGCAAACCTACGAAAACGGAGCCGTTTGAACGTTCATTTAAACGATTATTTTTGAGTTGTTTCTCATCTGCTTGATTATGAGCCGGGTGTGCCGGACCTTACCGAAGAAAGAATCATACAGATAAAGGCTTTTTCCCTTCTTTTTGTATGATTCTTAATTCTGCCAGGGGCGGGGAAGGGTTGTTTTGCCCCTGGCAGAAAGAAAAAACTGTCGCCAGGGGCGGAATCGTATCCATTTGCCCCTGGCGACAGATCAGTGATTGCGAGTCGGATCAGAAGATGAAGCTGATGACGTCCTGGATGTCTTTGACGTAGTGGAACTCCAGGCCGCGGATGTAGATCTCCTTGATGTCTTCGATGTCCTTGCGGTTCTCTTCGCTGATGACGATCGTCTGGACGCCCGCGCGCTTGGCGGCGAGGATCTTCTCCTTGATGCCGCCGACAGGCAGCACGCGGCCGCGCAGCGTCATCTCGCCGGTCATCGCGATGCCGTGGCGGATGGCCTCGCCGCGCAGGGCGGACACCATCGAGCTCACCATCGTGATGCCCGCGGACGGGCCGTCCTTCGGGGTCGCCCCCTCAGGCACGTGCACGTGCAGGTCCTTGGCGCCGAACTGCTCGGACGTCATCTTGGCGAGCTCCGGGTGGGCCTTGATGTACTGGTAGGCGATGGTCGCCGATTCCTTCATCACGTCGCCCAGGTTGCCGGTCATCGTCATCACGCCCTTGCCGTTGGACACCGAGCTCTCCACGAACAGGATCTCGCCGCCCATCTGGGTCCAGGCGAGGCCCGTGACCACGCCGGGGGCTTCGTTGCCCTTCTGCAGGTCGTGGAAGTTGGTCGGCAGGCCGAGATACTCCTTGAGGTGCTCCTTCTTGATGGTCGTCGGATACTCCTGCTCCAGGGCGATCTTCTTGGCGGTGACGCGGGCGAGCTTGGCGATCTGCTTCTCCAGGCCGCGCACGCCGGATTCGTGGGTATATTCGTCGATGATGGCGGCGAGGGCCGCCTTGTCGATCTTCAATGCGTTCTTGGCGATGCCGTGCTCCTCGAGCTGCTTGGGCACGAGGAACTTCTTGGCGATCTCCATCTTCTCCTCGGCGAGGTAGCCCGTGACGTTGATCAGCTCCATGCGGTCGAGCAGGGCCGGCTGGATGGGCGCGGTGCTGTTGGCCGTGGTGATGAACAGGACGTTGCTGAGGTCGTAGTCCAGGTCGAGGTAGTTGTCGTGGAAGGTGGAGTTCTGCTCCGGGTCGAGCGCCTCGAGCAGTGCTGCGGACGGGTCGCCCTTGAAGTCGGAGGCGAGCTTGTCCACCTCGTCGAGCACGATCACCGGGTTGGAGGTGCCGGCCCGGGCGATGCCGTTGAGGATACGGCCCGGGAGGGCGCCCACGTAGGTCTTGCGGTGGCCGCGCAGCTCGGCCTCGTCGTGCATGCCGCCCAGGGCGATGCGCACGTACTTGCGGCCCAGCGCCTTGGCGATGGACTTGCCGAGGGAGGTCTTGCCCACGCCCGGAGGGCCGTAGAGGCAGAGGATCGGCGACTTCATGTTGCCCTTCAGTTTCAGCACCGCGAGGTACTCGATGATGCGGTCCTTGACCGTCTCCAGGCCGTAGTGGTCCCCGTCGAGGACCTTCTGGGCGTGCTGGAGGTCGAGGTTGTCCTGGCTCATCTCGTCCCAGGGGAGTTCGAGCATGAACTCCAGGTAGTTGTACTGGACGCTGTAGTCCGGGGAATTCGGGTTGTGCTTCTCCAGCTTGGCGAGCTCCTTGTTGAAGGCCTCGGCGATGGCCTTGGGCCACTTCTTCTTGGCGGCCTTCTCGCGGAACTTGTCGAACTCTTCCGCGTCGTCCATGCCGAGCTCCTCCTGGATGGTGCGGAGCTGGTTGTTGAGGTAGTATTCGCGCTGCTGCTGGTCGATCTCGCTCTTGACCTTCTGGTTGATCTCCTGCTTGATCTTCATCAGCTCGATCTGCACGTCCAGGATGGAGAGCAGCTTGAGCGCGCGCACCTTGACGTCGTCGTATTCGAGGAGCTGGATCTTCGAGTCGAAGTTCTCGACCTCGATGGTCGTGGCCACGAAGTTGACCAGGAAGCGGAAATCGTCGATCGCCTTGAGGGCGCCGACGGTCTCGCGCGTGCCGATGTTGCTGGCGCGCAGGATCTGGATGGCCTTGTCCTTCAGCGACTCGCTGATGGCCTTGATGTCCGTGCCGTGCTGGTCTTCGAGCAGCACGTCGGGGAGATAATGCACGCGGGCGGTAATATAAGGCTCGTAGCCGAGCACGGCGTCGAGCTGCAGGCGCTTGAAGGCCTGCAGGATGGCCGTGATCGTGCCGTCGGGCATCTCGAGGGTCTTGAGGACCTTGCAGACGGAACCGTAGCGGCAAAGGTCCTCTTCCTGCGGTTCTTCGACCATCACGTCGTTCTGCGGGACGGCGCCGAGGAAGAAACCTTCCTTCTCGGCCTCCTGGATCAGGCGGACGGACTTCTCGCGTCCGATCGTGATCGGGAACACCGCACCCGGGAACAGCACCGCGTTGCGGAGCGCCAGGACGGGCAGGATATCCGGCAGTTCGGCTTCGTCGAATTTCAGCAGGCCTTCTCCCTGCATGACGGGGATGATGCTGACTTCTGCGCCAGCGGGGAGGGTGAATTCTTTATCTTGTCTCATAAATATGCCAAATTGTCAGTATTGTCACGTTTTGTATTGTGTCTGCGAATATAGTCAATCTCCGTGCCACTGCCAAAATATGCAAATATCATTTTGAATAATAAAAAAATAACTCTATTTTTGCACTCCCAAAAAATTGACAATAATATAACTATAAATTTTTTACAATGACTAAAGCAGAAATCGTGAACGAAGTGGCCAAAGCCACCGGTATCGAGAAAGTGACGGTCCAGACCGTGGTTGAGGCCACCATGGAGAGCATCAAGGCCTCCCTGATCAAGGACAACAACGTGTACCTCCGCGGCTTCGGTTCTTTCATCAACAAGGAGCGCGCCCAGAAGGCCGCCCGCAACATCACCCGTCAGACCACGATGACGATCCCGGCCCACTGCATCCCTGCCTTCAAGCCGTCCAAGTCCTTCGCCGCTGCGGTCAAGGAGAGCGTAAAACCCAAATCCAAATAAATTATGCCCAACGGAAAGAAGCATAAGAGACACAAGATGGCCACGCACAAGCGTAAAAAGCGCTTGCGTCTGAATCGGCACAAGAAGAAGTAGTCGAGGAAAGCCTGACGGGAGATCCGGCGGGCTTTTTCTTGATTTTATGACACACCCAATACAATGGAAACCGCGAAGACAGACAAGGACCTGGTGGTGGACGTATCGTCCTCCGAGGTGCGGATCGCTCTGCTGGAGAATCACCGGCTGATCGAGCTGAACCAGGAATCGAACCAGGGTCAGAGCTATTCGGTCGGGGACGTCTTCCTTGGCAAGGTCAAGAAGATCCTCCCTGCGCTGAATGCCGCCTTCGTGGATATCGGCGACAGCAAAGAGGCGTTCATCCACTACCTCGACCTGGGCTTGTATTTCAACGCTTTCGACACGTTCGTGCGCGAAAGCAATCCCAACAAGGAGTTGGGCAAGCTCTATGCGGGTACGAAGATCGGCCCCGCCCTCGCGAAGGAGGGGCGGATCGAGGATCACCTCAAGCCCGGGCAGATGATCATCTGCCAGATCACCAAGGAGCCGATATCGACCAAGGGATCCCGGTTGACTGCGGAGATTTCATTGGCAGGGCGCAACATCGTACTGCTCCCCTTCGCCGAGAAGGTGAGCGTCTCCCAGAGAATCTCCTCCAAGGAGGAGAAAAAGAGGCTCGAGACCCTCGTCCGGAACATCCTTCCCAAGAACTACGGCGCCATCATCCGGACCGCCGCGGAAGGCAAGACGGCCGCCGTCCTGGTGGCCGAGCTGCGGCTTCTCATCGAGAAGTGGGAAGGTTCCTGGAAGAAGATTGCAGCATCCAAGGGGGTGAAACTCCTCTTCACCGAGTACTCCAAGACCACCACCGTACTGCGTGATCTGCTCAACGACTCGTTCACCAACATCCACGTCAACGACAGGAAGGTGTACGAAGAGACGCGCAAGTACATTTCGCTGATCTCTCCCGAACAGGAGAAGATCGTCAAGCTCTACGAAGGCAAGGAACCCATCTTCGACCATTTCGAGGTGACGCGCCAGATCAAGAGCTCCTTCGGCAAGGTGGTACCGATGAAGCAGGGTGCATATCTGGTCATCGAGACCACAGAGGCATTGGGCGTCATCGACGTCAACAGCGGCATCCGGGCCAAGACCACCGACCAGGAGGAGAACACCTTCGAGGTCAACAAGCTCGCTGCCGAGGAAATCGCCCGCCAGCTGCGTCTGCGCGATATGGGCGGCATCGTCATCGTCGACTTCATCGACATGGCCAAGCCGGAGCATCGCAACGACCTGTACAAGTACATGCGGGACCTGATGGCGACCGACCGTGCCAAGCACAATGTCCTGCCTCTGACCAAGTTCGGCCTGATGCAGCTCACGCGTCAGCGGATCCGTCCGGTGACCGAGATCAACACGACCGAGAAATGTCCTCTTTGCCACGGCACCGGCAGGATCACCTCCACCGTGGTGGCCGACGAGGAGATCGAGCGCAAGATCGCCGACCTCGTCGAGAAGGGACACAAGACTATGACCGTCCGGGTCAGCCCCATCCTCGGGGCCTACCTGACGCGCGGGTGGAACTCGTTCCTCCGCAAGTGGAGACGCAAGTACAAATGCAAACTGGACGTGGCCGAAATGTCCGACCACACCATCCTGCAGTATGAAATCGTGAATGAGAAAGGAGAGGCCCTCGACTAGAGGACCTCTCTTTTTTTGCGGCCTTCGGTGCGCATTTCGCGCCAAATTGCTTATATTCGCAGTAGCGGAAGGCTTTAAAACGAATTCACGATGAGTATTTGGATCATAATAATCCCCGTGATGCTGGCTTCGTTCATCATCCAGCGGGTCCTGAACAGCAAGTTCGAGAAATACAGCGAAGTCCCCTCGCCGCACGGGCTGACCGGTGCGGACGTCGCGCGCCTGATGCTCGCGCAGAACGGCATCGACGACGTCAAGGTGCAGTCCGTCGCCGGCAAGCTGACGGACCATTATAATCCCACGGACAAGACCATCAACCTCAGCGAAGGCGTCTTCGCCAGCGCCTCCATCGCGGCCTGCGCCATCGCGGCGCACGAGACGGGCCACGCGCTGCAGCACGCGCAGGGCTACGCCCCGCTGCGCCTGCGCTCCGCGCTCGTCCCGGTCGTGACCTTCGCCAACAACACGGTCCAGTGGGTCCTGCTTGCCGGCGTGCTCCTGATCAACGTCTTCCCGTCCCTGCTCTGGATCGGGATCATCCTCTTCGCGATGACGACCTTCTTCAGTTTCGTCACGCTCCCGGTGGAGATCAACGCCAGCCAGCGGGCCGTCCAGTGGATGGAGGGCGCGGGCGTCGTGGACGCCGGCACGCGCCCGATGGCCGTGGACGCCCTCAAGTGGGCCGCCTATACCTATGTGATCGCAGCCATCGGCTCGCTCGCGACGCTTTTCTATTATATCTCCCTGGCCAACCGCCGCTAGCCGATGGACAGCGTCAGACTGGACAAATACCTCTGGGCCATCCGGGTGTTCAAGACCCGGAGCGACGCCACCGACGCCTGCAACGGCAACAAAGTCAAGATCGGCGGCGTCAACGCCAAGCCGTCCAAGCCCGTCAAGCCCGGCGACGTCCTGGAGGTCCGCAAGGGCTCCGCGCTCTTCTCCTACCGCGTCCTGAAGCTCACGGAGAGCCGGATGGGCGCGCAGCTCGTCCCGGACTTCGTGGACGACCTCACGCCGGAGAGCGAGCGCCTCAAGCTTTTCGCGCCGCGCGAGACCATCACGATGCAGCGCGACAGGGGGGCGGGACGCCCCACCAAGCGCGACCGTCGCCAGCTCGAGGAGCTGATGGACGCGATGGATTTCGAATAATCACCCCAAATCAAACAGAAAGAATATGTGTGGAATCGTAGGATATGTAGGGGGCCGTCAGGCCTATCCGATCCTGATCAAAGGGCTCACCCGGCTTGAGTACCGGGGCTACGACAGCGCCGGAGTGGCGCTGATCGGCGATGGCGGCGATCTCGCCATCTACAAGACCAAAGGAAAGGTGAAGGACCTGGAGCAGGCCGCCGCCGGCAAGGATGTGTCCGGCAGCATCGGCATCGCCCACACCCGCTGGGCCACGCACGGCGAGCCGAGCGACGTCAATTCGCACCCCCATTGCTCCGAGAACCACAACCTCGCGCTGATCCACAACGGCATCATCGAGAACTACCGGGCCCTCAAGACCGAACTCACCCGCAAGGGCTACCATTTCCAGAGCCAGACCGACACCGAAGTCGTCATCCAGCTGATCCAGTATATGATGGATTCCACCGGGGCCAGCTTCGAAGAAGCCGTCCCGATGGCGCTCAACAACGTCGTGGGCGCCTATGCGCTCGTCATCATGGACAAGAACCAGCCCGACAAGCTCATCGCCGCCCGCAAGGGCAGCCCGCTGATCATCGGCGTGGGGGAGAACGAATATTTCGTCGGCTCCGACGCCTCCCCGATCATCGAATACACCAACAAGGTCGTCTACCTGGGCGAGGAGCAGATCGCCTACATCCAGCGCGGGCAGGAGCTCCGCATCACGGACCTGAAGAGCGTCGAGCAGACGGCGCAGGTCCGCGAGCTGGAGATGAGCCTCAGCGAGATCGAGAAGGGCGGTTTCCCGCATTTCATGCTCAAGGAAATCTTCGAGCAGCCGCGCACGCTGCGCGCCTCGATGAAGGGCCGCCTGCATCCCGAGCTCGGCGAGGTCAAGCTCTCGGGCGTCATCGACAACCGCGCCCGCCTGCTCAAGGCCGGCCGCATCGTCATCTGCGCCTGCGGCACGTCCTGGCACGCCGGCCTGATCGGCAAATACATGATCGAAGAGCTGACGCGCAAGCCCGTCGAAGTCGAATACGCTTCCGAATTCCGCTACCGCCGGCCGGTCATTTTCCCGACCGACGTGGTCATCGCCATTTCGCAGTCCGGCGAGACGGCCGACACGCTGGCCGCCGTCAACCTCGCCCGCGAGGCCGGCGCCTTCCTGTTCGGCATCTGCAACGTGGTCGGTTCCTCCATCGCCCGCGCCACGGACACCGGCTGCTACACGCACATCGGCCCGGAGATCGGCGTCGCGTCCACCAAGGCCTTCACGGCCCAGGTCACGACCCTCTTCCTCATCGCGATGAGCCTGGCCGAGCAGCTCGGCACCGTGTCCGCGGAGCGCCGCACGCAGCTCGTCACCGAGCTCCAGCGCATCCCGGACAAGATCGCCAAGATCCTCGAACACGACGAGCAGATCGCCGCGCTGGCCAAGATCTTCACCTACACGCGCAACTTCCTCTACCTGGGCCGCGGCTACAACTACCCGGTGGCCCTGGAAGGCGCCCTCAAGCTCAAGGAGATCTCCTACATCCACGCCGAAGGCTATCCGGCCGCCGAGATGAAGCACGGCCCGATCGCCCTCATCGACGAGGAGATGCCGGTGGTCGTCATTGCCCCGCGCCGGGGCAACTACGAGAAGATCCTGAGCAACATCCAGGAGGTCAAGGCCCGCAAGGGCCGCATCATCTCCGTGGTCACCGAAGGCGACGTGGATGTCAAGGCCCTCTCCGACTGGTCTTTCGAGATCCCCGACACCGAGGAATGCTTCGAGCCCATCCTCTCGATCATCCCGCTGCAGCTCCTGGCCTACCACATCGCCATCGCGAAAGGCCGCGACGTGGACCAGCCCCGCAACCTCGCCAAGTCCGTCACCGTGGAGTAATCCCCGCCTGACAGACGGAAAGGGTCCGGCCAGCGCAGCGCTGCCGGACCCTTTTCCGTCGGGCGGGGACGCCTAGTCGAGGTAGAGGGCGTGGCGGACCTTGTCGGCGGCGGCGTCGCCGGCGAGGCCGCGGAGGATCTCCAGGCCGAAGGCGACGGCGTGGCCGGCGGAGCGGCCTGTCACGATGCGGCCGGAGCGGACGGCGGGGGCGGGGGTGTAGCGGGCGCCCTGCGCGATGAGCTCATCCTGGAAGCCCTCGAAGCAGGTGAAGTTGACGCCCGCCAGGACGTCCGGGCCGAGCTGGCTGAGGACGAGGCCCGGGGCGGCGCAGATGGCCGCGACCGTGCCGCCGGCGGCGTAGTGCTCCTGCATCAGCCCGATGAGCGGCGTGCAGGCGGCGAGGTGCCGGGAGCCGGGCATGCCGCCCGGGAATATCATCACGTCGTCTGCCGTGGTGCCCTCGTGCCGGGCGTCCAGCTCGGGCAGGAAAGCATCGGCCGTGACCAGGATGCCGTGGGAGGATTCGACCTGGGGATCGTCGGTCAGGGCGACCAGACGCGTGGTGACGCCGCCCCGGCGGAGGACGTCGTTGGTGGCGAGGGCCTCGACATCTTCGAAGCCGTCTGCCAAAAAGATATTCACACCTTTCATATGCTGCAAAAGTAAAGAAAAAATAAAAAAGATTGCTAACTTTGACCCGTTAACGCTACCCTTAACCAATGATTATCCAGATGAAAAAAGCTGTTCTCCTCTCCTTGGCAGCTCTTCTGTTGTCGGCGAGCGCAGGCGCACAGGTGTTCAACCACCTCTCCGTCGGCGCGGGCGTCGGCACGGACGGCCTCAGCCTTGAGGTCGCTGCCCCGCTCGGCAAGTATGTCGATGTCCGTGCAGGTTATGGCACCGCTGTCGGTCTCATTGGCTACACGGTGAAAGACTTGTCCGTTCCCGAGCATCCTGGCTCCCGCTCCAGCTACGAGACTCCCGTCCCCCTGCGGATCACGCTGGGGATGAGCGACGCCCGCCTGCTCTTCAACCTCTATCCTTCCGCAGAGAAAGGCTTCCACTTCACGGTGGGCGCCCTCTTCGGCTCTCCCGCCTTCGTGCGCGGCACCCTCTCCGACCTGCCCGCCGACTACAACACCGTCGGCTTCGACGTCGACGGCTATCTGGTCAAGGCCAAGGACGGCGTGCTCGTCACCGAGCTCTGTGCGCCCGGCCTGGGCGGCAGCGGCTTCGCCGTCAAGCCCTACGTCGGCATCGGCTTCGGCCGTGCCGTCCCCACTTCTTCCCGCGTGTCGTTCAGCTTCGACCTGGGCGCCGCCTACCAGGGCCAGCCCGGCCTCTGGGCCGAGGGCGAAGGCATCACCGGCCGCGTCAAGAAGGTCCAGCTGACCGGGGATCAGATCGAAGACCTGGGCGAAGTCATCGAAGAAGTCGGCAAGTATGCCGCCTTCTGGCCTGTCCTCACGTTCCGACTCTATGTAAAACTTTTCTAGATATGAAGAAAACACTGTTCACAACCACGCTGGTGGCCCTGTTGCCCCTGCTGTTCGCATGCAACAAGAATAACGACACCGACACGCGTTTCGAAGATCCGCGTTTCATCCAATATGCCGGACAGCTGATCCCGGCCAGCTCGCTGACGGCTTCCGCCGACCAGAGCGCCATCCGCACGGACGACGTGCCGGAAAACGTGCTGCACAGCATCGAATTCACCGAGAGCGGCCTCTATGCCGTCGGCACGCTGACCCGGGGTGAGCTGAACTACCGGATGGGCGAGTACAGCGTCGCAGGCGACGTCTACACGCTCAACGGCTACGGCTCGGTCCAGTTCGACAACAGCAATGCCGGCCAGGTGGAGATTGTCGTCACGCAGGACGGCAAGCCGGCGGAGACGATGCCCGCCACGTTCTCCCGCGCCACCGGCACGGACCAGCTCTACCGCGGCTGGACCATCGACAAGACCCGCGTGACGGTCCGGGGCTGGACCACCGCCAGCGCCGACTTCAAGGGCTGCAACCTCTATGAGATCGCCCAGTTCATCCGCAACAACGGCCACGACGCCCCCGACGACATCGCTCCCGGCCTGGAGCTCCGCTCCATCTCCTTCACCGGCACGGAGAAGATGTTCTTCGCCTACTCCGACGGCACGGGCGACGCGAGCGAGTTCAAATACAACGGCAGCAGTTTCACCTACCGTTGGGATGATGATAAGATGGGATTCACGTTCCTGCCGAAGCAGGCGACCGTCGAGTACATGGACGGCAAGTGCATCCTGTCGATCAGTTCTGACATCCAGGATTCCACGACGTCGGTCTCCGTGACCTTCGTCCTCTCGCCGATGCTGTAGTCTGCTGACTGCGGCCGCCGATCCGACCCCGCCCCTCGCGGACTACTCCGCGTCGGGCGGGGTCGGGTCTGCCGTGGGGTCGATGTACGGATCCGCGTCGGCGCGCACGATGGAAGTCTCGAGCAGGAGCGTGTTGGACGTGCCGGGCACGAGCTGGAACTCCAGGCACTCGGCGGGGACGAGCAGCGTCTCGCCGGCGCCCAGGGGATAGTCGAGCGACTGGCCGCCCGCGAGCGGGAGGCGCAGGGTCGCGCTGCCGCGCACGCAGCTGTACAGGAGAAACGGGCCGCCTTCGCGCGTGATCTCGATCGGCGCCTTGAGCGCGATGCGGTCCAGGCGCATCTGCGGCAGGTCCACGAGCCGCTCGGAGTCGGGCGCCGAGCCGGCGGAAGTACGGCCCGCAGCGGGGGAGAATTTCTTGTAGTTGATGAAATCCAGCGCGTCGATGAGCGTCAGGGACGTGTCGAACTCGTCGGGGTGCACCTCCTCGCCCCAGCCGCACAGGCAGAAGTCCATCGGCGAGGACTCGGCGATCTCGAGGATCTCCACGTCGCCCAGCGCCGCGTGCGGCGTGCCGGCCGGGATGTGCAGCCACTGGCCGGAGTAGGGGGCGACGGTGTTGAGGAGCTCCTCCACGCTGCCGTCCATGCACTTGGGGTAGAACTCCGCGGCGTCGGTGTCGCGGCGGAAGCCCACCAGCAGGCGGGCGTCGAGCCCGGCGCGCACCACGTACCAGATCTTCTCCTTGCCCAGGAAATCATATCGCTGCGCGGCCACCTCGTCGTCGGGGTGCACGCGGAGCGGCATCCGCCCCTTGCAGCGCACCAGGCGCACGCACACGGGGAACTGCCGCCCGTAGTATTCATACACATTGTCGCCGACCACGCGGTCGAGGTAGGTGTCCATCACCTCGGACATGCTGTTGCCGGCCAGCCAGCCCTCGCGGACCAGCGAATCGCGGTAGCCCAGGTCGGCGAGCTTGAATTCCTCGCTGCCCCAGGGATAATCGTCCTGCAGGGTGCAGAACTTGAAAGGGTAAAGTTTCTTCTCTTCTGACATACGGGACAAAATTACAAAAATTGTGTATATTTGTTGCTACGGTTAGTTTTATCAGTGTAATGGAAAAGAAGCTTCACCCCTCCACACTTTGTGTCCATGCGGGCTATAGCCCGGCCAATGGCGAACCCCGGCAGATGCCGATCATCCAGAGTACTACCTTCAAGTACACGACCAGCGACGAGATGGGCCGCCTCTTCGACCTGGAGGCCTCCGGCTATTTCTACACCCGTCTGCAGAACCCGACCAACGACCGCGTGGCCGCGCGCCTGGCGGCGCTGGAAGGCGGTGTGGCGGGCATGCTGACCTCTTCCGGCCAGGCCGCCAACTTCTTCGCCTGCTTCAACATCTGCGAGGCCGGCAGCCACATGATCACCACCTCGGCGATCTACGGCGGCACCTACAACCTCTTCGGCGTCACCTTCCCCAAGATGGGCATCGAGGTCACCTTCATCGACCAGAACGCCTCCGACGAGGAGATCGAAGCGGCTTTCCGCCCCAACACCAAACTCCTCTTCGGCGAGACGCTCACCAACCCGGGCGTCCGCGTGCTTGACATCGAGCGCCTCGCGCGCATCGCCCACAAGCACGGCGTGCCCCTCATCGTGGACAACACCTTCCCGACGCCGGTCAACCTCCGTCCCATCGAGTTCGGGGCCGACATCGTCACCCATTCCACCACGAAATATCTCGACGGCCACGGCACCACGGTCGGCGGCGCCATCATCGACAGCGGCAACTTCGACTGGGAGGCCCACGCCGACAAGTTCCCGGGCCTGACCACGCCGGACGAGTCCTACCACGGGCTCACCTATACGAAGAAATTCGGCAAACTGGCCTACATCACCAAGGCCACCAGCCAGCTGATGCGCGACCTGGGCTCCATCCAGAGCCCGCAGAACGCCTTCTACCTCAACCTCGGCATCCAGACGCTCGCCGTGCGCATGAAGCACGTGTGCGCGTCTGCGCAGCAAGTGGCGGAATACCTCCACGACCATCCTGCCGTGGAATGGATCCACTATCCGGGCCTGAAATACGATTCCGACTACGCGCTGGCGCAGAAATATATGCCGGAAGGCACCTGCGGCGTGATGGCGCTGGCGCTCAAGGGCGACCGCGAGCGCGCCAAGCGCTTCATGGACCACCTCCAGCTGGTCACCATCGAGACCCACGTGGCGGACTGCCACAGCTGCATCCTGCACCCGGCGTCCCACACGCACCGGCAGCTCTCCGACCAGCAGCTGCGCGAGGCGGGCGTCGATCCGGGCCTGATGCGCCTGAGCATCGGTCTCGAAGATCCGCGCGACATTATCGCCGATTTAGAGCAGGCGCTGCAAGCGTAGTAATCAGAAAACCTACGGTCCCTACACCGAGAACTGTCCAGAGCAGGTCGCTGACCTGCAGGACCACAGGATATGCCTGGAGGAGAAATCCTCCGGGCATTTTTATGATGCCGAAATGCTGCTGGAGCAGCGCCAGGGCCACGCCGACGACCAGCCCGGCGGCCAGGCCGCAGAGCGACACCAGCCAGCCCTCGAAGACGAAGATCCGCCGGATGAGGCGGTCGTTGGCGCCGAGGGCGCTCAGCGTCTGCATGTCCTCGCGCTTGGCGATGGACAGCATCGACAGGGATCCGAAGATGTTGGAGGCGATGATCAGCACCACGAAGAGCAGGATCAGGTAGATGGCCAGCTTCTCGTAGCGCATCATCTTGTAGAGCGCGGGCTCCTGCCGGATGCGGTCGCGCACCACGTAGTCCGGGCCCAGGAGCTCCTGGAAGGAGCGGAGGGTCCGGCGGTCGGGCGCGGCCGACAGGCGCAGCTCCAGGCCGCTGACCTGCCCCTCGTCCAGCCCGATCAGGGCGCGCATCTGGGCGATGGGGAGGACGATGAGCTGCTCGTCCGTGGTGGCGTTGACGCTCAGCAGGGCCGCCGGGGCGAGCTTCACGCTGCCCAGGGCCGCGCCCGGCCCGGCCAGCGGGATGCGGGCCCCCCGGCGGGGATAGTAGATCACCAGCGGATCGAGGAAACGCGGGCGGATGCCCATTTTGCGCGCCAGCGCGATGCCCACGGCCGCCTGCGGCAGATCGCCGCCGTGCAGCGCGAAGTCCCCTTCGACGACGTGGCCGGCCAGGCGCGAATTCGCCTCGTAGACTTCGTCCACGCCCTTCGCGCGGGCCAGCTCCTGCCGCCCGCCGTAGGCCGCGAACACCTGCTCCTCCACGACGCCGCAGACCTGCGTCACGCGCGGATCGGCCGCAAGCGCCTCGAAAGCGGGCCCTTCGGGCGAGAAATATTTGCCCTGCGCGGGCGTGACGAGCACGTCCGGCGCCAGGTCGGACAGGCTCTGCTTGATGATGCGGTCGAAGCCGTTGTAGACCGAGAGGATGAGGATCAGCGCGGCGGTGCCGACGGCCATCCCGACGGCGCTGATGACAGAAATCGCGTGGATCACTCCCAGTGACTTCCTGGCCACCAGGTAGCGCCGCGCGATATAAAGGTCGGGCTTCACGGCTCGGAGCGCCTACTTCTTGAGGAGCTCCTCGATGTGCTCCACGTAGTCGAGCGTGGAATCCAGATAGAAATCGATTTCCGGCACGATGCGCAACTGCGAACCCACCTGACGGCCGAGCTCGCCGCGCAGCGTGCGCTTCTCCTCGTTGAGGAGTTTCATCACCTGCTCCGCGCGGTCGGACGGGAAGATGCTCACGAACACCTTCGCCACGCTCAGGTCGGGGCTGATGCGCACCTCGCTCACGGTGACCATCGCTCCGCCGAAGGCGGCCATCCCCCGGCTGCGGATGATTTCGGAGAGGTCGCGCTGCACTTCGCGCGCGACCTTCAGTTGTCTCGTAGATGCCGGTTTATCCATAAAACTAGATGATCTTGATCAGGAAATAGTCCTTCTTGCCCTTCTGGGCCAGGATGTACTTGCCGTCCACGATGTCCGCCTCGGACAGCTGGTAGTTGATGTCCGTGAGCTTGTCCTTGTTGAGGCTGAAGCCGTTCTGCTGGATCATCTTGCGGGCTTCGCCCTTGGACGGGAAGATCTGCGTGTTGACCGCCAGGGCGTCCAGGATGCCCAGCGGCAGGGCGCCGCGCTCGATCTCGAAGGTCGGCACGCCGTCGAACACGGCGAGGAACGTGCGCTCGTCCAGCTTGCGCAGGTCTTCGGAAGTGGACTTGCCGAAGAGCATCTGGCTGGCGCGCACGGCGTTGTCGTACTCGGCCTGGCCGTGGACCATGATGGTGACCTCGCGGGCCAGCAGGCGCTGCAGCTCGCGGCGCTCCGGCGCCTCGCGGTGCGCGGCGATCGCGTCCTCGATGGTCTTGCGGTCCAGCATCGTGAAGATCTTGATGAAGCGCTCGGCGTCCTCATCGCTCACGTTGAGCCAGAACTGGTAGAACTGGTAGGGGGAAGTGCGGACCGGGTCGAGCCAGACGTTGCCCTTCTCGGTCTTGCCGAACTTGGTGCCGTCGGCCTTGCGGATCAGCGGGCAGGTGAGGGCGAAAGCCTCGCCGCCGTCCATGCGGCGGATGAGCTCGGTGCCCGTGGTGATGTTGCCCCACTGGTCGGAGCCGCCCAGCTGCAGGATGCAGCCGCGGTGCTTCCACAGCCAGTAGAAATCATAGCCCTGCATCAGCTGATAGCTGAATTCGGTGAAGGACATGCCCTCGGAGGAGTCGCGCGAAAGGCGCTTCTTGACGGAGTCCTTCGCCATCATATAGTTGACGGTGATGTGCTTGCCGATGTCGCGGATGAAGTTGATGAAGGAGTAGTCCTTCATCCAGTCGTAGTTGTTGACGAGCTCCGCCTTGTTGGGGGCGTCGGAGTCGAAGTCGAGGAACTTGCCCAGCTGCGCCTTGATCCCGGCCACGTTGTGCGCCAGCGTCTCTTCGTCCAGCAGGTTGCGCTCCTGGCTCTTCATCGAGGGGTCGCCGATCATGCCGGTGGCGCCGCCGACCAGGGCGTACGGCTTGTGGCCGCAGTTCTGAAAATGCTTGAGGATCATCACGCTCACGAGGTGGCCGATGTGCAGGGAGTCCGCCGTCGGGTCAATCCCGACGTAGGCGGCCTGCGGGCCTTCCATCAATTTCTCTTCGGTTCCGGGCATGATATCCTGGATCATGCCTCTCCATTTCAGCTCTTCTACAAAATTCTTCATCGATTCGACACAATTAAGACTGCAAAATTAGTTAATATTTCGTAAATTTGCGATCCGAAATCAATCTATAAAGCACAATATGAGAAAGAAAATCGTTGCAGGCAACTGGAAGATGAATACGACCAGACCTGATGGTATCGAGCTGGCGAAGGCTGTGGCTGCCCGCGCCGCGGAAATCCCTGCCGGCGTCGGCCTCATCATCGCCCCGCCTTTCACCCACCTCTGCTGCTGCGGCAAGCAGCTCGAGGGCACCAAGGTGGAGCTCTCCGCCCAGAACTGCGCCGACCACAAGAGCGGCGCCTACACCGGCGAGATCTCCGTGGACATGCTGAAGGCCGTCGGCTGCCAGTGGACCATCCTGGGCCACTCCGAGCGCCGTCAGTACTACGGCGAGACCGACGAGAAGCTGGTCGAGAAGACCAAGCTCGCCCTCGAGGCCGGTCTCGGCGTCATCCTCTGCGTCGGCGAGAACCTCGACGAGCGTGAGGCCGGCAAGCACTTCGACGTGTGCTCCGCCCAGATCAAGAACGTCCTCTACAACTTCTCCGCCGAGGATATGAAGAAGATCATCGTGGCCTACGAGCCCGTCTGGGCCATCGGCACCGGCAAGACCGCTACCGCCGAGCAGGCCGAGGAGATCCACGCCCACATCCGCAAGGACCTCGCCGCCAAGTTCGGCCAGGCCGTTGCCGACGACGTGACCATCCTCTACGGTGGTTCCTGCAAGCCGTCCAACGCCAAGGAGCTCTTCGCCCAGCCGGACATCGACGGTGGTCTGATCGGTGGCGCCGCCCTCAAGGCCGACGACTTCATCCAGATCGCCCTGTCGTTCTAAGCTTACTCAAGGATACGCACCGTCACGCCGATCCGGCCGGCGGTGCTCCAAAGCCAGAATTCATCACCCTCGAGGCGCACAACCTCGAGGGTGAGGTTTTTTCTGGTCAGCACCTCCCAGTCCGTCGTCCAGGTCAGGTTCGCCGTCAGGCGCTGGCCCAGCTGCGTGGGGATGTCGGAGAGCTGCACCACGAAGAAATCGGACATCGAGTCCGTGAAGGCGCGGAACTCACGCCCGTCGCGCCCGAACGAGAGCTGGCAGGTGAGGGGGTCGTAGGCGAACACGGTGGAGCCGCCCACCTGCAGGCGGATGTTGTCGTGCTCGCAGAAAGCGTCGCACTGGCGGTCGCCGTCGCAGCCGCCCAGCAGGGGCAGCAGCGACAGGAGCAGCAGCGCGAAGATATGACGGGCGGTTCTCATTGCACGGTGATTTCTTTCATCAGGGTCTCGGACGTGCCGTCCAGATAAAGGATCCTGGCGCGCAGGACGCCGCTGCGCTGCAGCGTGAACATCCCGTCCGCCTCCGGCTGGACAGGCGCGCCGTCCATCGTCCATTGCACTTCCTGCACCTCGCTGGTGTTGAACACGCGCAGCGGGATCTTGCTGCCGGCCGGGAAGCTGCCGTCGAGGTTGCGTCGGGCGTCGGCCAGATAGATATAAGGATACGTGCCCTTGCGCAGGATGCGCGTCTCAAAGCGTCCGCCGGCCGAATAGCGCTCGGTGGCGGAGCAGCGCAGCTGCACGCTGTAGGTGTATTCCGTCTTGGGCTGCAGGCCCTCGACCGTGTAGCTCACGGCGTCGGCGGGCAGCTCCGCGCTCCAGCTCTCCGTGCCGTCGGTCCAGCTCACTTCGTAGCCCTGGATGCCCGCCAGCGAGAGCGAAGGCGTCCAGCGGATGAGGACGGCGTCCTGGTAGACGGCCACCTCGTCGATCGTGATCGGACGCACGACCTCGAAGGTCACGGCGCCGTCGGCGGCCGGGCGGATGCCCGTCAGGGCCAGCCCGGACGCGGCGCCGCTCCAGGCCCGGAACGCCGAAGGCGTGTCGGAGCCGAAGCTCGCCGCGCCGCCCCCGGGGAAGGGGACCCCGGCCGCGCCCGTCGCCGCCGGATCGGCGGGAATCAGGCGCACGCAGGGGTGCGCGGGGTTGTTGTTGATCTCGCCCGTCTCCCAGCGCTCGCGCGCGGTCAGCTCCTTCTGCTGCCGGGCCGAATAGCCCGCAGGATTGTCGGAGCGGTCGATGTGGTAGATATAGAGTCCGCCCTGACGCGCCTCGAACAGGAAATATTCGTCGTCGTGGTCGGTTTCGGCCTTGAGATAGCGCTTGCCGGCGGCGATCGGCGTCAGGGTGTAGGTGCCTGTCATCAGCGGCTCGGCCGTGCCCAGCCCCAGCAGTTCGCATTCCGGCGCGCCGAAATCCGGGACGCCGGCGCCGCGGCAGCCGGTGTCCATCAGCGAAAGGCCCCAGAGGCCCGGGCAGTCGCCGCCGCTCTCCGCGCCGTCGGTGTCGTAGAAGTCCGGCAGGCCGAGCGCGTGGGCGAATTCGTGGCAGAGCACGCCCAGTTCGCCCTCGGGCGCGGCGCTGAAGCGGTCGATGGTGAGCCCGCCCGCCTGCACCGTGACGCCGCCGTCGGCGGACAGCCAGCCCAGCTGCGGGTAGACGTCCGTCTCCTCGCCGCTGGCGTGTTCGCCCGGCCCGGCGTAGAGGATGCAGACATTGTCCACCATCCCGTCGCCGTCGCTGTCGCATGCGCCGAAATCGACCACGCCCCTGGCGGCCTGGCAGGCCTCGCGCACGGCGTCCGCGAGGTGCGTGTCCTTGCGGTCGGGGTAGTTGCTGCCGTACCAGGCGACGGAGTGGCGGAGCACGACCGTCGGGCCCAGCTCGAAGCGGAAAGTCCGACCGGTGCCGGCAAACTGCCGGTTGAAGTATTCCTCGGCCTGCTGCACCAGCACCTCCTGCTGCTCGGGCGTGGTGCCCAGCTCCCGGTCCTGGAACTGGACCGGCAGCACGACCATCCGGAATATGGTGAGCAACGTCAGCAAATGCATACCACCAAGGTACGCAAAAAGCCGCAAATAAGCAAAGCGCTTGAAATTCTTGCAGTTTGGCGAAAAATGACTATCTTTGCGCGCTATTTAAAACCGGCTTACGGTTTTGGTGCAATGGGATTCGGGCCCGACCCGAGTTGAGTAACACATTTTTATACAAAAGCAATGAAGCATTTTGAACTGAAAGGCACGACCCGCCAGGTCGGCAACAAGGCCGTCATCAAGGCTTTCCGCCGCGAGGGTCTCGTCCCGTGCAATCTGTACGGACTTGGGATGGAGAACATCCTTTTCACTGTCAGCGCCAAGGAGCTTAAGGCTCTCACCGACACGCCCAACGCATACATCGTGGATCTCTTCCTCGACGGTGCCAAGAAGGCCCAGGCTTGCGTCCTGCACGAGCTGCAGTGGCATCCTGTCACGGACGAGTGCCTGCACGTCGACTTCCTCGCCGTCGGCGACAAGAAGCCTGTCACCATCAGCGTTCCTCTCGTGATCGAGGGCCACGCCAAGGGTGTGCAGCAGGGTGGTAAGTTCTACCAGAACGTCCGCAGCCTCAAGATCAGCGCCCTGATGAAGGACCTCCCCGACGAGCTGACGATCGACATCACCAGCCTCGGTCTGGACAAGCGCATCAAGGCCTCCGATGTTCAGGTGAAGAACGTCACTGTCGTCTCCGACAAGGACACCATCATCTGCGGCGTCAAGACCACGCGCAATGTTACTGCGGCTGCTTCGGAGGAGTAAACCCGACCCCGCCGTGGCAGAGAAGTGTTATCTGGTGGTCGGACTCGGCAACATCGGTGCCGAATACGCCGCCACGCGACACAACATCGGCTTTATGATATTGGATGCCTGGGCTCAGGCATCCAATGTCGTTTTCGAGCCCGGCCGCTACGGCGACCAGGCTGTCGTCCACGACAAAGGACGCGAATTCCACCTCCTGAAGCCCTCCACCTATATGAATCTCTCCGGCAACGCCGTGCGTTACTGGCAGCAGAAGCTGGGCCTGGAGCTGGACCACATATTGGTAATCTGCGACGACATCAACCTTCCTTTCGGCACCCTGCGCCTCCGCGCATCCGGCTCCGACGGCGGCCACAACGGCCTGAAGAACATCCAGGAGCTCCTCGAGAGCCAGTCCTGGGCGCGACTTCGCGTGGGCGTCGGACACGAGTTTTCCCAGGGGCAGCAGATCAATTTCGTGCTGGGCGAGTTCGATGAGGCCCAGCGCGCTGAGATTCCGGAACTTGCGAAGAAGATTATCGGCGGCGCCCGCACTTGGGCGTTCGTGGGTATCGGAGCTGCGATGAATCAGCTCAATATCCGTCCGAAAACTTCAAATAATGCCGACTAGGAGCGGATTTTTTCAAAAAACGCTTGTTTTTTAATCTTTTCTTTTTTATCTTGCCGTCACTTAAGCAGTTACCTATCAACATTAATAAATAACACCATTAAAACCATCATCATGAAAAATCTTGTTAAGAAAATCGAAGAGAACATCGAACTCTTCAAGGCTAACGCTGAAGCTCAGGTCGTTAAAGGCAACAAGGCTGCTGGCGCTCGTGCCCGCAAGGCCGCTCTTGATCTGATGAAGGACCTCAAAGAGTTCCGTAAAGTTTCTGTTGCTGAGGCGAAGAAATAATTTTTCGTTTTTCTTGCAACGTTTTTAAAACCCCCTGCATCTATGTTGTAGGTTTAGGTTTTAGTACACGTCTAAGAGTCGGTGAGCCGTGAGGTTGCCGGCTCTTTGCTTTTTAAAAAGACACAGTTTCCGGAAACGACATTTATTTTTGCCGTTTCTGAAAATGTAAAACGCCCTGGCAATCGTTGCCGGGGCGTTTTGCGCTCTGTGGGGAGGACTAGAGGAGGGCGGCGAGGCAGCGGCGGAGGCTGTCGGTCCAGTAGGGGATGGTGAGGCCGAAGGTCTCTTTGACCTTGGTCTTGTCGAGGACGGAGTAGGCCGGGCGCTTGACGGGGCTGGGGTATTCGTCGCTGTGGCAAGGCTGGACGTCGCAGGCGTCGTGGCCCGCCATCCGGGCGACGGCTTTCGCGAAGTCGAACCAGGAGCAGACGCCTTCGTTGCTGTAGTGGTAGGTGCCGCACACCGGCCGCTGCAGGATCGTGACGATCGCCGCGGCGAGGTCGCCGGCGTAGGTCGGCGTGCCGACCTGGTCGAAGACGACCTTGATCTGCGGTTTCGTGGCTGTGAGCTGCAGCATCGTGCGCGCGAAATTTTTCCCGAATTCGCTGTAGAGCCACGCCGTGCGCAGGATCACGTGGCCGCAGCCGACGCGCCGGATGGCCTGCTCGCCGTGCAGCTTGGTCAGGCCGTAGACGCCCGTGGGCGTGCCGGCCTGATCCTCGCGGCACGGCCGGTTGTACGGCTCCGCGCCGAAGATGTAGTCCGTGCTGATGTGCACCAGCAGGCCGCCCGCCTCCCGCATCGCGACGGCGAGGTGCTCGGGGGCTTTGGCGTTCAGCAGCTCCGCGAGCTCCGGCTGCGACTCCGCGGCGTCCACGTTGGTGAAGGCCGCGCAGTTGATCACCGCCCCGATCCGCTCCTCGCGCACGATGGCGCGGACCGCCTCCAGGTCGGTGATGTCGAGGCGGCGCGTGGACGTGTCCACGGACGCGCCGCCGAGGCGCCGCAGCATCGCGACGGACGCTTCGGAGGCGTCGGCGATGTCGGTGAAGACGAAGCGGAACGCGGAATGCAGGGCGGCGAGTCGCAACTCGTTGCCCAACTGGCCGTTGGCGCCGGTGACGAGGATATTCATATCAGCGATAAAGGTCTACGTCGTAATCGAAATCGAGCGGAGAGTCCTTGAGCGCCGCGCGCACGCGGTCCTTCTCGCTCATGATGGCTTTGTCCCAGGGGATCTGCCAGTCGATGCCGAGGTCCGGGTCCAGGAGCTGGATGCCCGCATCCGCCTCCGGATGGTAGAACTCGTCACACTTGTACTGGAAGACGGCGGTCTCGCTCAGCACGGCAAAGCCGTGGGCGAACCCCCTCGGGATGAAGAACTGCCGGTGGTTGTGTTCCGAAAGCTCCACGGCGACATGCTGACCGAAGGTCGGGGACCCCTTGCGGATGTCCACCGCCACGTCCAGCACCCGGCCGCGCACGCAGCGCACGAGCTTGCTCTGCGCGAAGGGCGGCCGCTGGTAGTGCAGGCCGCGCACGACGCCGTAGGACGACATCGATTCGTTGTCCTGCACGAAGGTGATGCGATGCCCCAGAAGGGGCGCCACCTTCCCGTCGAACTCCCGCTGCGAGAAGCTCTCGAAGAAATAGCCCCGCGCGTCCTCGAAGACGCGGGGCTCGAGGATGAGGACCTGGTCGATCGCTGTCTTGACTATCTCCATTTACTTGCGTTTCTCCCGTTCGTCCGCGATACACTTCAGCAGGTACTGGCCGTACTGGTTCTTCAGCATCGGCTGCGCCAGCTCGTACATCCGCTCCTCGCTGATCCAGCCCTTGTGGAAGGCGATGCCCTCGAGGCAGGCGATCTTGAGGCCCTGGCGCTTCTCGATGACCTCCACGAAGATGGAGGCCTCCGCGAGGCTGTCGTGCGTGCCGGTGTCCAGCCAGGCGAAGCCGCGTCCGAGGGTCTGGACCTTCAGCTCGCCGGCCTGCAGGAACTCCTGGTTGACCGACGTGATCTCCAGCTCGCCGCGGGCGGAAGGCTTGATCTTCCTGGCGATGTCCACCACCTTGTTGGGGTAGAAGTAGAGGCCCACCACGGCGTAGTTGCTCTTGGGCTCCTTGGGCTTCTCCTCGATCGAGAGGCAGTTGCCGTCCTTGTCGAATTCGGCCACGCCGTAGCGCTCCGGGTCGTTGACCCAATAGCCGAACACGGTGGCCTTCTGCTCCTCCTCGGCGGCGCGGACGGCCTCCTTGAGGAGCGGCGTCAGGCCGGCGCCGTGGAAGATGTTGTCGCCCAGCACGAGGCAGGCGCAGTCGTCGCCGATGAACTCTTCGCCGATGATGAACGCCTGGGCGAGGCCGTCCGGGGACGGCTGCTCGGCGTACTCGAAATGCACGCCGTAGTCCGACCCGTCGCCGAGCAGCCGCCGGAAGCCGGGGAGGTCCTGCGGCGTGCTGATAATCAGGATGTCGCGGATGCCCGCGAGCATCAGCACGCTGATCGGGTAGTAGACCATCGGCTTGTCGTAGATCGGGAGCAGCTGCTTGCTGACGCCCTTGGTGATGGGGTAGAGGCGGGTTCCGGTGCCGCCGGCGAGGACGATGCCTTTCATATCAGGAGCATTATATCAAAACAAAGATAGGACTTTTTTTGTTATCTTTGCGTCCATGCGTCGGATCAAGTCATACCTCGTCCTGCTCGCCGCCGTCCTCCTGGCCGGCTGCAACGGCATCGAACGCCCTTTCGAAGGGACCTACGACCAGGTCCTCATCTACTTCGGGATGGGCTACAACAACCTCAGTTCCAACCTCAAGGGCAATCTCGACGAGTTGCGGACCGACGTCCTGCCCGGCCTGTCGTACGACAAGGCCATCGTGGCGTTCTGCCACAACGTGCAGCGCCCCGGCGACTACAACACGGACAATCCCCCCGTGCTGATGCGCATCTTCCGCGGATCCGACGGCAAGCCCGTGACCGACACCCTGAAGGTCTATGAAGACATGGAGCTGAGCGCCTCCGCCGAGTCGATGCGGCGCGTCCTGTTCGACATTCAGGAGCGGTTCCCCGCCGAGCGCTACGGGATGATCGTCTCGTCCCACGGCACCGGCTGGCTCCCGCCGGGCTACAACTACAACTCGGAGGTGGTCCGCACCCGGCGCGAGTCCCTGCCGCAGCCGGCCGTGCCCTGGCCGGAGACCAAGGCGATCGGCAACCAGTATGTCGGCTCCTCCTCCAACCCGACCTGGATTCCGCTGCCGGACTTCGCCAAGGCGATTCCGATCCATCTCGACTACCTCATCCTCGACACCTGCCTGTCCGGCGCCGTCGAGGTGGCCTACGAACTCAAGAACGTCTGCGACTGGCTCATCGTGTCGCCGACGGAGATCCTGACCGCCGGGATGAACTACACCACCCTCTCGTGGGACATGTTCGCCGGCAAGGATCCCGACCTGCTCACCTACTGCCAGGAATACTTCCGCTCCTACGACGCGAAGGAAGGCAACTACCGCGCCGCCACGGTCACCCTGGTGGACTGCTCGAAGCTGGACGACCTTGCTCGTGTCTTCAGCGACGTCATGGCAAGGCGTTTCCCGGACAGCGACGACGAGCTGCGTGCCGTGCGCGACGCGACCCAGCGCTATTTCTACGAATCTTCCTCGCTCCGTTTCTTCTACGACCTGCGCGATTTCGCCGTGCAGGCGGGAGCTACCCCTGAAGAGCTGCAGGCGCTGGATGCGGCCCTCGCCGCGGCGGTTCCGTACCACGCGGAGACGCCCACTTTCTTCGACCTTCCGCTCGAGCGCTGCTGCGGTTTGTCGATCTATATCCCTGAGGATGACCGACCTCAGCTCAACGCCGCCTATAAACAGCTCCACTGGTACTGGTCAATGGGATATCGCGTCCTCTTCTAATATTTTTGGTAGAACCCCTTTTTTTGCGTACATTTGTACAAATGTACAGTCCTGGATTGGACTGTGCGTTCGGGATCGCGGCGACGGCTCTTGGATAGGAGCGCGGCCGTATGGCAGGGACGACTCCTGCCGTCGATCCGGACTTTGCCCGACGCTCCGCCTCTGGAGGGTCGGGGAGTGGGAGAAATATACCGCTCATGAACGAAAACATCATCCAACCATCCCCTGACGGATACCACTGGTACGCCCTTAAAGTTTTCTACAACAGGGTAGTATACCTCCGTTCCCTGCTTCCGGACAACGTGGAGACTTATATCCCGTTGCAGACGGTCGAGGAATACGAACGGGGGCAGCTGAACTATGTGGAGAAGCAGCTGATCCCCTCGCTGCTCTTCGTGCGCTGTCCGGAGGAGTGGCTGGTCAAGTTCAAGCACGAGCACAACGCGGACTTCATGTTCTACGCGGAGCCCGAGACGCACAAGCCCGGAGCCATCCCCGACGACGAGATGCGCTCCTTCATCCTCGTGACTTCCGCGGATGCGGGCCGCAACGTCAAGTATTTCGGCGCCGACGCGCCGGAATACCGCACGGGCGACCGCGTGCGCGTGACCGGCGGCATCTACAAGGGCGCCGAAGGCTACATCAAGCGCATCAAGAAAGACCGCAAGCTCATCGTGTCCGTGTCCGGCGTCGCCGTCGTGGCCGTGAGCTACATCCACCCAGACTTTTTGGAGAAGATATGAAGATAGCAATCGCCGGCACCGGCTACGTGGGCCTCAGCCTCGCCACCCTCCTCGCGCAGCACAACGAGGTGGTGGCGGTGGACGTGATCCCCGAGAAGGTCGACAAGATCAACAGCCGCATCAGCCCCATCCAGGACAAGGAGATCGAGGAATACCTCGCCACCCGGCCGCTGCGGCTGACCGCCACGCTGGACGCCCGCGCGGCCTACCGCGACGCCGACTTCGTCGTCATCGCCGCCCCGACCAACTACGACCCCAAGCAGAATTTCTTCGACACCACGCACGTGGAGGAAGTCGTCGAACTGGTGCTGGAGGTCAACCCGGCCGCCACGATGGTCATCAAGAGCACCGTCCCCGTGGGCTACACGCGCTCCCTGCAGGAGCGCTATCCCGCCGGGCGTTTCCTGTTCTCGCCGGAGTTCCTCCGCGAGTCCAAGGCCCTCTACGACAACCTCTACCCGTCCCGCATCATCGTGGGCCACGACGGGCCGGCCGCCAGCGCCGAGGCCTTCGCCGCGCTGCTGCGCGGGGCTGCGCTCAACGACCCGCAGGTCCTGTTCATGGGGACCACCGAGGCCGAGGCCGTCAAGCTCTTCGCCAACACCTACCTGGCCCTGCGCGTCAGCTACTTCAACGAACTGGACACCTACGCCGAGATGAAGGGCCTCGACACACGCGCCATCATCGAGGGCGTGTGCCTCGACCCGCGCATCGGCACGCACTACAACAACCCCTCCTTCGGCTACGGCGGCTACTGCCTCCCGAAGGACACCAAGCAGCTGCTCGCCAACTTCAACGACGTGCCCGAGAACCTCATCAAAGCCATCGTGGAGAGCAACCGCACCCGCAAGGACTACATCGCCGACCGCGTCCTCGACAAGGCCGGCTACTATACCGCATCCAGCGATTATGACACGGCCCGCGAGCACGAAGTCGTGATCGGCGTGTACCGCCTCACGATGAAATCCGGCTCCGACAACTTCCGCCAGAGCGCCATCCAGGGCATCATGAAGCGGATCAAGGCCAAGGGCGCCACCGTCATCGTCTACGAGCCGGCCCTGCCCGACGGCAGCACCTTCTTCGGCAGCCTGGTCGTCAACGACCTCGCCGCCTTCAAGGCCCGCTCCGCCGCCATCGTCGCCAACCGCTACGACCCCGCCCTCGACGACGTCGCCGGCAAGGTCTACACCCGCGACCTCTTCAAGCGGGACTAGCTGTCGCGCCCGAACGAGTCGGGCTCAGAGGCGAGAGATAGAAGAGAACAACTTCAATTATTGAAAAACCATAATGAAAAACTTGGTATTGTCTATTGCAGTACTGCTTACTGCATGCCTTAATGTGTTTGGCCAGCGGAACGGCGCCGCGGCGTACGAGCTGGTCGTCAAATGTGGAACCGTCTCCGTGTATGCCGGGGACAATGAGTTCCGGATGGTCATCGGGTCCATCCAAAACCCGAAAGCGTCCTTCTTCCTGGGCGTGCATCCCGAATCCGCTGCGTGCCAGATGGACCGCATCGTGAGGGAAGGAGCGAAAGAGGTCGCTCCCGGCGTGAAACGCACCTTCCAGTTCTGCGGCGAGCCTTTCCTCTTCAAGGTGTCCGGCTCCGGCGACAAACGGAAGTACGCCTTCCAGGGGTTAGACACCTCGGTCAAGTTCACGCTCACCGAGGAGGAGGTTCAGAGTATTAAGAGTGCTATTTTAACTGAGTGAATTGAGTGTTAGATAAATAAATGAAGACAGTTCTTACTTTTGGAGTATATGATATGCTCCATATAGGGCATATATTGCTTTTCAAGCGGGCGAAAGAGTTGGGCGACCGGCTCGTCGTGGCCGTGCAGGATGGGGATTGCATCCTCAAATACAAGCCGGGCACCAAGATGGTGTATTCGACGGAAGAACGAGTGTATATGGTGAGCACCATCAAATATGTCGACGAAGTGGTAGTCTACAAAGATGTCGATATCGACATCCAGAAGATCGACTTTGACATTTTAGCACGTGGCGAAGACCAGATTCACGCCGGATTCCAGCGCGCCGAACAATGGTGCGCTGAGCACGGAAAGGAAGTCAAAGTTCTTACACGGACTGCCGGCATTTCCTCCACGATGCTGCGAGAGTATTCGAAGCTGAAATAGAAATCGAGTGAAACAAGATACATCAAATACCGCGAAGGCCATTCGCGGAGTTTCGACACAATCAATAGTTACGCTGGCGTTAGGCGTTCTTGATATTGTCATTTTCTCTTTCATGTCGCATTTGCTTTCGAAAGAGGATTTTGGCTATTTCTCGGCCATTATGGCTGTCACGACCATTTTCGCGAGCTTTTCAGAGACGGGAATTGGATCCTCTATTATTCAGAGGAAGAATGCGGATGACCATTATGTCAACAACGCATTCACGATGAGTTTCTTGATGGGAGCTTTCCTGATGCTCCTGCTTTTCTGCTTGTCTGGTCCACTTTCGCGGGCGGTCGGGGATGTGTCGCTGAAAAAGCCGTTGATGATCATGTCGGTAACATTGCTATGCAACTGTCTGACATCGATCAACACCAGCCTGATGTATAAGAAACTCCAATTCATGAGGGTCGGAGTGGTCCAGCTGACTACAGTCACCGTATCGGGCATCATCTCCGTCGTTTTGGCAGCCTTGGGATTTGGCTTCTATGCGATTCTATGCCAGGCCGTATTGAATTCGGTCCTTTTCTTCTTGATCTCATTCTTTGCTGCAAGGCCCAAGTATCGCTTCATACTGGTTAAGGGGACGGTCAAAGAAATCTGGTCTTTCAGCGGGTGGTTGATGGCAAGTGTGGTTTTCAGGAATCTTGCCCAGCAGATCGATAACCTGATGATGCCGAGGCTCCTTTCCATGGAGGCGTTGGGCGCGTACAACCGCCCTAGAACGCTCATAGAAAAGATATCCTCGAAATTAAACAGCATCTTCGATATCGCGTTGTTCCCGATATTGTCCAATATACAGGATGATCAAGCTGCGATGAAGAGGGCTTTTGAAAAAGTCATGTTCGTCATGAGTCTTGTCGGAACCGGCCTCTTTGTCATACTCTTCTTCAATGCCGAATTGATTATCAAGATCTTTTTAGGGGAGAAATGGCTTGACTTGATGCCGATGTTCCATGTATTCACGTTTCTAGTCATATTCAATATCTATGGCCGTCTTGCTGATTGCATGCTGCGGAGCCTGGCAATGACCAAGCAGCAATTCTATTTCAGGATTGCCGAGTTCATCACTAAATTCCCGGCTATCTTTATCGGTGTGAAATGGGGTATTTATGGCGTCGCCTTTGCCGTCGTCCTGATTGATACCGTGATGCGTGGAGTGAAGATCTGCTATATAGCGAAGAAGATTAATTATCCTATTGGCGGGGTCTTGGTCAAGATGGCTGTTTCAAACAGAGCATTTTTGCTTATTATTCCGTTTGTGGCAGCGTTATATGTCTTCCTGCCTCATACGCTTGGCGGGAATATTATCCTGGCGGCAGGTTCCGCGTTGGTTTTTGTAATCGTTTTTGGCTGTCTTCCTTCGTTCGTCGGCGCGACTTATCAACAAGATATTTGGGCCCCTTTAAAAAGGAAAATTCTGAACAAAATAAAGAGACAGCCGTCTTGTTAATGCAATTAGGTCTTTATTTGTAAATAATGGAATCAACATCTATAGATATACTGCATCAGGCTCTTTTGGGCTTGCTGGTCAAGTTCGACAAGATATGTACGGATAACAATCTTACATATTTCCTGGATAGCGGAACTGCTTTAGGAGCAGTTCGACATGGCGGATTTATTCCGTGGGATGATGATGTGGATGTGGCGATGCCTCGCGATGATTATGAGAGATTGATGGAAATAGGTGCGAAGGGGCTCCCCGACAATCTGTTCCTCCAGACGAATGAACTGGACCCGGCATATATTATGCCTTTCGCGAAAATCCGTCTGGGCGACACATATTACCCGGAAAAGGGGAAAGGGTATAAGCAATTGAAGCACCAGGGCCTTTTTATCGATATCTTTCCATACGACAAACTCCCTCGGGATCCGGAGAAAGCACGGCGCAGGATCAAGAGATCCCGCTTCTGGTATTATCTGGCGGTTTTCAGCAGACGGGATTATCCCGGAAAGAAACTTCCCCAGAAGATCGTATCTGCGGTGCTGCATCGTATGCCGAATCGGACGGTCGCCGGCCTCCATAAGTTTTACCGGCGATTCTGTATGAAGTACAATGCCTCAGATTCACATCTGATGACCTGTTTTTCCTGGCGGATGTCGCAACGGAAGACTTATCTGTTTGAAGATACCGAACTCCTCCCTACGAAGAGATTGCCATTCGAGGGGAAATTGCTGCCTGTTGTGAATGACCCTCATGCGTATTTGCAGAAGATGTTCGGAGATTATATGACACTGCCTCCGGCTGACCAAAGGATAAACCATCTGACTGGAGCTTTCCGTATATAATATATGCTGGAGTCGCTTGTAGTATATTCGAGCCTTTTTATCATTATGTTTGTGTGTGGAGATATCTCTGCACGCCGTCAAAAGAAGTATCTTGCCAAGAAAGGAAAACGTGGCGCGAAGCCGCCGTTCCTTACTCCGGAAATGGGTGTCCTGCTTCTTTCGTTCACCTTTGTGTTCGGTTGCAGGTGGGGTGTGGGACGAGATTTCTTCAGGTATCTTGATTCTTTCGTGGGGCCTGTCCCTGAACGTTATGAGTTCCTTTTTCAGGCGATAACGAGGGCTTTGCAAGGGCTTGGTGCACACTACAGCATCTTTTTTGGGGTTTGGGCTTTTCTGGATGTTTTCTTGCTGTATTATGCGTTGCGTAATTATCAGCATTTGTTTCCTTACATTGCCTTCTTCCTGATATTCGGATCATATTATCTCCCGATGATGAATGCTATACGTCAAGGTATTTCGGGACTAATTTTCTTGTGTTCAATACAGTATATCGAGCAGAAAAAACTCGGCGGCTTTGCGGTATGTTTCATCCTGGCTGTCCTGTTCCACAAGTTATCTGTTATCCTCTTTGTGTTTTATCCGTTGCTGCGGTATAAAGACGACTGGTTTAAGAGTATTCCCCTTCAGCTGGTCCTGTTCGTTGTCGGTGTGTTTTTTAGCTTTCACGGAGAGATCCTCCTTCGCTTGATAGAAACCCCCTTCGTGTGGTTCGGCGAAAAAATGGGTTATGAACGCTATTCATTCGACCTGCTCTTCTCTGACCGATATGACAGAACCCAGTTTGGAAACAATACGGGCCTGGGTATCTGGGTGAAGATGCTGTTGACATTGCCGGTCATTTTGTTGAGTCGTGAGTTGAAAAGCTATTATCGCTCTTCTCTCTTCAACATGTTCTATTCCCTGTATTTCCTCGGGGTTATACTGACCTTGTTGTTGGAGAAGTCCATTATCTTGAACCGGGTCGCGATGTTTTTCACCATCTTCCAGTTGATCATGCTCAGTGCGCTTGCACATTATTGCCTCAATATAAAGAAGGGGTACAAGTATCAGCTTGTCGGAATAATGGTGTTGCTTCTGCATATACCGTTGTTTTTGAATATGATTTCTAATCCGAACAGTGCGACGCCGTATCTGTTCTTCTGGCAGCAACCGGATCTTGGCCAACCAATGTTTTAACTATGTCATCCGTTTTTCTCTCATATATTGTCCCTTGTTATAATGTGCAGGAATTCCTGCCGAGGTGTATTGAGAGTCTTGAAAGACAGACCGATCCGTCGTGTGACGTGGAATTCATCTTGGTTAATGATGGATCGAAGGACAGAACACCGGATATTATCCGTCAGTTTGCATCGAGAGACAGCCGGGTGGTCGTAATAGACCAGCCGAATCAAGGTGTCTGCGCCGCCCGAAACAATGGTCTGGCTATCGCTCGCGGTGAGTATGTTTTCTTCCTGGATGGAGATGACTGGTTGACGGATGACGCCAGTTCGCTGATGTATTCGTTCTGCAAAGATGCGAAGCCGGACATTGCGATATTCAGCAATTACCAGCAGCGAGAGGGAAGTGCGAATGTGAAGCCATGGTACACGAGTACGGATGATATCGCCCCTGGTATTTATGCGACCGGGGATTATGTTGAGCAGACCGTTTCGCTGCCGATATCATGCAAACTTTTTCGACGTGCTTTCCTGAAAGAGCAGGGCATTGTTTTCGACAAGTCACTCGTCGCCGGAGAGGTCCATACTTTTTTCGTCCATGCGTTAAGCCTGTCCGAGACGGTCGGCGTATCATCCGACCACATCATGTATTATCTGAAAAGGCGGGGACAAAGCGCGATGACGTCAATCAATGTCGAACGGGATCTGACTATATTGAATACCCTTCATGTGCTTAATGGATATGCGGGAAATAACAGCGTCAAGTTTAAAGACAAACGGGCGTTCTTGTTGACGACGTTCTGGCTGGTGACTGCTTTTGCCCTGATCAAGTATGTTGGGCAGACCAAGTATAAAAAAGAGCTTGGCGTGTTGTTGTCGAGCGTTAAGAAGGACCAGGATTATAAAGCCCTCTTGAAGTATTTTACGGGAGAAGGCCTTTCTCGGTCCAAGCATTCGCTCCTTGCTGTATGTATTAGATTTATGCCGCCCAGATTGGCATATGGAATTATCCGAGGCTATTATCGTTGGGCGACCAGGAATAGAGAATAATCATGAAGAACCTGATCATTATCGGTGCCGGCGGCATGGGCCGGACGTTTTATAGCAATGCCCTGGAGAGTGTCGGATATGGTGATACTTTCACGGTGAAGGGCTTCATCGACGACAATCTCGCGGCTCTGGACGGTTTCGCGGGGTATCCTCCCATTGTTGGGACAATCCGGGATTACCAGCCGCAACCGGACGACGTGTTCGTGTCGTCCATTGGCGGCGCTTCCCGGCGCGCTTGCATGGAGGAGATTATCCGCAGGGGCGGTGAGTTCATGGAACTGATTCACCAGACGGCTCGCGTATATACTGGCGCGAAACTGGGCAAGGGCAATTTCGTGGGGGCATTCTCCGTCATTGGCAACGATGCTGTGGTCGGGGATTACAACATGATCCAGTCCTATACGGTGATCGGTCACGATGCGGTGATTGGCAGTTGGAACCGGATCGATACCCACGTGACCTGCGTGGGCGGAATAGTTGTGCAAGACGATGTGAACATTCATACCGGAGCCGTTATCAACCATAAGGTCGTGGTCGAGAGCGGTGCCCACGTGGGGGCCTGCAGTTTTGTGATCAGAAAAGTCAAAGCGGGGACCACGGTGTGTGGTAATCCGGCTAAAAAGTTAGAAATGTAAATTATATAATTGTATGGAAATCAACGAGTTTATTGCAAATTTCGCCGACCAGTTCGATGATACGCCGGTTGAGGATCTCAAGCCCGAAACCGCTTTTCACGACCTCGACGAATATTCTTCCATCATTGCCCTTTCCGTCATCGCCATGATCGATGAGGAATATGGCGTGGCGCTCACCGGCAACGAGATGAAGTCGGCCGTCACCATCCAGGATCTGTTCGATACGGTTCAAGCCAAGGTTGCGTAATGGAGTATAATCCGTTTACTCTCGAAGGCAAGACCATCCTGATTACCGGCGGGGCCGGGGGGATCGGCAGCGCCACCGCTCGCGCCTGCGTGGCGTTGGGCGCGCGTGTCGTCCTCACCGACATCCGCGAGGATGCCCTCAAGAGCGTGATCGAGTCGCTGCCGGCGCCCAGCTGCGGCGGCGAGAACCTCTATTTTACCGCCGACCTGACCAATCCGGAGGAGCTGGACGCGCTGGTCGCCTTCTGCCCGTCGCTGGATGGCCTGGTGTGCAACGCCGGCGTGATGAAGCTGACGCTCACGCAGTTCATCACGGAGGAGGAGCTGACCCGGATCCAGAAGATCAACCTGAATGCGCCCATCCTGCTCACGCGCTCGCTGCTGAAAAAGAAGAAGATCGGCCGCGGCGGTTCCATCGTCTTTACTGCTTCGGCCGCGGGCATCTACCGCGTGTCCATCGGCAACGCCATCTATGCCACCACGAAGTGCGGCATCGACGCGTTCATGCGGACGGTCGCGCTGGAGTTTGGCCCCAAGGGCATCCGCTGCAACAGCGTGAATCCCGGCATGGTGGAGACCGCGCTGATCGGATCGTTCTCTGAAGAAGAAAAGGAAAAGGAGCGGCAGAACTACCCGCTGCGGCGGTTCGCCCAACCCGAAGACATCGCCAACGGAATCGTGTATCTCCTGTCCGATGCATCGGCCTTCGTGACCGGCACGGCCTTGAAGATCGATGGCGGCATGACCTTAAGTTAGTCTCGCGTATGAAACTCTTGGATAAGAAAGTGTCCCTCATCACCGGCGCGGGCCGGGGAATCGGGCGCGTGATCGCGGAGCAGTTTGCCAGCGACGGCGCCATCGTCTATATCAACGACCTGATGCCCGGCGACATGGAGGAGTGGGCCCGCGGATGCGCGGAGCGCCACGGCACCAATGTGGTGCCCATCTGCTTCGACGTGACGGACAGCGCCGCGCTGAAGGCGGGCCTGATGTCCATCTACAAGGCGGAAGGCCGCATCGACGTGGTGGTCAACAACGCCGCCATCATCCAGAACCAGAAGCTGGGCATGGTGACCAAGCCGCTGCTGGAGAAGATGTACAGCGTGAACGTGTTCGCCGTCATTGACATGATCCAGATCGTGTCGCGCCTGATGGCCCGCACGGGCGGCGGAAGCATCGTCAACATCGCTTCCATCACGGGCGTGGTAGGCTCGCCGGGCCAGGTGGCGTATTCGTCCACCAAGGGCGCGGTGATCGCCATCACCAAGTCGTCGGCCAAGGAGCTGAGCCCGCAGCAGATCCGCGTGAATGCGGTGGCCCCGGGCATCATCAAGACCGAGCGCTTCGAGGAGCTCTACGAGGCCAGCGGCGACAAGATCGACCAGCGGATCAGCCGGATCGCGCTGGGCCGCCTCGGCACGCCGCAGGACGTGGCGAACGCCGTGAGCTTCCTGGCGTCGGACCGCGCGTCCTACATCAGCGGCCACATCCTGGGCGTGGATGGATGCGCAAGCATTTAGTGTATGTTTTTAGACCTTGACAAGAAAGAGCGGACCCGCGTCGCCGCCATCGACGACAGCGGGGAAGCCTTGACCTATGGCGAACTCTGCGACTTCGCCGCGGAGTTCCGCCGATATCTGCCGGAGCGGGCCTTGCTGTTTCTCCTTTCGGAGAACTGCCACGGCTCGCTGCTGGGCTATGTAGCCTGCCTTTCCAACGGCATCGTCCCGCTCATCCTGAGTGCCCGGACGGAGGAGAGCCTGTACACCAACCTCCGGGACATGTACAAGCCCGCTTATCTGTGGGCGCCGGAGGCGATGGCGGAGAAGCTCGGTTACGCGGAAGTGTTCCGCGCGCGCGGCTACGTGTTGCTCGCCACGGGCAACGCCCCGGTGGCGATGCATCCCGACCTGGCGCTGCTGCTGCCGACTTCCGGCTCCACGGGCAGCCCCAAGCTGGTGCGGCACAGCCTGCGCAACATCGAGGCGAATGCCGACAACGTGCGGCGGCTGTTCCAGCTGACCGGCGAGGAGAAGGCGATGGCCATCCTCCCGATGCATTATACGATGGGCCTCTCGGTGATCGCCAGCCACCTGCTGGCGGGCGCCACGCTGCTCCTGTCCGGCCGGTCCCTGCTGGACCGCGGGTTCTGGAGCACGCTCAAGGAGGCCACCAGCTTCACGGGCGTGCCCTACAGCTACGAGCTGCTGATGAAGATGCGCTTCACGCGCATGGACCTGCCCAAGCTGGAAGTCATCACCCAGGGCGGCGGCAAGCTGACCCCGGAGATGTTCCGGGCGCTGGCCGAATACGCCCGCGACAAGGGCAAGAAGTTCATCGCCACCTACGGCCAGTCGGAGTGTACGGCGCGCATGGCCTATCTCCCGGCCGAGCTGGCGCTGGAGAAGACCTGCAGCATCGGATTCGCCGAGCCGGGCGGGCAGCTCTCGATCGTGGACGCCGAAGGCAACGAGACCTTCGAGGGCGAAGCCACGGGCGAGATGGTGTACCGCGGCGAGAATGTGACCCTGGGCTACGCCTATGGCGTCGAAGACCTGCAGAAGGGCGACGAGAACCACGGTGTGATGCACACCGGCGACCTGGCGCGGCGCGATGCCGACGGCTGCTACTTCATCGTCGGCCGCCTGAAGCGCTTCCTGAAGATCTTCGGCCTGCGCATCGGCCTGGACGAGGTGGAGAACCTCATCAAGCAGGAATACAAGGCCGACTGCTACTGCAAGGGCGATGACGAGAAACTGGTGGTACTGGTGACGGATCGCTCTCTGGTTGAGGCCCTGCCGGGCTTCATCGAGGAGAAGACCCACCTGTTCCACAAGAACATAGAAGTGCGCCTCGTGGACGCGATCCTGCGCAACGAGGCCGGTAAAGTGATCAATCAATAAGTAGACAATATGACCAATCTGGAGAAATTGAATGGCATCTTCTGCGAGGTGTTCTCGGTGGATGCCGGGGCGTTGGGCGCCGGTTTTGACAACAAGAGCGTGGAGGGCTGGGACAGCGTCCGCCAGCTGAGCCTCACCGCTGCGGTGGAGGACAACTTCGACATTATGCTGGACCCGGAGGATATCCTGGAGTTCACCTCCTACGACAACGCCAAGACCATCCTGGCCAAATACGACATCGAACTGTAAGGCATGGCACGCTGGGAAATCAAGAACGTAGCCGTCCGCGGCGTCACCGGCACGGTGCCCGACCACGCGGTCAAGACCGCCGACTTCGACATCTTCACGAAAGAGGAAGCGGAGATCTTCGACAATACCGTCGGCATCAAGAACCGCTACATCGGCCCGGACGACGTGTGCACCTCCGACCTCTGCTTCGACGCCGCCGAGCGCCTGCTCGCGGCCCTGGGCTGGGAGAAGGAGAGCATCGACGTGCTGGTGTTCGGCTCCGTGACGGGCGACTACAGGACGCCGCCCACGGCGGGCATCCTGCAGCACCGTCTCGGGTTGCCGACCAGCACCTTCGTGCTGGACATCCCGATGGGCTGCTGCGGCAGCATGTACGCCATCAACGTGGCCGGCAACCTGCTGAGCGCGGGCAACGTCAAGCGCGCCCTGCTGCTGGTCGGCGACACGGCCCTGCGGATGGGCTCGATGAAGGACAAGAGCCGCGTCCCCCTGTTCGGCGACAGCGGCACCGCCATGGCCCTGGAGTATGATCCGACGGCCGAGGACATCGTCATCGAGTTCAATACCCTGGGCTCCGGCTACGAGGCCCTCATCACCCCGCACGGCGGTTTCCGCCACCCGATCACGCCCGAATCCTTCGTCGAGGAGGACTTCGGCAACGGCATCGTCCGCGCCCCCAAGGACACGCTCATCAACGGCATGGACGTGTTCTCCTTCGCCATCTCCCGCCCGCCCATCAGCATCAAGCAGATGATGGAGCGCTACGGCCTGACGACGGACAACGTGGACTACTTCCTGATCCACCAGGCCAACAAGCTCATCGTGGACCGCATCGTCAAGAAGCTCAAGCTCCCGCTCGAGAAGGTCCCCTACGACCTCCAGGAGTTCGGCAACCTCGGCGGCGCCTCCGTTCCGATGCTGATGACCTACAACCTCGCCGACGAGCTGCAGAAGCGCCCCCTGACGCTCCTCTGCTCCTCCTTCGGCCTCGGCCTCACCTGGGGCACGATGGTGTTGAGGACGAATGGCGTGAAGGTGGAACCTGTCAATCATCTTTAGCGTTATGGGACAATTATCACTTAGACAGAGAATTGCCAGATTCTTGAACTCTCTTACCGCGAAGTATCATCGGATGAGAGGCTGTCATATCGGGAAGAATTGCTACATCTCCAGGAGGGCTATCCTGGACCGTGCGCATCCCAAGGGCATCCATATCGGAGACAATACTCGGGTGTGGTTGGAAGCGATGATTCTCACACATGATTTTTCCCGCGGTTTGTTGGAAGGTCACTCCATGTGGCTTGATACGTATATTGGAAGCAATTGCGTTATCGGCGGCCGCGCTATGATCATGCCTGGCGTAACCATTGGAAACCACGTATTTGTGGGGGGAGGTAGCGTTGTAACTAAATCTGTTCCAGATCATTGCATTGTTGCCGGTAATCCTGCCAGAATAATCAGAACAGGTACGGTTATCAATGACGATGGACAGATAATCGTGAGCGGAGAGAAGGTTCAACAGTAGGCCTATAATCCGAATGAATTCTATTCATTATGTATAAGCATTTTTTTAAGAGAGTTTTAAGTTTCCTGGGCGCGGTAATCGGGCTGGTGCTGGTGGGGTGGCTGATCGTGATTGTGGCCATTTTCCTGCACTTCGCCAACAAGGGCGCGGGGGCGTTCTTCACGCAGGAGCGGCCCGGGAAGGGGGGCAAGATATACAAGGTGATCAAGTTCAAGACGATGACGGATGAGAAGGATGCGGATGGGAATCTGCTCCTGGACGAGTTCCGGATTACGCCGGTGGGCAAGATTGTCCGGAGCCTGTCGATCGACGAGCTGCCGCAGCTGATCAATATCCTGAAGGGCGACATGTCGTTCATCGGGCCGCGGCCGCTGCTGCCGATGTATCTGCCGCTGTATTCGCCCGAGCAGATGCGGCGGCACGAAGTGCGGCCCGGCATCAGCGGCTGGGCGCAGGTGAACGGGCGCAACACGATCTCGTTCACGAAGCAGTTTGAATATGACGTGTACTACGTCGACCACCTGACTTTCTGGCTGGACGTGAAGATCTTCTTCATGACGATCTTCAAGGTGTTCAAGCGCGAGGGGATCAGCGAGGAGGGCCAGGCGACCCGGGAGACTTTTGATGGGACGAACTGATTATCAGCAGGACGGACGGCTGCAGTGGCTGCGGTTCGTGCTGCATCCGACTTCGCCCAGACCGGAGGTCCGGGACTGGGCGGGACTTTATAAATTTGCCCGGGAACAGGCGCTCGTGGGGCTCTGCAGCCCCACACGGTTCGAGGGGGAGCTCCCTCCGAAGGAGCTGCTGCTGGAGTGGTACGCCAGGGAGTCGGCGATTCGCGCGCGGAATGCCGTGATGAACCGGCGCGCCGTGGAGCTGACGGAGCGGCTGCGGGCGGACGGGATGGTGTGTTGCATCCTGAAAGGGCAGGGGAATGCGCGACTGTATCCCGACCCCGGCCTGCGGATGTCCGGCGACATCGATGTGTGGGTGGACGCCGGCAAGGAGAAGCTTCGGGAATATGTGAAGAAGCAGTTCCCGGATGCGGAAGAAGGCATCAAGCACATCAAGTTCCCGGTCTTCGAGGACGTGGAGGTGGACGTGCACGACACGCCGCTGAAGCTGTATCATCCGGGACTCAACCGACGCCTCCAGCGGTGGCTGGAGGAGAACAAGCCTGCGCAGATGGCGCACAAGGTGCGGCTGCCGGGCACGGACACGGATGTGGCCGTGCCGACGGCCGCGTTCAACGCGGTTTATCAGCTGGGACATATCCTGATCCACCTCATCGACGAGGGAATCGGCCTGCGGCAGATTGTGGACTATTTCTACGTGCTGCGGGAACTGGGGGACGCGGGCGCGGCGCAGCTGGAGGCCGTCCGGCGCACCTGGCGCCGGCTGGGCCTGCTGCGCATGGCCCGCGCCGTGATGTGGGTCGAGAAGGAGATCCTCGGGCTCGAGGATGCGTTTTTGCCGGTCCCGCCGGCCGCCCGGGCGGGGCGCCTGCTGGCCCACGACATCCTGGACGGGAGGAAATTCGGCCGGCACAGCAGCCGGCAGCCGTTCCGCCGACACGGCCGCGTCG
>JAEEGK010002508.1_pt1 | contig 45990 bp, 27 predicted proteins | sample 8958771 | NCBI WGS metagenome assembly JAEEGK01 (sample SAMN16246547, study PRJNA631951) | gut metagenome | biome: gut microbiome; feature: rumen; material: SC-attached | host: Bos | place: Iran: Karaj | collected 2018-10 | reverse complement strand
TATATATACTTTTTTTTTTTTTTGTTTATTCTTTTTTTTAAATTTGGCTTTATTTTATTGGATTATTTTTTGAGTTATTGATTATTAACCTTATTTTATTTAAATTTTTTTATTTTTTTGAATTTTAAAAAAAAACAATTGTTTTTTTTAATTTTTATTTATAGATTAAATATATTAAAATATATATATATATATATTTAATTAAAATTTATTTTTTCAAAAATTGAATTCTATCATAATGTTTTTTTTTCAAAAATAAAATCAAAAAAAACCAAAAACAATAAAAAAACCAAAAAAAACAAAAAACAAAAAACCAGATTTCAATAATTAAAAAACATTCTATTAATATTTTGTGATTTACTAGCAGGAACATAAACTCTATTTTCATAAGGATTTCTTTTCTTAATTCCACTTCTTGACCTATATAAATTACTATTAATACCATTTTTATCCCTTTCCAAAAATTTTCTTCCCTCATCAAAATCATTTCTCATATTTGTTAAATATTTATCAACTTGTTTATCTTGAATATTATCAACATCTCTTACTAAATTTCTCATATAAGAATATCTATCAATAGGAATATAAGGAGTATAACTTTTATTTTGTTTCTTAATTTCATTTATCATTTTCTTTAATAAATATTCAGTTTCCCAATTTTTATTATTTTGACAAGAGCAAGTATTAACAACATAAGGTTGAGGATAATAACCTTTCCAAAACATAATATCAGGAGAAAAAAAATCAGAAAATCTCAAAACTCTATTACCATCAAAACCTCTTTGTAAATTATATCCATTTCCAATATTATTCATTTGATAATTTGGAACATAATCTTCAATAAAATGACCATTAATATCTTTAACATTAAATGAATGATGACATTTATAACAAACAATATGATTAGTATCTTTTCTAAATCTATTTTCAGTATGACAAAAAGGACAAGTTACAATACCAAAAACTGAAGGAACTCCAATATCAAAATTAGTCATATTATCATTTACATATGAAACATATGGTTTAATATAATTTGAATTTGGTACTCTATTATATTTATGACATGTTGTACATTCTACAACATCCCATTCTTCTTTTACCATTAATGTACTTAAACAATTCCAACAAATTATTGTTTTTGTTCCTTTTGGTATTTGTAATTGATATTGATATATTGGATTATTCTCATTTTCATTTCCTATTATTGCTTCTTTTATTTCTGGAATTTGATTTTTTGGTGTTGGAATATGGGAATTATGGGATGATGGAATGTTTTGAGGTGTTGGATTGTTTATTATGTTTTGCTGAGGTGGATTATCTTGAGGTTTTATTTGAAGTGTTTGATTTTGGTTTTGAAGTCCTTCTACAGTTTGAGAATCCATTTTTGGTTTTTTTTTATTTTTTTTTTTTGTTATTTTTTTTGTTTTTTTTGAAGGTTTTTATTTGGAAAATTTTTTTATTATTAATGTTAAATTTATATATTTAATTTATTAGTTTTTTTTATTTTTTTATTTTTTTTTCTGTTGTTAGATATTGGCTTTTAAATTCTGTTAAAAATTTTTCATTTATATTTTTTTGAGATTTTAAATTTTGTTTATTAACAGAATTCATTCTTCTATTTAATGGTTTATTTGAATTTGGACTTTTTGAATATAAAATAGAATTAGATTGATTATCTTTTGTTCTAAAATTCATATTTTCTTGTATTAAAGAATTCATATATGATATAGATTTTATATCACTAAAATTATCTCTTGATTTTGAAGGATAATGTTTATTTATTGTTGTATGATTAAATTGATTATCTTCAAGTGTTTTTATATGATAATAAGGTATAATTGAAAAATTCTCATTTGATATTGATAAATTATTAAAATTTTTTGTAGATTTATCTTTTATATTTATATTTTTTGCCAAATAATTAATTAATTTTCCTATATTATTTTCCTTTAAAATTTTATTTACAAATATTATTATATCAGAACTTAATTTTTCTGTACATAAAAATTTAATATAAAACTCAGAAAGAACTTCTAAACTCACTTCTCTAAAGTTAATGTTTTTTAATAATATATTAATATCATTATTTTCGTCTATATTTATATTATCAATTAATTTCATAAAACATATTAAAGAAACATTACTATTAATATGATTTGCTTTAAAAGATTGAAAAATATCTTGAACTAAATTAAAATTTAATTTGCCAATTCCACTATAAGAATCAATATAATTGTTAGTTTTTAATATGAAATAATTAAAAATTGATGTAAACAAATAATCTAATTTTAATTTTATTTTTATTATTTTTTTTGTATTTTCTTTTACTTTAACTTGATATGAAGAAAATTTTGAAAAATTGATAATTGGATTATTTTCATTAATATATAAAACACTAGAAATATATATAGGTAAATCTTTAGTTTTATATCCTATTAAACATTTCATATCCTTTTTATCTAATAATGTTTCAAAAAATATTTGATTATCATCTGAATCAATTTGAAACTCTTGATAATTTTTTTCTGGATTTAATTCAATTTTATTTAATTTAACATTATTTAATTTATTAAAAATATTTTCACTTTTAAAATTTTCATTATACAAATAAGAAATTAAAATAAAAAGTTTTTTTAAAGTATAGCCATAAAATTGGCAAATATATTCAATTATATCATCATCAACTTGTAATTTTTTCATAAAACAATATTTGTTAATAAATTCTAAAATATCACTTTCTTCAATGATATTATTAAAGGTTTTATCATATATTAAATTATGAAAATTATTTATAATAACAGGTTTAATTAAGTTCATAATCATTTTATAATATTCAATATTTTCAATCTTCTTTTCAATATTTATATTATCTTTTACAAATTTATAAAACATTATTACATTTTTTGCATTTATAACTTTAACAATTTCTTCATTTATAATTTTAAATATAATATCCTTATTTTCATAATATAAGCTCATTTTGAAAAGTTTAAGTAAATACATTAGATTATTGCTTATTTGAGCAATAAATAAAATAGGATTTTTAATATATTCATAAAATAGAGTTATATGTTCTTTAGTAATACTTTTTGGCATTTCAATATAAATTTCATTATTTCTTCCTTTATAATTTTTTATTAAATTTACAATTACAGGACAATTCATTAAAATAAATTTATTTTCTTGTTTTATTTTTTCTCCATTAATCACAAAATAAATTACTTTTTTTTCTAAATTTTTATTTATCATATTTTCATTTTGATAATTATTTTCTTGGAAATAATTTGAACCTGAAATTGAACTTAAACTATCAATTTGATTATTTGATAAATTAAATTCTTTTTCTTCCTTATCAAAAAAATTATAATTAATATTTTCATCATGTAAAACAGGTTTATAATCTTGAGGTATATTAATTTCCATTTATATTTAATTCGTTAATCAATATTTTCAAAAAAAAAAAAATTTTCATATTAAAAAAAAATAATCAATCAAACCAAAAAAACCTAATAAAAAAAAATATATATATATAATATATATATGTCTCTTCGTTCAGGAAACAATAAAAAAAAAGGTCAAAAACATCAAAATACATATGCATTTCGTCACAATAAATCATCAATGATAAGTAGAAAACTTTCATCAAGTCCATTAGATTTTTTATGTGAGAGATGTTTAGTAAAATTACAATGGAAATTACAATTTCAAAAATATAAACCATTAACAAATGCATCAAGATGTAATATTTGTCAAGAAAAAAAAATATATAAAGCATATAGAACAATTTGTGAAGGTTGTGCTACAAAAGATGGAAAAAAATTATGTACAAAATGTGGTGAAGAAGTTGAAAATTATGCTGATCCTGGTATAAGAAATAATCCTAGTGCTCAAGTTAAAAAAATTTATCCTGTTATGGAAATTGTTAAAAATTTAAAGAAAAAATATCAAAAAACTATTTATAGAAAAATTAATAAAGGTATTAAAATTGAATATGATGAAAGTAAAGGAATTCTTGATATGGAAACTAAAGAAATTATTTTGCCTTTAGAAAAAATTGTTGATGTTGATGAAGAAGGAGAAAGTATAGAAGATGATGATAATGAAAATGATGATGATGATGAAAAAAAAGAGGAAAATATTGAAAAAGTTGAGGAAATTAAAAATGATTTTAATAATAAAAAAGATGATAATATTGATAATATAATAAATGAAAATGAATTAAAAGAAAATATAGAAGATAATAAAATTAATAATGAAGAAGAATTATATGAAATTGATACTAGTAAAAAAGAATAAATATTTTTTTTTTTTGAAAAGAGGAGACTTTATTATATTTTAGTTTTATTATATTAAATATTTCATGAAAAAATAAATTTTGTTTAAATATAATTTATATTGAAAATTTAATTGTTTATAAATTTTATTTTTGATTTTTGACTTTATTTTAGAAATAAATTTCAATAAACAATTTTAATAAAAATATTATTTTTTATAATTTAATTATTTTAATAATTTTTTAAAATAATTTAAAATGTTTTCCGCCTATTCTTCTTATCTTCCATCATTTAAAAATTTTCAAAATTCAAATACTTTAATAATACTTCCTCCAAAAGAGAATATAAAAAATAATAAAATGGATATTGATGAAGAATTTAATAATAATGTAAAAGGATTTATATTAAATAATTCACAATATCAAGAAAGAATAAAAGATCAACTAAGAAATACATTCTTTTCATATTATCATCAATTTGAAGAAATATGTACAAATATAATGGATATAAAATATTTAAAAATATATGAATACATATATAATTTTTGTATAAATAATAATAAAAATAAAGATTACTTAAATAGTTTAATAATTAATACAGATCAAAATAATGAAAGTTTCTATCAAGGATTATCAAAATATTTAAAAAAAAAGAATTCTTCATCTATTGACACATCAACAATTTTTTCTCCTAAAGGTGATTTAGCATTTAAAGATATAAAAAAATTATTTAAAGATTTAAAAATAGATGATTTGACTTTGGAATTAGAAGAAAAACAATATCAAAAAATAAGATTATTAATAATAGGAGAACTTCATAAAATTGATAATATAAGTTTTTCACTTTTCCTTTCTAGATTAATGGATTATCAAAAACAAGAAAAAGCTCAATTTAATTATCTTATTATTTTTGATTCTGCATATGACCCTAGATTTTTATTTGATAAAGTTAAAAGTAATTTTCTTTCAAAAATGGTTTTTTATTCAATTGAAATTGATTCTAGTCAACATGTTTATCAAGAAATTTTATATAATGTTATTTATTCAAAAAATTTAAGTTTATTTATTCCTAATTCAGATAATGCAAAATTAATTATTGATATTGTTAATAAACATCAAATTAGTATTATGTCATTTAAATATTATTTTAAATTTTTAATTTTTCAATTTTTTCTTATGCATAATTGGGATGATGATGAATATTTAATTTTTGATCCATTATTAAATGGAAAGGAAACAGAAGAACAAATATCAGATTTTTTTTATAATAAATTAAAACAAATATATGGAGATAGTAATAGATTTAGTAATAAAGATATAATTAATTTGACAAATTTATATAAAAATAAAACAAATAGTAAAAGAATATTTTTTAATTTTTATGAATGTTTTGAAATATTTTTATCAACATTAAATGATAATTCAAATAATCAAAAATTATTTAATAAATATCAATTTTTTTTTGAATTTCTACAATATGGAGAACAATCTTTAGATATTAAAGAAACAAATATAAAAAGAACAGAAATATTTATTTCTTATTTAAGAAAATTTCCAAATGGTGATATTATTACTCCTTTAAAAAATCATTTTATTAATAATTTCAAAAATGTTTTAACTAAAATTGGTCCTTTTTTAAATGAAAATGAAATAAAGAAATCAAATTACTTTGCAAATGAAATTGATAAGATTTGTAATATTGATGAAGAAGCATCATTATTAAAAGATTTAGAATCACATATAATTGAAATTAAATCTTTTTTAAGAGCTTTAATGGATACTTTTTCATGTTTTTCATCAATTAATAGTTATGATCAAGAAGAAATTAGTAAAAAAAAAAATAGAAAATGGTTAAATAATTATTTATATTATTCAAATTTTAAACAAATTGTAAATCCTTATTTATTACAAGAAAATATGAATTCTATAATTGTTGATATATGTCAAATAAATGTTAATCAATTAAAAAATACTTTTATTGTTCCTGAAGATTTGAGTTTTCAAAATGCAGTTCTTGCTTTTGTTAAATGTTTTATGAGATTAGGATGTAATTTTAAAATAAAAATCTTTTTTGCTGAATTTTTAGATGAATTACAAATCCAATTCAATAAAGAAAAGGAACAAATTAAAAAAATAGAAAAATCTAAATATATTTTTCTATATTTATCTTATTGGTTTGTAATAAATGGATTTTTTAATAAAAGAAAAGGAAATACCGAATTATTTACTAAACATTATTATAATATTTCTAATTATTTTAAAAAATAAACAAATTATATTTAAAATATAGTTAATTATAAATGGAAAAAACAACTACTACTAACAATAATTCTAATACTGATACTGGAGAAACTCCTGGTTTTGATTTATCAATGGATGAAAAAGAACTAGAAGAATTATTAAATAATACAATTAATCTTTATTTTAAAGAAAATGAATGTGAAGATTTAAAAGATGAAAAAGCAATAATTAATTATTTTTATCAAAAAGAATTTATATGTATTGAATATGTTAAAAGAAAATATGATATAAAAGAAAAAAGATTAATAATTAAAAATCTAATAATGGGATTAATATTTGAAAAATTTAAATTACAGAAATTTTCTCAAAAAATTTTGAAAAAATTTGAAATAATAAATAATTATTTAATTTTAAGAGATGATATAACAATTGAAATTTATTATGAAGAATTACAAAAAAAATTTAATATTGATAATTTTCCAAAATTTTTAATAAAAGAAACATTAATAAGAATTAAAAATATTGTTTCAATTAGATTATATGAACAAAATTTAGACAATAAATTAAAGGATGTTTATGTTAAAAATTTAATATATTTTTATGAATGGTTAAATTATTCAAGAAATTTTGGATATCCATTAGAACAATATTCCAAAGATTATATATCAATTCCAGATTCTACTACTCCTTTTGATATTTTGTTTTCTAAAAAATTAATTTATAAAGATGATTTAAAAAATATTCTATTTCATATTTTTATTTTATCAAATGCATCTGTTATAAAGAATAATAAATATACTCATATAATTTTAGAGCATAATTATTCTACTATTATTTCTTGGTTTAATATTAACAAAGAAGAACATAGTTTTAATTTTGAGAATTTGATAGAAAATTTTATATCCTTAGATAATATTGAAGAATTATTGAGATCTAAGATTGAATATCTATTTGAAAACTATATAGATACAAAAGAATCATTAATTTCTATAATTGCATCTTTTTTTTATTGTATTACAAGGGAAATTGAAGATATAAATTCAGTTTCTACTAATGAAGAGAAATTTAAATTTAGTTATTTATTAGATAATGTAATACATAATATTCAAAAATATTCTAAAGATAAAATTGATAATTTTAATATAAAAGAAATGATATCTTATTTGGATTATTTTCAAATAATTGAAGATTTAAATGATAAAAAAATAAATCCAACCTATAAATTTAAAGATATTGAAACAATTCTTACCAATGAAAAACTAAATTATAATTTAAATGAAAGATTCAAAGAAATAATTGTAAAAATAAAAGAAACTTATCCTTCAAATTTTAACTTAATACCAATGATAAAGGATTTATTATTAAATTATATTAAAGTTCCCACTTTTTTTTCAGAAAAAATATTAAAAAATAGAATAGAATTAATTCCATTTTCAAAAAAATATTATTCAAATAAAATAATAATATTAATTTCTGGTTTTGGAGCAGAAAAAGATGATCATCCTGAATTATGGAAACAATTAATAAATTCAAATAGAAGAGGAATGTATTATTTTTATCAATGGCCAGGAGATTCAATTGGTAAAATATTCTTTAAAATGATTGGAAATAGTATTCCATTTATTGGAGAATATATTTCAAATGCATCTATTCCAAATATTTTTATGTCAGCAAAAAAAAGAGCTTCTTATTGTGGCAAAATATTAGCTTTAATTTTAGCTTCAAGAAAATTTTTTGGAAATTGTCAAATTGATTTAATTGGTTTTAGTCTTGGATGTCATGTTATTAAAAATTGTTTAAAAGAATTATATTCAATAGAAAATTTAAATCATAATATTATTAATACTGTAATGTTTATTGCAGGAGCAACTCATATTAAAAATAATGAAAAATGGGAAAAAATTTTTAATCGAATTATTACTGGAAGAATTATTAATTGTTATTCTAAAAGTGATAAAGCTCTTCAATTATTGTTTCAACCTTGTGTTTCAAAAAATCCTATTGGAAGAATAGAATTAAATATTGGAAAACAAAATATGAGAATTGAAAATTTTGATATGAGTGATTTAAAAATGAGACATATTGATTATAGAAGACATTTTAAAGAACTTATTGATAAAGTTAATTTATAAATTATTCCCAAATTTATTTTTATATAAATTTTATATTTATTAAAGGAGGTATAATTTTTTTAAATTTTATTTAAATTTTAATAAGGGAAAAGGGTTTTGTATTATTATTTTTATTTTTTTAATTAATTATTGTTTAAATTAAATTAGATTACAAATACACCCCTTATAATCAATAAAAAAATATTATTTATATTACGTCATAAAGAAATAATTAGATGATGCAATAAAAAACTTTATAATTAATCTATATAATATAATTAAACAATAGAATCAAAAAAAACATAAAATATGGAAAAGATGAATCAATTTAAAACAATGACTACAAAACAAAAATATGATTTTATATGGAATATATTTTTTGGAATTTTATTAATCCCAACTTCAATTGGAATATATTTCTTATTTCATGATACAAAAAAATTCATTCATGATCTAAAATCATTAAATCCTTCATATAGATTTCCAGAATTTTCTGATTTAAAAGTAATATTATTATTTCTTCCATTAATCATTATTTTAAAAATTATATGTGAAAGTTGTTTTGTCCATATTAGTGTCAAAATAATGAAAAAGAAATATAAAGAACCAAATGATGAAAAAAATTATATTTTAGGTCAAATATATAAAAGAAAATTAGCAAGTCATATGTTCAAAGGATTATATTATATTTTAATAACAATATTTGGATATTATGTATTAAAAGATTTAGATTATTTTCCAAAATCACTTTTAGGTCATGGATATATGCCAAATATGTTTCTTAAAGGATATCCAGATTCATATTATCACATTAAACCAAAATATTTTGATTTATATTATATGATTTGTTTATCATATTTTTCATGTGATTTAGTTTGGCTTCTTTTTGTATATGAAAAACAAAGTGATTTCATTAATATGTTATTACATCATATTTGTACATTAAGTTTAATTGCTTTTTCATATATTACAAATTATTCAAATATTGGAAGTATTGTATTATTTTTGCATAATCAAACTGATATTTTTGTTCATATTGTAAGATTACTTCTTCAAACTGATTTTCCTGAACCAATTAAAGATTTTTTTGGAGTTTTTTTAACTATTAATTTTTTATATGTAAGATTATATGTCTTTGGAGATGCAATTTATACTTGTTATCATTATATTACATGGGATCATGGTTGGACTACTTTTTGTTTAATTTTATTTTTACATTTTTATATTTTATGCATGTAAATTGGGCTCTTATGCTTTTACAAAAAGCTTTTGTTCTTGCTTTAGGTACTAAACTTTCTGATACTACTAATTATGATGATACTTTAAAAAAAAAAGAGAAATCTCTTCATGAAAAAGAAGAAAAAAAATATTAAATGATAAATATATTAAAATAATGGTAAATTAGTTATGTAGATATTTTTTTTTTTTAATTTCAATTTTTTTTAAAATAATCTAAAAATAATTTTATTTTTTCCTAAATATTATTCTAAGAACTTTTTATTTAACTCAAAAAGAATATTTAAAATTAATTAATTATGAGATTTATTTGAATTTAATTTAAAATAACTTTATAATTTTACTTAAAAGTATATAATTATAAATAATAAATACTATAAATAAAGAGATATTTTAAAATAAATTTTTTTTTTTTAAAAATTAAATATTAATTGTAAGTATAAATATAATATTTCAATTATTCAAAATTTAATTAAAAATCACCCTACTTTTAAAATTATAATTATAGATAATTAAATAATAGAGTATATTTTTTTTTATATAAAACTAAGATTATTAATATTTTTTAACATTTTGATTTAAAATTATTTAAATGATTTTTAATTTTAAAATATATCTGAAATTATAGTGTTAATTTTACTAAATTCGTTGTATTTCAATTATAAATAATATTTTATTTTAAATATGGGAAATGAAAATTCAAGGATCTATGAAATAATTGCAAAACAAATATTATTTGAAGAAGGATATTATAAACCAAAAAATGAAAATTTTTATTATATTGAGAAAAATTGGTATGAACAACTTTGTGAATATGTAAATAAAAAAGAAATTAAAAAAAAAGTTTTAACAGATTTAAGGTCCCAAAATTTTACAGACATTAAAGATCTAAAATTTAAAAGCTTTTTTCACAAATTTAAAGAAGAAAATATTCTAAAAAAATTTAATGAAACAATAATAAAGAAAAATTTAGATAATATAGAAGATAATAAAAAATATGATATTCTAGATTCTTCAAAATACATAAAAATCAATGAAGAATTTTATTTAGAATTAATTAAATATTTTAAAGAAAAAAATAGAATTAAATGTGAAATAAAAGAAAGGAATTATCGAATAATTATTTATTTTGAAACTCAGAAAAAATGTATTGAAAAATTTATTAGAGGAGAAAAAGAATTAATTGATATAAAAATAATAGATTATTTTAAGGATTATAATTATATAATACTATTTTCATCTGAAAAAGAAGAAATTGAAAATTATAAAAAAGAATATAATGATATAAATCTAAATAATAAAATTGATGCATTAAAATTTGATGATTTTTATTTAATATTAATAATTTCAGATGAAAATATGAACATTAAAGAATTATTTGGGACAATGGGTATTGCAAATTTAGGGAATAATTGTTTTATGAATTGTTGTATTCAATGCTTAAGTAATATATTTCCTTTAACAAAATATTTTTTATTTGAAAATTATGAAGATGATATTAATGTAAATAATTTATTGGGGTCTGAAGGAAAAATTGTAACTTCTTATGTTGAATTATTAAAAATTTTATGGACTCAAAAATTGGATGTAAAAATTATAGATAACAAAAAATGTTATTATTTTGATCAATATGAAGATGATGAAAAATTAAACACATTTAAAAATTTAAAAGATGAAATTGCAAAAAATAATATTTTATATAATGATTATGAACAACATGATGCATTTGAATTTTTTTTATATTTCATTGATATTATACATGAAGATTTAAATAGAGCAAAATCAAAAAATAATGAAGTAAATATATTATTTGATGAACCAAAAGATGAGAAAGAATTATATAAAATACAATATAATAATTTTAAATCAAAAAATAATTCAATAATCACCGATATTTTTTATGGAATGATAAAAACAACAATATGTTGTTTAAAATGTAAAAAATATTTTCACATGTTTGAACCATATGATATTTTGACTCTTCCTTTAAAAAAAAGCCCATATATAATTACAAATAAGCAATCAATTTCTTTAATTGAAAATAATGAAAAAGAAAAAAATAATTTTAATTTTCTTGGAAAGAATAATTTTTATTTTTGTAAGTGTATAATAGTTCCTTATGATAATAATAAAGAAAAAATAGTCATTATTTATCCTATTAAAAAAAGAGAATATGATAAAATTACAATTAATGATATCTATTCAATTATAATATATTTATTTAACTTAAATATAAAAGATTTTGTTCCTGCGATTGTTACTGAAAATAATTATTATTATCAATATATTTGTACAGGTAATGAATATTTATATGAAATTTTCAAAAAACCAAATAATTTAAAGATATATTTTGTCCAAATTAATTTGAGACAAAAAGAAATAAATATGATTCAAGAAATGAATGATGAAAAAAAATTGTTTGATTTATTTCAAAAATGCAAAAACTATAATTTAGAAAAGGAAAGTAATATATTTAATATAGGGGAAAATATAATGGATACTTTTAAGTCAATTTATTCAAACAATACAAAAATTAATAATTTAAATTTTGTGAAATTAATATCTATGATGAAAATAGGAAATAATTTAAAAGTTATTAATATTCCTAAAATTATTTCTTATAGTGAAGAAGATAGGATAGCAATTATATATTCTCAAATTAATAATTCTTTTCAATTAGAAAAAAATAAATTTAATAAATTAGGAGATTTTGACCCAAATAATTTAGAAATTTTAGATGATTTAGATTCATATATATCACAAAAACAAAATTTAGATATTCCATTTATATTATTTTATAAAATTGAAAGAACTTATCATAATATAAAACAATCTATATACAGTACACAAGAATATTATATTCAAATTCCATATTGTAAATTCAATTTAAAAGAATTTTCTCAAATAATAAAAGACAATATTTTAAATAAAGATAAATTTAATTCATATAGTCTCAGAGATTATAGAATTATAATTGTTTGGCTTAAATATAATGAAAAATTGAAAATGATTGAAAAAAGTTTTTTAATTGAAAATATGAAAGAAATAAATCCATATGAAGCAATGAAAAAAGAAATAGATTCTGAAAAATCTATTTTTCATGAAACTGATAAAATAAATTTAAATGATTTATTTAATTTTTATCAAGCAAGTGAATTATATGAAAATTCAAATAGTTGGTTTTGTGAAAATTGTAATTCTAATGTTAGAGCAATAATAAATAAAAGTTTATATTCATTACCAGATGTTTTAATAATTCATTTTCAAAGAAAAGTAAATTCAATTTATAATCCAATTAAAATTAAATTTCCCATTGAAGGTTTAAATATGAGTGGTTATTGTTATGATAATAATTCAAAAAAAAAATTATATGATTTGGTAGGTATTATAAATTTTTCAGGTAATAGTTATACTGGACATTATAATGCTTTTTGTAAAAATGATATTCATAAAAAATGGTTTTCTTTTAATGATTCTATGTGTTCTTTTATTGATAATATTGAAGATGAAATAAAATACGATGAAGTTTACATTCTTGTTTATAAAAATAGATATTTTCAAAAAGTAGAATTTAAAGAAGATAAAATTGAATAAATATATTCTCTTAATATTCAATATATTTAAATAAAATAATTAAAATATATTATTGATGTATTAAATTACAATTATGATAATTTACAGTAAATTCAATTAAATTTTACAATAAGAAAATAAAAAATAAAACATTATTATGGAATTGTATCTTTTAATTTTTAATTAGTAGTTTTATGTAAAATATATATTTTTAATTTCTTAAATAAATGAATTCAGTTAACATATAAATTAATTTTGAATTTTACCAGATATTTAAATATTAAAAGATTTAATAATTAATTAATTAATAAAATGATTTATTAATTAGTTAAAATTTTATAAAAATAATTTATCCTTGAATTATATTTATAAAAGTGTTAAAAACAAATTTATATAATAATATGTTTTTTATAATAAATGTAAATAATTAAGAATTTCTATAAATTCCTTTTGTCCAGGAAAATATTTTTCCCAAAAAGAATTGAGTTTATTTTTAACAAGTTTAATTTTTTCTTTATTTTTTAACTGTTTGGCAATTGAATTCATCATTAATAGATTTAATTGTTCAAAAAAATAATTTCTATTTTCACTATATCTTAGTGCTTTTTCTAGATATTCATAAGCAATCTGATGATCATATTTATTCATATAATAAGCAGATTTAAAATAAAAAATATTTTTTTCATAACAACAAAAGATTTTTTTATTATTTTCAATAAACTTTTCCATTTTTTCAATATCTTCTTTATTTACACTTTTATTAATATTATTATTTAATGTAGAATTAATATTAATTTCCAACTGCTGTAAATAATTTTCTAAAATTGTTTTTTCTTTATATTTTTGAAATTGATTTTTTTCATATTGACATAATTGACAATTACAATAAAAATTATAATTTTGTTTAAAACATTTTTGTCTTGATTCATAGTCCATATCATTAACACAGTAATTTATAAATAATTCATTATCTGCTTCAATATCACTTAATGATATAATAATTAAAATATCACCAAAACCAAAATAATAACAATTTGGTATACAAGAATGATTAAAAAATGAAGGAAAATACCATAATCCATTTAATTTATGTTTTTCATGCTTACAATAGGAAAATGAATTAAATTTTATTACATCCTGTATTTTTTTTAAATTTATATTTTTTTCTTTTTTTCTTTTTTCTAAATTCAAATTAATATTTTTTCCATCATAAAGCTCTAAAAATTCAATATAATCTTCTGGATAATTAGATAATTTAAATGATAATATTTCTTCAATTTCTTTTTTATCTCTATAGATTAAAGATTGACCTGTTTTTTCAAATTCTTCTTGAGTTGGGTTATCATATTCCATTTTTATATTATCTTCATTTTTATTTAGTTTTATTGCCACTAATGCTTTACTTACTACTAATAATTCACCTTTTTTTATTTTTTCATTTGTATAAATACCTATTCCTTTATTATTATTATTAAAATTAATTTTTAATTTTTTATTAATATATTCACCAATATTAATATTTATAGATTCTTTTGACTGTTTATATAAATCTGCAAAATTATAATATCCATTCATATTTTTGATTTTATTTGTAATTTCTTCATCAATTTGAAGAAAATCTTGTTTTTTATATTTTTCAATAATTTGTTTTTTTAAATTGAATAATTCTTTTGCTTCTAATACTTTTTTTAATTGGATTAAACTTTTAATCTTTAATAAAATTGCATCTACATTATCTTGATTTTTATTTATTATTTCATCACATTTATTAATTGTCTTTGTATAATATGGTAACTCAAAATAACATTTTCCTAATTGTAAATCAATTTCATTATCATTAGGTATTAATGACTTTAATTTTGTAAAATGAGCCAATGCTGTATTATAATTTTTATTTTCAAATAATTGATATGCTTTTTTATATAAGAAATCTATATTATCATTTTCTTTATTATTTAAATTCTCTAAATAGTTTTCTTTAGTTTCATTGTTTAAAAATTTATCAATCCATTCTTTATCATCAAAAATTATTATTTCATTTGGATCTTCAATTCTTATTCCTTCATCTCCACTTCCAAACATTTTATAAAATGGCTCTAAAACAATAATATATTTTCCTTTTTTAAAAATATCTTTCAACTTTTTATAATCTTTTGTTCCAAAAAAATTTTCAAAATTATAAATAGCAATTAATGTTAAATCATTATTATTATCTTTACCTAAAAACATTATACTTGTCATTAAAATTATTTCAGTATAAATTTCTAATTTTATATATTTATTCTTATAAGTATTTCCTAATGTCATTTCATTTATTGTTATTGAATGCATATTATTATTAAATGATTTATGAGTTTTTCCAATTTGACAATCTGTAGTACAAGTTTGATTAATAGATTTATACCCAGTTAAATTCAAAGTAGATTTAAATTGTTTTAAAGTTTTGTTATATTCTTTTAAGATTTGTTTATTTGATTTTCTTTTATATGTCCCAGTTTTTAATTCAAACATAGTTTTTAATAATTTTTCATATAGTTCCATATCTTCTTCCATTTTATTTGATATTTTTTACATTACAGCAATTTATATTGTTTAAAATAGAAAAAAAATAGAAATAATTTTTAATTTAAAAAAATAGAAATAATTATATAATATGATTTTATTTAATTTTCAATTTTTAAATTATTAATTTCAAAAAAAATTGTGGTTTCAAAAAAATAGAATAAAAGTGTTTTAATAATAAAAAATAAGATTAATTTATCTTATTTAGAAATATAAAAATTAGAATATTTTATTAAATAAAAGTTTAATAATATTACAAAAAACAATAAAATTAAATTAAATTAAATTGTATTTATAACTATATATTTAATGTTGTAAAATGATCATAATTAAATAATATTTTGAAAAATATTATATGCGATTTACAATATTTATTTATAAATAATAATTAATATAATTTTCATCATTTTACAACAAAAAAAAAAATTAAGTTTTTGAAGTCAAGACTCTATATCCATCCCAATTTGTAGGAGCTTTATAATGTAATTTTTTAATATAATCCAAAATAGTTTTAGTAGGTCCATCAGATTTATCTAAATATCTTGCTTTTTCCAAATTTTGAGCAGCATCTTTCCATTCTCCATCAATATAATCTCCAAAACCATCTTCAAAATATTGATAAAATATATCACTTTTAGTTTTTTTTAACAATTTACTTAATCCTTTAGATTGTTTTAAATAAATTTCTCCAATACTACTATTAGATTTTAATCTCTGAAATTTATGCCATAATTTTTTTTTTTTAGAAGCATAATAACTTCTCCTTTCTCTTAAAGTCATTCTATCTTTTTTAGACATAAGTTTCCCAGGATGAATATTTTTATTAATATCAACAGTATATAATCTAACAGGTTTCTCACTACCTTTTAAAGTAACAATATCAATTTTTCTACATAATCTTTTCATAAAATCAGATAATAAATCATAAAATTCTCCAGAAAATAAAATATCAACTCCATAAATATTTGTTGCTGTTTCTAAACGAGCTGCAATATTAACATTTGGACTAAGATATGAACAATCAATTTTATAATATGAACCAATTGCTCCTTCAATTCCCCATCCTGTATGTAAACCAAAACCCATTTGAACTGAATATTTTGGACCAAATTTTTTTATGAGATCTGAATCTTTTCTATATGCTAATATATTTCTATTTTTATTTATTTTCTTTATTATATTTAAAAAACCTAATAATGCACAATCTGCCATTTCTTCTTTTTTATTTGATATATTTGAATCATTTACTCCTGATATTTTTATTTCATTTGTATTAAAATTATTTATTTCTTCGTTTACTTTTTTATCTGTTTTTTCTTTAAATTTCCATGCTAATAAATAACAATCTCCTAAATTTTTATTTGTTATTCCATTAAATTTATCTACACAAGAATGAACAATGTCACTTATTTGATTAACAAAAATCATTGTTCTTTCTTGAAATGCTTCATTAATTTCACTGAAATTATGTATGAAACAAAAACCAAAAATTGCTGAAATTTTTTTACCTGGTAACATTGGATTAATTCCTTCAGAACTTGATATATTTTCTTTTAATATTTCACCTCCTGCTTCACCAAATCCAATTGCCATTAATGCACTTATTCTTATAATTGCACTTTGAATTATTTTTATTTCATGACTTACTGAATTTTTATCTTCTTTTTTATTTGTTTCTTTATTCTCCATATTATTTTTTAATTCTACTATTGTTTTACTTCCAACTGGATCTTTACTTACTACATCAATTACTTTTCCTATTTTTTCCAAAGGATGAAAAATTAATTGATAAACATCTATATTTATTAAATAACAAAGACATGAAATACAAATAACAATATAAAATAATCTACATAAATAAATTAATGATGACATTTTTGACATATATTTTCTTGATATTATAATTATTGTTGATGGATCTTTTAAGTCAAAAATATAACAAATATCTCTTCTCATATATTCCTTTAAATTTAAATTCATTGATTTATTTTGATAAACAATATTGTCTTTCCATTCAACTTGAATTATTGGATATAAATTTAATATATTTGTTAATAAATAATTATTTACAAAAATTGAGACATCATTTACATTATTTATTTTTTTATTTTCTACAAATTTATTTATAACTTTACATACGATTTTATATGAAAAATAATCTAAATTATAACTATCTTCATCAGTAAAAATTGAAACAATAAAAACTAATAAAACAATAACAATCATTAGTCTTGAAATACCTTCAGTGATTTTTTGACTAATTTTATTTTTTTTATAAATATGTTCTTCTAAATATTTAATTGCATCTTCTTCCCATTTTCTATTTTCTTGTGATATATTTGAAGTAAAAATAGATGATCTATCATTAATTTTTTTTAAATTTGAAGGTTTAAATGATGGATCTAACCAATGATTCATTGGAGTTGTTGCTAAAGGCATTGTTGTTGTATTATTAAATTCTCTCATTTGAATATATGTTGCTCTTATATGTTTTATTAATTTATTTTTATTAGTTCTGTTTTTTTTTTCATTTATTTTTCCTAATATTTTCATAATATTATTTTTTTTTTCTTTTTCTTTTATTAAATCAACAAATAATTTATAAAATTTTACTACTCTAAATAATTTTACTATTTGAAAAACATTTAATAATATTTCAATTCTTCCTTGATCTTGATATGATATATATTTAGTTTTAGAATGATGATTTAATATTTTATTTAATAATGGATATGATATTGAATCAAAATCAAATATGATGATAACTAAAGATAATAAATCAATCCAAAAATATAAACTTTTTATTAAATTTTCTATAATAATTGTTCTTATTACAAAATCAACAGCTGAATATGTATTAAAAATAATATAGCAACCATTGTAAAAATATTTATATTTATTTGAAAAGAAAATCATTTTCAAATCATAATAACATAAAATAAAAAATACAATAAATAACATAATAAAACATCCTATTTGTGAATAAATAAATTCACTTAAAACATTATATGCTTTAATTATATTATCTCTTTTTCTTTTTATTTTTTCTTCTTTTACTTCTTCTTGTATAATTGGAATTGGTGTTTCTACTTTTTCTTCTTCTTTTTGAAATAAATTTATATTATTAAGCCAAAGTCCTTGCCTTCTTTTTTTATATAGTTCTTTATTATTTAAATTTTTTTGGGATAAATCAATTTCATTATTTTGAATATTTTCATTTTTTTTATTTTCTATATTTATTTTATTTTTTGGATTAGTTGTTATTAAATTTTTTCTATCTGTTGTTTTATCTTTGAATATATTATTAATTATTTCAGACTTTGGAATTTCTAATTCCATTATTATATTTTATATTTTTAAATGTTTAATAATTGATAAAATAAATAAAAAGAAAAAATCTATAATTGTTACATAAAAAAAGATTTAAGAAAATTATATGAATTATAAAAAGATATTATTAAATTAATACCCTCAAAAATAAATAAAAAATTAAGTTAATAATAAATTTTTAAAGGAAAATTATTAATTCAAAAGGAATTTTCGTTTAGAAATAAGAATTTATTTAAAAATTTATTTAATTAATTATTTTCTATTATCAATTTAAAAAAATAATACAATTTAAAAAAAATTCTCTGATTAAAAAAATAATAATTATTTAAACAAATTTATTTTCTTTTAATGAATTAAATTTGTATAAATAATAAAAAATATAATAAAGACTGTTTTAAAATTTAAAAAAAGAATAATTAAATTTTTTATATACTACTATATTTGTAATAAATATTAAAAAAAATATAAAAAAAAAAATCAAAATGAATTCAAAAGAAATAAATCAACTATACACATTATCAAAAACAAAAAAATATTGGTGTTACCTTTGTAAAAGATCATTTAACAAAATATACATAGAAAATCAACCAATAGAATGTATATTTTGTCACAATGATTTATGTGAAGAAATAATAAATGATCCAAATAATTCAAATAATGAAATTTCACCTGAAAATTATATTCCATATGAACCAAATCAAAATCAAATTAATGAACAAGAACCAATAATTGTCCCAGTCAATGAACATAATTTACCTTTAGTAGAATTTATTTTAAGTTTAATAAATGAAGAATATGAAAATGAAGAAATCGAAAATATTTTAAATTATATTATGACAAATGACCCAAATAGATATGGAAGTCCACCTGCTTCGAAAAGTGAAATTGAAAAATTAAAAACTTATAAATTAACAAATGATAATTTAAATGATATTAAAAATGAAAATATTTGTCCTGTTTGTAAAGATGAATTTCAAATTGATGAAATATTAATGGATTTACCTTGTAAACATCATTTTCATAAAGATTGTATTATCCCTTGGTTAAATCAACATGATTCATGTCCAATTTGTAGATTTGAATTAAAAACTGATGATGATGATTATGAAAATAGAAAAAGAGAAAGGAATGTTCAAGAAAATAATATTTCAAATAATAATAATAATAATAATATTAATAATAATAATGTGAATAATATTAATATTAATTGTCTTCCTTCCAATTTAGATGGCTCTGTTGTTGTTTCTAGAAATTTACATAATTAATATATTTCTAAATTTATAGTATGTATAGTTTTTTAAAAATATATAAAAGAATTTCTTAACATTATATAGTATTATATTAAATATCAAAAATTATAAAATTATTTTTTTTTTTCAAGTTTCTAGAATAAATTTTTGAAATTTATTTATTAAAAAATATTTTTATTTCAATTTAATTTAAAATTTAATTTTTTTAGAAAAATTTTTCTAAATAATTTAAGATTATATGAGGTGAATCTAAATTATATTTATTATATTAATATAAAGTTATTTAATATATAAATAATTATTAATTGATATATTTTTTAAAAAATTTATATTTTTAATAGTTCATATACCGTTTAGTATTTATTAGAAAAATTATATATTATTTAAAAATATTTTATTACACTTTGGATAATATTAATTAATTTAAAATTAATTACAATCAAATAATTAAAAATTACAGATTTTTCACAATAAATGTATAATAATTCTATGAGGAATTAAATTATTATAACATGAAAATTTTTTTGATTAAAATAATTAAAAATAGATGTTTTCATCATGAATACAAATAAAAGTATTTATTTTAGTTATTTTTTTAATTTATAAAATTTAATACAAAAAACCAGATACAATCAAAATATAATAATGGCATTCTTGATATTTATCAATTTTATATTTATTTTGTAGTATTTTTAGTTTATTTAATATAATTTTTTTTGAAAAATCCATTTTATCCAATATTGGTATTATTTAAATAATATTTTTGTATTTTCAATGAATAATTATTCTCATTAAAAATATATTAAATATACTTATTTATTCCTTTATTATATGATTAAAAAACTTATTATAATCTATTATGTTTATTTTCAATAACCAATTTCATATTTATTTAAATTCCATAAAAATTATTGAAAATAAAAAGAATAATGTTAAATAATATTCAAATGATTCCAACAACATTTTATCCAATAAATTTATCCCTTCTTCAACATCAAATTTCAATTGTTTCAAATCCTTCATCAACAAAAGATGAAAGTCAATTATCAATAGAAAATGAAATAAATAAAACTCATTTTCTTAAGAAAAAAACAGGAAGAAAATATAAAAATTTAGTGGAATGTTTCAAATGTGATATAGATGATTGTTCACAATTATTTGAAACAGAAGAAGAATTAAATAAACATAAAATAATCCATAATAAAATATATACATGTAATTATATAAATTGTGGATTAAAATTTGAAAATGAAAAAAATTTACAAAAACATTTTAAAATTCATTTACCTTCAAAAAAAATTTATAAATGTTATTTTCCAGGATGTAATAAATGTTTTACTGCTTCATATAATTTAAAAATACATTATAGAATTCATTCTGGTGAAAAACCTTATCATTGTAATCTTTGTGATAATAGTTTTTATGATAGAGCAAATTATAAATATCATATTAGAACAGCACATGTGAAAAAAGATAATAAAGATACTATTTGCTCTCATTTTGGTTGTAAACATACTTTTAAAACAAAAAAACAAAAATTAATGCATCATGATAAATTAGAAGATGAGTGTAGAAATGATAAAAATTATTTAATGAATTTAATTTCAAGTTTTCAAAATTTTTTTAATGAAATTTTAAAGGATTGTTCTGATGAAGAAAAAATTGAATTTAAACAAAAATATCTTTCTATAAATCAACAAATTAAAAGAGTTGAAGAAGTTGTTGTTAATAAAGAACATTATGATGCTTTATTGGGAATTAAAAATATAGAAAATATTGAAAATAATCATTAATTATATATGTATTTTATTAGGGTTTAATATAAATATTTAATATTGTTAAAACTAATAATAATATTTTATTTACAAATTTCTTTTTAGAATTTTTTACAAGTTTAATTTATTAATATTTTATATTTAATATTTTTTTCAATATAAAAATATATTTATATAAAAATGGAAAATGAAAATATTAAAAATTTATTTAATTTAGATGAAAATGAGGAAATTATTAATAAAATACCATGTTCATTTTTAGATTTAAGTTTAGGTATATTATATTTAACAAATAATTATTTATGTTTTAATTCTATTGTTTATTATAATCAGAATGCAATTATTCCAATTTCTGATATAATTTCAATGAAAATTTCAAAAAATCATAAATCAATTATAATTAAGACTTTAGTAAAAATATTTTCAAACTCTACTTATATTTTTTCAAATTTTAAAGATATAGAAAAAACCTTTGAAATAATAAACAGAAGATTAAATATTTCAAATAGAGAAATTAAATCAAGTAGAAATATTCGTAAACATTTATATACTCCAAAAGAAAGAAATACTATATCTTATTTTAATAAAAAAGAACCTGAAATTAAATTTAAAGAATTAACAAATGAAATGACAAAAATAATATGTCAAAAAAAAATAAATTTAAGTTCAAAAGAATTTTTTGAAAAATTCTTTTATCCAAAAAGTGATGAAAATGATTATAGTTATCCAAACTTTTATGAAAGTTTAGATGATCACTTTAATATTAAACCAGGAGAATGGGAAAATAATGATGAAATATTAAATGAAGATGAAATTAAAAACCAAATGTATTCAAAAAAAAGAGATATAACATTTTGTTTAAAAGTAACAGGAATTCCTTTTATAACTCAAAGTAATGTATCAGCAAATCATTCATTTAAAGCAAATGATAATAAAAAAGAATATTATTTGCATTTAGAATCTCAAAGTGAAGGAGTTCCACTTGCTAATTGTTTTAGAGTTATTGAAGATTATGAAATTTATCCTTTAAATGAGAAGAGTTGTGTTATAAGAGGAACTGGTTATCCTGATTTTATTGAAAATTCTATTTTTAAACTTATTATTATTAAATCAGTAAATGATACTTTTAAAAAATTAAATGGACAATGGATGAATTATATTTGTAATAAAGGATATATTATTGAAGATTATGGAAATATTGAAACTTTGAATTCTGAAAATGAACATTCGAATATTGAAAAAAAAGCTTCTAATTAAATCAAAATTTTGATTTTAAATATGTAATTTTTGTCTTTTAAATAAATAGTATAGAATAAATAGTGTTATATAGAAATTATAAATTTTAAATCAAAAAATTAAAATAATAAATAAAAATATTATATATAAATCAAACTAATAGGGATTCATTTTCAAGTTCATTTATATTTATATTTGATTGTTTATAAAATTTAAAATTTTTAATTGAATCATCATTATCATTCTTTTTTTTATTCATTTTTTCTTCATTTTCCTTTCTTAAAAAATTAATGTAAAATTTAATTAAAGGATAGATAATATATGTACCAAAAATTCCTATTATAATATTAAATATAGTTATAATATATTTAATCATTAAAATATCTTTATTATTAAAATAATTTATCCCTTTATAATTCAAAAATGGAATTTTTTCATTTTGTAAACTTTCTAAACATATAATAATATTATAAATAAATTCAAAAAGTAATAAAAATTGAATAAAATAAAATAGATGATTATTATTTTTTCCTACACATTTCCCCATCCATATACAATGATGATCAAAATTATCTATACAAGTATTACAAATATAACAATGCTTAGATCTGTTTGAATGTTTTATTTCACATATTGGACAATAATCATCAATATTAATATCATAATCTTCAATTAAATTTAATAAAGGAAAATAATTATTTGAATAATTTTTAACATTTCCTGGATCTCTCTTAACAAAATAATATAATATTACATAAAAAAATATATACCATAAAATAAATCTTATATATGTATTTTGATTATTATTTATATATGGAATATTAAAAAGAATTAATATAATAGGCATAATAATATGATAACTGTAAAAAATAACAATAGTATAAGGATTAAATACAATTTTTTTATTTTTATTTTTTGTTGAACTTAAAATATTATAAATATCCTTATAATTCAATCTTAAAGCCAAATCAATAACACTTTCACCTTTATTATCTTTAATATTAATATCACTACCTCTTATTAATAATTTTTTAATAGCACTAATATTATTTGTACTTACACATAAATGAAGCGGAGTTAAACCATCATTATTTTTAATATTAACATCAATATAATTATAACATAATAAAAAATTAATAACTTTATCAGATTTAAAAAAACAAGCCCAATGAAGTGGAGAATTACCATTTTTATCTCTCTCCATTAAATCCATATTATAAGTTTGATTAAAATAATATATTGGAGTACTCTTATTTGATTGAGATGCTATATGAATTACATTTAAACCCGATTTATTTCTTATATTTAAATCTGCAGTATTTTTTAATAATAATATTATTATTTTCATATTTCCTTTATATGATGCATAATGAAGAGCAGTAAATCCTTTATTACTTTGTTTATTAATGTATAAACTAAATTTATTAATTTGAATATATTCTCTAGTTTTTTTTATTATTGTTTCAGTTAATTTTAAATTATTTATATATGTACTTCTATGTAAAGCAGTAAATCCGTTATCATCAATAAATTCCCAACATCTATTTAAGGGATTTGAAAATATATTTATGCATTCTTTTATTTTTTCTTCTGTTAATAATTGAAAGAAATATTCTTTATTAATTTTTTCATCTTTTTTATTTGAATTTGACATTTTTAATATATTATTAATATATCTTAGTTTTGATAATCAAAAAAAAAATTAATTAATTTTTTAAAATATATAAATTTAATCATTTAAATGTGATAATTATTCAAAAAAAAAATTTATTTTATAAAATGATTATTGGCAATCAAAATTTTAATAAAAATGAAATAGAATCAGAAATTAAAGATAATGATTTTGAAGAAATAAATCAAGAAATATCAAAAGCTTTAATAGATATGAAAATAGAGAATATAAATGAAAAAAAAAAAAATAATGAAAATTCATTTAATTTTTCAGATTTCGATGATATAAATAATTCATATAATTCAGATATGTCAAATTCATCTTATTCAAATAAATCATCTCCACATTTAAGAAAATCGAACAATTTTTTTGGATTAAATTTTCAAAATAATCCTTTAAATAATAGTTTTAATAGTTATCAATATAATCAAATAATGAATTATAGTAATTATAATTCTTTTCAATTTGATTTTATAAATAATTCATATTCAGGAAATAGTTATACACCAAACTATTTTTTTTATAATTATAACAATAAAAACTTAAATAATAATAATTTGATCAATTTAAATGAAAAAGATTTTAATAAATTAAATTATATAAATAATGAATGTTTAGATTCACCAAAAAATATAATTCATTTAGATAATGTTTTAAAATTAAAAGATAAAAGAACAACAATAATGATAAGACATATACCAAATAGATATAATTTAAACTTATTAATGAATGAAATTAATTATAAATTTTCTGAAAAATTTGATGTCCTATATCTACCATTAGATATAACAAATAATTCAAATTTAGGTTTTGGTTTTATTAATTTTATAAATTCAATGCATGTTTTGTATTTTTTTTCTGAATTTAATAATAAAAAATGGAATCAATTTAATAGTGGAAAAAGATGTCAATTAGTATATGCTAAGACACAAGGGAAAAAGGATTTAATTAAATATATTCAAAGAAAAAATGGTATTAATATTTTTTCTAATAATTCTATGAATACATGTAAACAAAATTATTTTTATATTCAAAATGATACATTAGATTTAAGGGCTGATATTGAAATTCCTATGAAATATTATAATGTTTTTGTAAATTATTATCCTTATTCTTTGTGTCATAAAAAAGATGAAAATACTTTCATCGTTGATAAATATTATAATTTCTAATTTTATATTTAAAAATTTTGTGTTGTATTATTTTATTAATATTAAATTCATGCCAAAAAAGAATTGATTTATTATGAATATCATTATAAAAAAGGTAACAATTTATATAAAAAAAATAATTTATAAATATAATAAAATAGATTATAAATACATTTTTTAAAAAATAAAAAAAAATTGTTTAAATATAAAAAAATTAATGAGGACTTGTATTTATTACTTGATAGGATAATTTTTTTCTATCATTTTGATAAAATTCTGGATTTTTAAAATAAGAATTAGTTAAACTTGAATTAGAATTGGTTTCAATAAATTTTTGAAAATCTTCTTTATTTCCATATTTATAATTTAAATTATTATCATAATTAGGAAATTGATTATTTATTGTATTTTGATGAGTATTAAATTCAGTATTAGAATATAAATTTGAATCTGCATGTGTTTTTCTTATAGAATAATCAAGTGAATTTGTAATTTGATGTTTATTATTAATTGTATTTAAATCCATTGGATTATAATTTATATTTTTAAACTCCTTATTACCATATGAATTATACATATTAAATAAGATATTTAATTCTCTTTTTAATTCATCTAATTTGATTTCTTTTTCATTTATTTTTATATCAAATTCATTTAATAATTTATTTAATGTATTTTTTTCAATATTGATTGATTGATTACAATTATTTTTTTTAATTAATTGTTGATAAGCATCATTTCTTTCTTCTTTTAATTTACTTATAATTTGATTAATATTTATAGCTTCTTTGATTATTTTACTTAATTTTCCATCTGTAATTTGGCTAATTTTACATATAATATTCATTAAATCTATATTTTTATTATTAAAATGGTTTAAGAATTCAATATCTCTTTTAAGTTGACTATTCTCAAAAATCAAACTTGAATTATCTTCAATTAAATTATCATTATTTGATTTCATTTTTATATTTTCTTGTATTTGTTCATTTAATTGATTATTAATAAAATTGATATCTTTTTTTTGATTTTCTAAATTTAAATTTCTAGTATCAATTTCATTTTGTAATTGTTCTAATTTTTGTTTTGATTCTTTACAATAACCATTTGATTCATATACTTTTTCATAAATATTAACAAATTCACTATTCAGAATAGTTAATGTTTCAATTATTACTTTCATAAGTTTTGAATCTATATCATATTCTAAATTATATTTTTGTATTGATGGAATATTTGAAATTTTATTTTTTAATACTAAAACATTATCACTAAAATTTTTTGTTAATAATGAATTTAAATCTTCATTTGCCATTTTATTAAATATAGCAATATAATTTTTTAAAAAAGTTTGTAATTCAGAAAGTGATATTTTTAAATTTGAAATATAATCATTAAAATAAGTAAATTTATCTTCAAATTGAGATAATTCATTTTTTTTTAGTCCTATTTCCAATTCTAAATTCTTAATTTTATCTCTTGCATCATTATTTAAAGATAAACTTTCATTTAATTTATACATTAATTCACTAATCAATTTTTTTGATTCTGATTTTTCTTTTAATAATCCTGAAATTGTCTGATTTTGTTTATTAATATTTGTTTTAAGTTGAAGATTTTCATTTAAATAATTTTTATTACTATTTCTATCAGAATAATTATCATTATTAAAATTTTCATTGTTTTCATTTTCACTAAAATCTAATGAATTAATATTTTTTCTAATATTATCAATATTCAATATATTTTGACTATTACTTCTACCTTTAAAATTTTTTTTATAATAATAATCATCAATTTCACTATTTAATTTATGATTATTTTCATTTAAATTTTTTACAATATTAATACTTTCAATAGAATTTTTTCTTATTTCATTATTTTCTTTTTTTTCTTTATTTAATTGCTCAATTTCATATTTTAATGAATTTACCATTGCTTGAGAAAGAACTAATTCTTTTCTATATCCATCAGCTTCAGTTTTTATTTTTACAAAATCAATAATATTTTCTGGAGTAATATATTGATTTATAGTTCCATTTTTAAATAATTCACTATCAATTGTTTGTTGTAAAATTGATATTATATTTTTTTGTTCTTCTGTTGCATTAATCTCTTGATTTAATAAATCTACAATTTTTTCATTTTCATTTTTTAATAGTTTATATTTTTCTTTTAATGAATTATATTTTTCAATATTAATATTACTATCATTAGTCCTTTCTGATTGAGCAGAATTTTGATCTTTAAAATCTTTAAAATTTTTTTTTAAATTTTTATACTTTTCATATAATTCATCATATTTATTATTTTCACTCTCATCTTTAACTGAAGATTTTTTACTATTTGATCTAATACTTTCTTCAGTTAATGGAATTACTTCATTTGGATTTAATTCTCTAATTCTTTTTTCACATAATAATTTATATTTATATAATTCATTTAATCTTCTTGCTTGCTCTTGAATTTTTAATTCTAATTGTTCAATATATGATTGTTTCGAATTCATATTTGGATAATTATTCCTTTGAGAATCAGAAATATTTTTTGATATTGATTCTATTTCATAATCAGTGTCTTCTCCATATAAATTGTGTGAATTTGAATTATTGTCTTTAATTTGGTTATTATATTTTTTTGAATTTTTTTCGTTTTTTAATGTTAATAATGGATTATCATTATTTTTTAATTGATTTTTTAATTCTTTATTTAATGATTTTGATGCTTCAATTAATTTATTTGTTTTTTTTTCATTTCTTAATTTTGATAGTTTTCCTTTCATTTTTTTATTTAAGTTTTCTTTTTTATTTTTTATTAAATAATATAATAAATATAAATAAAAGTATTATTATTTGTTTAAATGGAAGAAAATATTAATCCAAAAGTTTTAAAAGATTATGTTGATATATTAAAAAATAAGGAAAAAAAAAAAGAAAAAAAGAAAAAAGATACTCCTTTTCATAAATCAATAATAATGATAATAATTGGAATATTAATTTCATTTTTATCTCAATGTGAATTATCACTTGCATATAAATTATTAGGAAACTATGTAAATTGGAATAAAACAAAAATAATTATAAGTACATGTGAATTTCTAATTTTTTTTATATTATCATCAATAATTAACAAATTTAAATATACAGAATTTAATATTATTTATTTAATCATATCAATTTTATATACAATTAATAGTTATATTTATTATTATGGATATTCAAGAAATTCTTTTCATTTTCCAAATATTGCAAATTTTTGGACTTTTATAATCATAACAATTTATAATTTATTCAAATTTAGAAATAAATTATTAAGATTACCTCAATTTTTTTTTTATGGAATTTTTTTTGGAATATTAGGAAATATTGTTCAATTATTATCAGCTTATTATCATATTATTGAAAATACAGATGATGAATTTCAATTTATATTTTTTTATTCTGATCATAGAAATAACATACTAGCATTATTATCTGGAATTTCTTCTTCTATAATTTATATTTTAATGGAAATTTATTTAAATAAAAAACAAAAAATTATAAATTCTCTTCCACATATTGGATTTTATTCATTTATTTTTTGTTTAATAATTACTATCTTTAAAAGTGAATTTTTATCTATTGGTTCAAGTTTCAGAGTTTTTCCTTCTAATAGTTTATTTTATTATTTTGGTTTAGTTATTCTAAATATTATACTTTTATTATTGACTCCTTTTTATATTCATAAATGTTCTGCTTTATCTTATGGAATAATATGTTCTATGGAAATGTCTTTTAAAATATTAATTCAAGTAATTTTTTATAGAGACGAAAGAAAAACTAATATTGGAGTTCTCTTTACATTATTTTTTTTCATTTTTTCACTTGGTTTTATTTTATTTGAAATTATAAAGGATAATTCTGATAATGAAATTAAGAATTTTATAGAAAAAAAAGATCTAATAGAAAAATTCATAGAATAACTCTTTTTATATAAATAATATAATTAAATATTTATATTATTATTTATTCTTATTTATTTTATTTTCATTAATTATTACTAATGATTTTCCTTATTTTTTAATTTATAAACTTTTATTTTTTGAAATTTTTTATTATAAAGGAAAATTCAATTAATTAAAATTTAAACATTTTTTAATATTTCTTCACATTCTTCTCCAAATCTCTCTTTAATTCTTTTTGCATTTATAATAAGCATTTCAACATCAATTACATCTAATCTTTGTAATTCTTCAATCATAGCAGGTAAATCAGATTCTAAAAGGGAATCTTTTTTCATAAGTATAATAGCCAAAGAGATATAAAAAGTATTTTTAAATTTATTTTCTTCACAAAATAAAAAATCCCATAATCTTAAAATATCAATCATTAAAAAATCTTGACTAAAAAATAAAATAAACCATCTAAAAGCAAATAAAGAAAAATCTAATTGATATTTCATAAAATGATTATAAATATCTTTATCAACAATTTTAACTAATTCTTTTAATTTTTTAGTTTTACCCAAAACTCCTCTTTTACTATTATCTTCTTCTCTAATAAACACATATTTAATTTTATCCATTAAATAATAAAAAGTCCAAAATGTATCTGCCTCAACATTACAATCATTTTCAAAATATAATTTATCAAATGAATAACAATAATAAATAGGTGAAATTATTTCATTCATTCCTTGAACATAATTTATATCAGGTGAAAATTTTGCATATATAAATAATATTCTTGATACTACATCTGCATTTGTTTCTATTATATTTTTATTATATGTATCATTTAAATCTGTCATTGTACAATTTCTTTTATTTTCTATCATAGTTTTTATTTTGTCTGGAGATAATTTATTTTTATTATTTGTTGGTTGAAAAAAAAAAGATAATTGAGTATGTGTTCTATTCATATCTTTTTTTATTTCTTCTAATAATAATTTATTTGTTTTTTCTTCTAATTCTTTTTTCTCTTTTAATGATTTATTATTGAAATTTTCTAATAATTTAAATTCTTTATTTAATCTAATTAAAAATTGTTCTTTATAAAATTCATATAATTTTCTTTGAGTATTTAATACATTTGTCCATTCTTCACTATTAATAGGTAAATAATCAAAAATTATTTTCCATATTAATGAACGTAAAATTGGTAAATCATCTGGAAGACCATTTGAACATAATTCTATTAATTTATTTTTATCCTTTGAAATTATACTTTGCATTAAATTACTAGTAATTTCAATTGTTTGATTTGAACATTTAAGAGAACGATTTATTATTGATTCTAATATTGTTTTTTTTGAAGAATTATTTATTTTGTTATTATTATTTATATCATTATTAATATTATTATCAATATTATTATCTTTGTTTATTAAATTTTTTTTTTCCATTTTTTTAAAAACTATTTATTTTTGTTTTGGAGGAATTTTTTATTTTTTTTAAAATAAAAATTATATGAATATTAAATTATGTAAAAGTGTATTTTTCATTTTTTTATTGATTCATTTGATTAATACTTTTACATCAAAAATTATTCATTCAAAATTACGTTTTGTAGAAGAAAAAAATTACTTTCTTCAAGATGATATAATGCGTTCAAAAAATAACAAATTAATAAATAATTATCTATCAACAAAATATTTATATTGGTCAAAAGGATATAAAGGAGAAAAAATAAAATTAGGAATAATGGATTCAGGAATAAATAACAAAAATATAAAATGTAATTTAAAAAAATCAAAAAATTTCTCAGACGACAACTTTGACATTGATTATATAGGACACGGGACCTATCTTTCATCAATAATATGTTCAGAAGAAATAGGAATAAGTCCAAAAATAGATTTATATATGTATAAAATATTTAATAAAGAAGGAGACACAAATACAAAATGGATAATAAATGCATTAAATGAAATATTAAATGATGAAATAAATATATTAAATATGTCATTTGGAGGAATAAATTTCAATGATAAGAAAATAATATTATTAATAAAAGAAATAGTTAATAAAAATATAATAATAATATCATCAAGTGGAAATGAAGGACCAAGTTTTGGTTCAATTTCTTTTCCAGGTAATAATATTAATATAATTACTGTTGGTGGAGTTTCAAATGAAATTTTTACTATTTATAAATATTCTTCAAGAGGTCCTGCAATGTATTCTAATAATATTATTATTCCTAAACCTAATACTTGGACTTTAGGAGAAGATATTATTGGTTTTAATCATAAAAATAAAGATTTTGTTATTAAAAATGGAAGTAGTGTCTCTTCTGCTATTGTTTCTTCTTTTATTGCACTTTTTTTATCTGGTGATTTAAATAATTTAAATTATTGGAATTCTGCTAAAATTATTGAAATTATTAGATTGTCTAATATTGAGTTACCTGAAATTAATTTATTTGAAAGATTTTCTGGATTGTTTAATCCACAAGGTTTATTAGGTTTTTTAGATATTAATTATAAAAATTTATTTTTGGATAAAATGAAATTGTTTAATTATGATTATTTGAAAAATGTTAATTATAATAATCAAAGATATTTTGATAATTATAATTATAATGTTGATTTTTATGCTACAAAACAACCTGTTAATATTCCATTGATTGTTCTTAATTTTATGGATAAAAGTGATTATAATAAAATTAAATTACCTTTTAAATTTGAAATATCTATTATAAAGAAAAAAAATAAAAAAGATGATTTGTCTGAAATAATAACAAAAAATTGTATTAATATTATTATTGATGATATTGAATCAATTTCTTTAATTTTTTTATTGAATATGAAAATAATATTTAATGATAATCCACAATGTAATTTTTATAAACAAAATATTAATTGGGATATTAAATTTTTCGATTGGCAAAACAACAATTTATTTGATTTATATTATTCATTTAATTTTATTCCAAAACCTTTAAAATATAATAGAATATTATTTGATCATTATCATCAATTAATTTATCCATATGACGGCGCAATACCAAAAGATTATTTATTAAAAAATAACTTTGATTATGATTGGACATATGAAAATATGGATACAAATTTTTTTTCTTTAAAAAAATATATACTAGAAAATGAAGAATATTACATTGAAGAAATAAATGAACCTCTTTCATGTATAAATTTAGAAGATTATTCAGTTTTATTAATTATTGATAGTGAAAAAAAAATGAGTTTAAAAGAAATAACAAAATTAAAATATTCATATGAGAATCATGGATTATCAATTTTTATTATATCTGAATGGAATAATATTTTAATATCAGCAAATTTAAATTATTCAAATCAAAAAGACAAAAATAAAAATAAAGAAATTAAAATTAAAAAAGAAGGAGCAAATTTATCAAATTTAAATTCATTTTTATTAAATTATAATATAGCATTAACAAGAGATAGTTTATCAGGAGAAATTTATATATCAAATCAAAAAATAGAAATTAATTCAGGTTCATCAATTGGATTATTCCCTGAAAATGGAATTTTATTTGGAGGAACTTTTTCAAATGATGAACAATTTATTTCAAATAAAGCAATAACTGAATTATCAAGAGCAATTTTAGGATTATATGAAAATAAAAATAATGAAAATTATGGAAGAATTGCAATTTTTACGGATTCTTTTTGTATTGATGATTATCAATTATCAATTGAGAAAAAAGAAAAAAATTGTTTTTGTCTTTTTAAAGATATTTTAACTTTTTTAATTCATGGAAATTATGCTTATAATAATTTAAATTTGTTAAATAGTAAAATTTTAGATAAGAAATATTATAATGGAGAAAATATACAATATGATACATTTAATAATGAAATAAATGAAAATGAAAAGTGTATGAATAAAATTAATTTTCCTAAATTATTTACAGAAAATAAAAATTTAAAATTTAAAACCAATAATTTTTCAAATGAAGAAATTACAATGGAAATTCCAAATATTTTTACAAATAAATTAAGAATGGATTCATTAATTAATAATAATAATATACTTGAAATGATGAAAGGATTACTTTTAATATTTATTCCAATTTGTGGAATATTAATAATTCTACTTATAATAATTAAATATAAAGTTGAAAATAATAGAAAAAGAAGAATAAGTGCAATTCAAACTTTAGGAGAAATTAGACCATTAATGATAAGAGTAAATCAAAGAAAAAGAATGAATTCTATAAGTAGTGATACACCATTATCATTAGAATTAAAAAATGAAAAAGTTTAATTTTGATTTGTATATTGTTATATTTAATAAAATGTAAATTTTAATAAAGAAAAAAACAATAAATTATAATAATAATTAAATTAAATCTATAAAATTGAAATATAAAATAAATGAAGCTCAATCATTAAAATAATTGTAAAAAATATCCAATAATATTTAATAAAATAATAGAATATAAAAAATCATTTAATAATTTAAAAAAATAATTAATAACATTTATTCACTATTTAAAGATTGAAGTAAACAAAAAATTATTTATAACGAAATGCAAACAAGAAGTCAGTTAAATTCTTCAAAAATTCCTATTTTATCAATGTCAGATAATAATTATTTCTTAAGGCATAAAAGATATTTAAGATATGAAAATGAATTAGATAACATATTTCCTATCAATAAAAATATAAAAATAAATAAATTAAAAAACGAAAAAAATTCTAACCCTCTTTTAATTAATGATTCATATATTAATCTTTTAATGGAATATGATTCAGATTTTTATAAAATAATTGGATTTAAAAATTCAGGTAATACTTGTTTTATTAATAGTATATTACAATGTTTTTTACATTGTGTCCCCTTAAAAAATTATTTTATTATTAATGGTCATAAACATTTAAATAATAATAATAATTTTTGTTTTTTATGCGAATATTCAAAATTAATTCAATTAATTCAAAATTCAAAAGAAAAATTTATTTGTCCTGTTAAATTAATAAATAATATGAATTTAATTTTTCCATATTTTATTAAAGGAAAACAAGAAGATGCACATGAATTTTTATTATTTTTTTTATCAGCATTTGAACAATCATGTATTAGTTATGGAATTAATTTATTAAATAAAAATTTTTATAATAATCCAATTAATAATAATTTAATTTCAAAAATTTTTAGTGGGAAAATTATTTCAAGAGTACAATGTGGTGAATGTAAAAAAATTTCAAATACAATTGATACTTTTTTTAATATAAGTCTAAGTATATTAAATAGTTTTACATTAATAGAATGTATAGAAAATTATTGTAAAAATGAAAAATTAATAGGAGATAATCAATATTTTTGTGAGAAATGTAAAAAAAAATGTGACTCTGAAAAACAAATAATATTTTCTCATTTACCAAAAATTTTAATATTCCATTTAAAAAGATTTGATAATAATAGAAGAAAAATAAAAAAACATATTGATTTTAAAATAAATTATAATTTTCAAAAATTTTGTACTAATAAAGTTTCTAATACAAATTATACATTATGTGCTGCATTAATACATGAAGGATATTCAATTAATTCAGGACATTATTTAACTTATGCAAAAAATTCAAATAATAATTGGTATTGTTTTGATGATATAAATGTTAAGTGTGTTAAAGAAAATGAAGTATTAAATTCAATTCCTTATATTCTTTTTTATCAACAGGTTTGAATAGATAATTATTGTTTTAAAACAAAAGAACAATAAATATATATATTTCATATAAATTATTAAGTAAATATTTTATTATGAAAAATAAAAAAAGATATTTTTTTTTATAAATTAATTTTTATTATATGAAAGGTAAATCGTTATAATTTTTTTTATTATTAATTTTTAATATATTTTGGATATTTATTATGAAATATTCATTTCTCTTTTTTATTTTTTTTTGTTATTATTGTATTTTGTTTTCATTTTTATCTTTAAATAAAAGAACTAAAATACAATAATTAACATTATTCAATATTTTTAAAATGATAAAATATTAATTAAATTTAAAATAAAATATTTTTCATAAATCACAATCCAAAAAAAGATTAAATACCCAAAAATTAATATCTAAATATAATATAAAAAAAAAATGAAAAAGCTTTTAATTCTTTTATTAACATTAATTTTTATAATATGTGATAAAAAATACAATGAAAAATTAGATGAAAAATTCAGAAACAAGACATCTAAAAAAAATGAAAACAAAAGAAGTAATTATTTTAGGAAACACCGACTTTGCGCAAATTCATGTCCACGTGGACAATATGAAGGAGATTCATGTTATTGTAAATGTAGATTTGGTTATGATTCTAAAGGGAATTGTAAAAAAAGCTATGGCAATCACAATTTTACTAATAGAACTAGATGTTCTAAAGGATATTTTTATTCCAGATATTATGCAAAATGTTGTCCATTAAAAGGGAGAACATGTGGACCAATAAGAAAAACAAACAAAAAACAAAAAGAATTGATGATTAGATTTTTTTTTTCTTTTTAAAAATTTAGATAGTGTTAAAAATAAATTTTATTTTTTAGATATTATGAATGGAATTAAAAAATTATTTTTAATTTTTTAGATTTATTTATACCAATTTTTAATTATTTATTTTTGGAAGAATTGTTGAATTATTTTTTTTTATTTTGGCATTTCTCAGACAAATTGAACATTTACTATCAAATGAACTTATTTCTTCTGTTTTTTTCTTTTTATTATTTCTTTCTTTATTTTTATTTTTATTATCTTTATTTTCATTTTCTTCTTCATCTTCTTCTTCAACTTCATCTTCTTTTTCTTCTTCTTCTTCATCTTCATTATTTTCTTCTTCTTCTTCTTCTTCATTTTCATTATCTTCTTCTTCTTCTTCATCATTATTTTTAACTTCTTTTTTTTTTATAATATTTTGTTTCTTTTCATTTTTTTGTGCTTCTTCTTTACTATTATATGTTTGATTTAATTTAGATACAAAACTATTATTATTTGTAAAACTTTTAGATGATAATATATTATTATTACTTTTGTTAATATTATTTTTATTTAAACTAAAAGCAGGTTTCCAATTATCATCATATATTCCTTTAATTATTTTACTTTTTAATTTTTGATATTTTAATATTTTATAATCTAAATATGATTTTAATAAATCTTTATAATTATCATTAAATTATAAAAATTTTTTTTTTTAAATTAAAATATAATTTTGTGATTATTTTTTTAAAAATAAAAATTATAAAAATAAGTTAGTATTTTTTATAGAGTAATTATTTTATGATAATGATTTTTTATCAATTAAAATATTTAGTAATAAATCAAAAAAAATAAATTTTTATTTTAAAATAAAAAGATTTAGAATATCAATAAATATTATTGAAATATTATTTATTATTCTTCAATTTTAAAATAATATAGAATAATAAAATATTGAATTATAATTTTTTTAACTTTTAATTAAAGTTATTACAGAATCAAATTAAAAAAATAAATTTTTATTTATTCAAATTTATAAATGAAAATATACATTAATAATTGAAAAAAATATCTTTTTTATTAATAAATATTAATTTATATGAGGTCTATTTTGTCCTTGATTATTAAATCTCACAATTCTCATAGAAATATTTGGTAACCAGCTAAATAAAGAATTATTTATTCTAAATCCAAGAGAAAAAACTCTTCTTTGATTACCTTGTTCTCTATTATTATTTAAATTAACATTATTATTATTATCATCTTGTAATTTAATTTCTTTTCTACAAATTGGACAAGTATTTCTTCCATTTTCAAACCATTTACTTAAACAAATTAAATGAAAATAATGATTACAATTTAAAACTCTTGCTTCTTTTAATTTTTCAGTACAAATAATACAAATTTCTTCATTTGTTATTTTTTTTGGAAGAGATTTATCTAAATGTCTATAATATTCTTTTAAATTATTATATTTTTTATAATATAAAACACCATGATAACCTTGAGTTAATATTATTGAAAATGATATTATTGTAAAATAAAAAGGTTTACTTTCAGAATAAATAAATATTACTACTATTTGATAATATACAAATGCCATTGTTATTAATTCTAAAAATGTCTTTTTTTTTAAATTTGTTATTAAATATTTTTCTTTTGTTGTTATTTCAAATTGTAAAAAATGAAATGATTGAACTCTTGTTATATATAATTCTAATAATTTTAATATAATAAAAATTGATTTTCCTAAAATAATCGTTTTATAAAATTGATTAAATCCTCCTATTAAAATATATACACAAATTGAAAATAATATTGTAATTAGTAAAAATAAAATACTTAAAAGTTTTATTTTTGGTATAATTTTTTTTGAGGAAGGTGAAGAAAAATTTGTTATAGATTCTATTTCAATATCAAAATGTTGATAAAATTGAATTAAATAAAAACAAATAAAATAATATTGCATACTTATCATCATCCAAAAACTATTATCAATTGAATTTTTTAAAAATTTACTATCATAATAATATATTATAATTACAAAACCTAAAGGATTTTTATATAAATCCTCTACAATAGATGATCTTATTGTTCCATTTCCTTTTGAAAAGTCATATTTGAAAATAACTGAAAATATAAAAAAATAAAAATTCCATGAAATCAAAATTATTTCAATATTAATCATCCAAAAAAATAACCAAAAAATACTATCATCACTTTCAAATTTAGTAAATGAAAAAGACTCCTTATTATATGGAGAAAAACAATAATAAATTATAAAATTTATTAGAATACATATAACAAATGTAATTATAAAACAATTTTTTGTAAATATCATTTTATTTATTATATTTGAAAAAGACATTTTATATGGTTGATTTATTATAATTTGAGGATTATTTTGCCGAATAATATTATTGAAAATTAAAGGATTTTGTTCCATTTTTAATTAATAGAAAATAATCTATTTCAAAAAATTTAAAAAAATAAATATTATATTTTATATAAATTGTTTAAATAACTATATTTATAATAAAATAAAAAAATTACTATATATCATAATATTTAAATTTAAATTTGATAATATTTCAAACATTTCCTATTGATTAATAGCAAAATAATTTATATCAATTTATTCATAGATAATAATTTTAGGTTTAACTAATACCAAATATATATATATATTATTCGTAAAGATATGATTTGAAATATTATTTAAAATTTAAATACTCATTCATTATTTAAAAAAAAATTCATTCATTTATTCTCTCTTTTTTTCCTTTTATTTTTATTTTTGAATTAGCCTCAGAATTAAGAAAAATATCCATTTCTGATTCTAAATCAAAATCTTGTTTTTTAATCGGGAAAGTAGAGAAAATATTATTTTCTATATTATTCAAATTATTATTATTGAAATTATTTTGAATATTTATTTTTTCTTCTTCTATATTATATTCTATAATTTTACTTTTAATGGTATATATTTCATATAATAATAATTGTTTTTCTAATTCCATTCTATTAATTTTTTCTCTTAGACTATTTTGGTTGTTTATTCCAAAAATATTAGAAGATGATTGTTTAGATGAATTTATTTTCATATAAATTGGTTTATCATTAATAAAATTTGGAAAGTTCATTTTTTCTATTGGAGTTATAAAACAATTTTTATTTTGATTAATCATTTTTTCATCTTCTTTTATTCTCTCTTTTAATTCTTTTTTAACTCTTTGATATAAAATTTTGAATTGAGAATTTTTATTTTTTTGACGACTTTTTTGGGTAAAATAAATATATATTAAATTAAGTATATTTTTTAATTCTTCAATAGAAAGTTTTTTAAGCTCAGATAAATTATATCCAATATCAGTGCCATTTATAATTTTTGGAGATTTACTTATTTTAAATGATTTTTTTGTATAAAATATTTTCATATTTTTTTTACCCATTTTAAAGAATTATTTTATATAATTTTTTATTAAAAAAGAAAAATAATTTTCTTTAAATAAAAATATAAATATTAAATTATTTAATAATTTAATTATTTTATTTTCTAATAATATAAACTATAATAAAATTTTTTACTTGATTAAAATAATAATTAAATATTATTATTAATAATTATTTAGTTCAACTAAAATTGTTCAAATATTTAAAATATTTAAATGAATTATCAGCAAGAAAAAAATTTACCAGATAATATTCCAAAAATAAAAGTAATAGTAAGAAAACGTCCTTTAAACAAAAAAGAATTAGATAAAGGTCACAAAGATATAATAGAAATTGAAAATCCATGTACATTAATAGTAAAAGAGATAAAAACATCATTAGATTTAACAAAATATATTGATTCTCATAAATTTATATTTGATTCAGTTTACGATGAAAATTCAACAAATGAAACAATATATTTAGAAACTGTTAGACCATTAATAGAAAGTGTTTTTTATAATAATACAAAAATAACTTGTTTTGCTTTTGGTCAAACTGGTTCAGGTAAAACTTTTACAATGATGGGAAGTAATATTAAAAAAATAAATAATGATAATCTTTATATTCCTGGATTTTATGTTTTAGCTTCTTATGATATTTTTTCATTTTTAAAAGAAAAAGAATTCTCAAATTTAACAATTTATATTTCATTTTATGAAATTTATTGTAGTAAATTATATGATTTATTAAATAATAGAAATTTACTTCAAATAAGAGAAGATGCAAAACAAAATATAAATATAATAGGATTAACTGAAAAAGAAGTAAATGATTTTGATTCTTTAATTAATTTAATTCAATATGGTTTAAAAATAAGAACAATAGGAATAACTGGATTAAATAATAATTCAAGTCGTTCTCATGGAATAATTGAAATAAAAATAATGAATAAAATAAAAAATAAAGTTCATGGAAAAATATCTTTTATTGATTTAGCTGGAAGTGAAAGAGAACAAGATAAAATAAATATAAATAAAAAAACTAGAATTGATGGTGCTGAAATTAATAAAAGTTTACTTACTTTAAAAGAATGTATTAGAGCAATGGAAAATAATCAAAAATATTTTCCTTTTAGAGGAAGTAAATTAACATTAGTTTTAAGAGATTCTTTTATTGGAAATTGTAAAACTTTAATGATTGCAAATATTAGTCCTTCTTCTTTTAATGCTGATCATACTTTAAATACTTTGAGATATGCTTATAGAGTCAAGGAATTAAAAAAAGAAAATAAAAATAAAAATTATACTAAAGCAAAAAGTGATAAAAAAAGTGCATGTTTTAATAAAGATTTTATTGGAGGATTATTAGATAAATATAATAATAAAAATAATGTTAGTGAAAATAATGAGAATTTAAAAGAAGAAGTTTTTTATGAAAATACTTTAGAGAAAAAAATTGAAAATCAGGGTATTTTTAATTTGAAAGAAAATGATAATCAAATTTTTCAAAATATAGAATCTGAAAATATTCAATGTAAAACTATGAAAAAAAATACTTTAAATAAGGAAAATTTTATAGATTTGGAGAAAAAACATAGTAAAATTGTAGATGAAATAAATAAAATTAAGAGTATTTGTGTTGATGAATTAATGTGTGATATTTATGAAATGGGAAATTCTTTAAATGAAGAAGCTAAAATAATTCAAAAATATAAAGATAGAGATATTAATATTAAAGAATATATTAAATTAATGAAAAAAAATCTTCAAAGTAAAATAATTAAAATGAATTATATGTTAATAAATTTTGATAAATTTAATGCTAAAATAAATGAGGAAGAAGAATTAAATTCAAATTTATCAAAATGTAATACAATTAATCTTTTTAATTAATTATTAAAAAATCTAAAAATTTAAACATTAATTAAATAAAAAAAATTAAAACAATCAAACTAATTATTATTATTTTTTATTACCATCAAAATATTTTTTAGCAACATAAAGCGCACCTTTTTGTTGTAAACTAGAACATCTAAAAAAACCATATGTATTAGTAAAAGCAAGAATACATAAAACAAGACAAATAAAACTCCAATCAAAATTAATTCTAATTAATTCCCAAATAAATAAAATAATCCAAATTATATTATATAAATATAAAGAAGTCCAAAATGTTACTCTATCAGCATTTGTTTCTTTAATTTCATTTTTACCTTCAAATCTCCAAATTTCTTGATTACTTTCAATTTTTAATAAATTATACCATCTTAATCCAACTAAAATTCTTCCTGAAATATTTTTAGTCATCCAAAAATCTGCAGAACCTAATAAAATAATAATTATCATTATTAATGCTTCATTAGATATAAATATTGATAATATAAAAAAACAAATTATTGATGATAGTTTTAAAATAACTGTTATTAATGCAACTATTGGATTTGATGATTTTTTATAGAAATTCATTATTGTTACTTCTTCATTTGGACCTAATTTTTTTGGTTGATTATTTAATATAATATCATTATTTTGGTTTCCATATCTTTGAGGATTTTGATTATTTATATCTATATTATTTTGCTCAAAACTATCTTCATTCATTTTTATATTTTTTAAATTATTCAAAAAATAAATAATTTTTTTAAATTTACTTACAAAATAAACCTTGATTAATTAAAAATTGTATTATGGGTTTTATATTCAAAATAGAATTTTATATATTAATTTTTGATGTAATTAATAATCATTAAACTTTATAAAGTATAAAAATCTTGTTAAAAATATTAAAAATAAAGTTCTAAAGAATCCTAATGTTTTTTCAAAGTTTATATTTTTGAAAAATAAAATTAATAAAGTTCCTTTACATGAATCAAATATTTAAATTTTCAAAAATATATTGTGTAAAGGTTAATTTACAATAATTAGTAATTTAGTTAGAACAAAAAGAATTAGTTAATATATAATAAATAAAATTTGACAATTTTTTAACAAGGATAATTAATTTTTTATAGTTATAATTAATATTAATTAATTTAGTTAATGTTTTTAAATAAAAAAATATATTTTGAATATATATAAATGTTTTTTTTTATATTTAATTGATTTAATTTAGGAATAAGTTTTGTTATTACATTAAATATAAATAATATTTATTATTATAAAAATTAAATGATTTTTAATTAAATGTTTTAACAGTAAACCATTTTTTTATTTATTTTAAGAAAAAATGGTTTTAGAATTGAAAAAAAATTTTATAATTCAAATTTCACAATTACTTATAAATAAAAGAATTATTAACACTTTTAAATCATTATATATCCTAATAAAAATTATTAATTCAAGAAAGAATTTATCAAGCCAAATAAAAAAAATTTCATTAGGAAAAAAAACTAGAAAAATAATTAAACCATATAGATTAGTTCAATCAATGTTAAAAAAAAGAATTGATGCTTCAAACATAATAAAAGATGCATTTAAATTAATGTTATTTAGAAAAAACGTAAAAAATTTATTGAATAAATTGGAAGAAAATTATATTATATATTCTTCAATTGATAGTAAATTACTAATTTTTATTGTTAGATATGAAAATGGATTAGAAGAAAATTTATTTTTTGAATATAATGATATATTAAAATGTCAAATTTTATTAATATCTAAATTGGAAAATAATCTTAGTAATAAAAGATTAAAAGGATTTTTTATGACAGATTCAGAAACTCATGTATTAGATAATAATTATCCTATTGAAGATGATATGAATATAATTGATATTCCAAATATTTTAAATTTATATAGACTTCTTGATTATGATAAAAGAGATATTGGAAAAAGATTTTTATTAAAAAATAAAAGAATATATAATCCTTTCAAAAGAAGGAATAAAAGTCATTTAATAATGAAAAATGATCAATTTTTAAATCATGGAACAAATAATGGATATTCTTCTTCTACTAGTTTAAATATTTTCAAATCAATTTTAAGACCAACTAAAAGTTTCCTTAATTTTAAAGAAAGGAAAAAAAGTATAATATCATTTGGATCTATAGAAATAATGGCAGCGTAAGTTTTTATTATTATAAATATATGAAATGGTTTTTTTTAAAAACCAAATGTAAATAAATATATATATTTTTGGTAAACATAAATCAATAGAATTTGTTGTCAGTTTGTTTAAGGTTAGTTTAAAAATGGTTTAAAAATTTATTTGTAATTATAAATTTTAAAGTATAAATAAAATATTATAATTTTTTTTTTGACAAAAAAATAATAAATTAAATGGGACAATTTAATATGAATAATTCATTAATATCATCTATAAAAAATGAAAAAAGTAACAAACAAAAATTATAGTATTTAATAGTATCAACGTCCCAATTTGATTTTCAATATATAATTGGAAAAGGAGGTTTTAGTAATGTATGGAAAGTTATTCATAAAAAATCAAAAATACCTTTTGCATTAAAACAAATTTCTAAATTAAAACTTTTATCATATAATTCAGTTTCAAATATATTTTCTGAAAGAGATATTTTATCAAAATTAAATAATAAATTCATAATAAATTTAATAGCATCATTTCAAGATTTAAATAATTTATATTTATTATTAGAATTAGTAAAAGGAGGAGATTTAAGATTTCATTTAGATCATTTTAAATATACAATAACAGAATATCAAATTAAATTTTTATTAACAAATTTAATTTTTTCATTAGATTATATTCATTCAAATGGAATAATTCACAGAGATATTAAACCAGAAAATATTATATTTGATAATAATGGTTATGCAAAATTAACTGATTTTGGAATTGCTAAAATAAATTCAGATAATATTTATGAAATAAGTGGCACTGCAGAATATATGTCACCTGAATGTTTATTTGGTAAAAAACAAAATTTTTATTCTGATTTTTATTCTTTAGGTGTAATATGTTATGAAATAATATTTAGAAGAAAACCTTATAATGGGAAAAATAAAAAAGAATTAAAACAACAAATTTTAACTAAAAAAATTCATTTATATGAAAATAGTAAATATAGTGATAAATTATGTAATTTTATTAATAAATTATTAGAAAGAAGTTCTTATAAAAGATTAGGATTTAAAAATGGATTTAAAGAATTAGAAGAACATTTATTATTTAATGATATGAATTGGAAAAATATTTATGAACAAAAAGAAATTTCTCCTTGGAAAGAAATTATTGATTATAGTAGAGAAAATTTTTATTTGGATGATGAAATTTATGATAGAGAATTTTGTCAAAAAGAAGATTTAATTGGATTTAATACTCAATTAAGATATCAACAAGTTGAACAAAATTTAGAATTTGCAAATAATAATTTCTTTAAGAATTTTACTTATATTGCTTTTTTTAATAATATAAATAAAATTATTTTAAAAGAAAACAATGAAAATATAATGAAAAAAACAGACTTAAATAAAATTAGATATTTACTTCATAATGATAAAAAATTACCTAATTTACCTTTTATAAATGATAATGAAAATGAAATTAATGATAATTATAAAGATTTATTAAAATCATATTTAGATTATAAAATATTAAAATATCAAAAATTAAAAAGTAAAATAATTAAAGGAATATATGATGATAATTGGAAACCTGCTTTTAGTTTAAATAAAAATAATATAAACAAAAGTAATAATAATATATTATCTTCTAAAAGTTTTACAAATAAT
>JAEEGK010002507.1_pt1 | contig 45993 bp, 28 predicted proteins | sample 8958771 | NCBI WGS metagenome assembly JAEEGK01 (sample SAMN16246547, study PRJNA631951) | gut metagenome | biome: gut microbiome; feature: rumen; material: SC-attached | host: Bos | place: Iran: Karaj | collected 2018-10 | reverse complement strand
TGTTTTAAATTTTAAATATTTTTCACTTAACATATAAAAATTCATATTTAACTTATTTATTTTTTTCATAAAAATATTTCCTTCTTCTTTATTATAATAATAATCTGTTCCATTTAGATTTCCTATATTAAAATTTTCATTTTTTCCTTCATTGTATATCAAAATATTTTGTTCCATATTATAAATATATTAAATTTAAAATAAAAAAGAGAAAACCATTTTAAATATAAAAAAACAAATTAATTAAAATAAAAAAATTTAGTAAAAAAATCTTGTGTTTTAGAAAATAAGATTTTATTATTTTTAATATATAAAATACTAAAAATAAAATTAATCTGAGTTTTATTTGTCATATTAATACTTTAAAAATATTTATATTCTTTTTCAAGTTTAAAATTGGAAATATAACTTAAATTATTTAAATCTTCGTCGAATTTTTTTATTACATTTATATCATTTAAATATGAATAACTAATTTTTAATTTTCATGAATTTTTCCTAAAACTTGTAAATAGAATTTGAGAAATTGGTCTATTCTCATATAATACATTTTTATAAATTTTCAAGGAAAAAAACCTTAAAATAATAATCATTAAAATATTATAATTAATTAATAATAAGTGAAAAAAAAAGATTTTAGTAAAAAGTTTGAAATTAAATATGATTAAATATATTAATACACTAATTTACTATAATACAAATACAAACTATATAACTGTATATATAAACATTAAAAATAAAGAAATAACGAATAAAATTATTATCTATCGACTTAAACTGGAAAAAACACCATAAATTAGTCAATAAAAAAATTATTATTAACATTATTTTTTAATTTTGAAAAACAAAATAAATTTTGATTGAATTGTTGTTGAAAAAGTATAAAATTATAATTATTAACAAAAGGAATTGGAACAATGCTTTTATTAGAAAACCAGAAAAATCGAAAAAAAGGGAAATTTAATTCAGGATTAATATTATTTCCTCTAATATTTTTTTCTTTAATTCCAAAAACATTCATATAATGACCATTGTAAATTCCAGTTTTGAATTTATAGAAAACTTCAAAAGAAATAGAATTCATATTTTCAAATTCAACACAATTAAATTTTTTATTAGAAAAAGATTTAACAGGAGTCCAAATTAAACTAAAATAAGAATCATAAGAAATGTCATTTAATTCCAATTCCTCAATTTCAGAATCAATTTTTCGAATTTGTTCGATAAAATTTGGCATATTATATATTTCTTTTTTATTTTCTTTAAAAAAAATAGTATTTGAATTTAATAATTTGTCTTCTGTGTTCTTTGATGATTTACTTAAGAAACTTCCATCCAAAGTTGTATTATTTGAAAATGTTGACATGTTGTTATTTGATAAATTTAAATATAAATGATTTAAAGTTGGGAAATATTTTATATTTGTAAATTGATTATTATCTAATTTATATAAACAATTTATTCCTAATAAAGATGGTTTTTTAAAGGAATTTAATATTTCTGTTATTTTTAAATCTTCTCTTTCATAAATGAATGGTGTTGTATTTGTCATAAAAGAATAAAAATTACAAAAATTATTTGTGATATGATTATATGTTGTATTATTATTATTATTATTAATATTATTATTATTAATATTATTATTATTAATATTATTATTATTATTATTAATATTATTATTATTATTATTAATATTATTATTATTAATATTAATATTGTATTGTGGAATTCTATTTTGTTTAGTAAATACTATTAATGGAAGAGAATATTCTATAATTAATTTTGAAATTTTAATTTCATCTTCAAAGAAACGAAAACTTTTTAAATTTATGTTTTTAATAAGATTTTGTTTTGAAATTGTAAATCCAATTCCAAAAGAGCATTGAATAGTATTAAAAACATAATTTTCGAAATATAATTGTTCATTATTCATTTCTTTAACTTTATTTAATTTCACTTCATTATGAATAGATTTCATAATATCTAATCCTTGAACTTTAAAATTAATGTTATCTTTAAAAATATTAATTTTATTATCTTCATGTAAAAAAGCATTTAACTCAATTTCAAATAATGAATTTGAATATTCATTATTTAAATTAGTAGAAAATTCATTTTTTTTTTCTTTATTAAAATTATCATTAAAATCAAATGATATTATTAAAGGAATTTTTCTTTGATTTTTTTCTAGAACAAATCTTTGATTTGATTTTATATCAATAGGAAAAAAATTATATAATTCATTTTGAATATTAAAATTTTTAATATCAAAACGATTTTTAATAATTTTCTCATTGATTTTTCCAATAAAATCATTTGAAAATGATTTTTTTTTTTTGGATGAAATCATTGATAAAGTTAAAATCCATTTAGAACACTTTTGAAAACAAATTAAATCAGAGTTATGATAAATTGTATTTCTTGTAATATTATTACAAGAATTATTTAATGTTTTAGTAATCGAATTATAACAAGTATTCGAGTTAAATTTTTTATTTGGATTTTGAAATTTTCTAGGATTCATTTTTTATAAATAATCTTTTAATTAAATGTTGTGTAAATGATCTTTTAATTAAATATTATTTTTCAATTATAATAAAAAAAAAAAATAGAAATAATTAAATAAATATTAAAATATTAATATTAAAAATTTTTTTTAAAATTAAAATATTATTTTTAATTAGAAATACTTCCTTCTTCTTTTTCATAAGAATATTCTTCTCTATATTTTCTTTTATAACTTCTACTTCTACTTCTACTTTTAAAACTTAAACTTTTTTCTCTTTTTTTTCTTCTTTCTTTTTTTTTTTTATGATGACTATGTTTTCTATAATCTTTTATTTTATTTTCTGATAATAATTTTTTTTTTTTTTCTTTTTTTTCTTTTTCTTGTAATTCAAAATCAAAAGCAAAACCCATTTGATAATCATCTTTTATTTTTAAAGCATTTTTAATTTTATTAATTTGTTCATTTTTCATTTGTCCTCTTTGATGAGTATCTTTATTATTAATATATAATTCTTTTTTTTTTAATATATCATCATATTTTTCATTTCTTTTTTTATTTATTTCTTCTTCAATTTCTTTTAAACTTAATTTTCCTTCTTCTTTTAATTTTTCTGATAAATCATATAATTCGGCTTCAATTTTATGTTTCATTTCATGTTCAATGATTTCATTATTTATTTTCCTTTTTGTTGGTGCTGGTTGCTCTCTAAACTTCTCTATTATTGCTTTATATCCTCCTGGTTGATATTCTTTTCTATTTATATATGCTAAAGAACGTTGAATATAACCATTTGTTCCTGATCCTTTTGTTGTTGGTAATCCTACATCTCCATACATTTTTTTTTAAATTTTATTTTTTTTATATTTTAAAGGGTTATTTTAATGTTTGTTTATTATATTTTAAATTTATTTATTTAATATTAAAAATAAATTATAGTAATTATAAATAATTTCTTCTAAGTTTATATAGGAATTATATAGTAAATTAAGCAAATATTAATCTTGTTATTAATTTCATCTACATTTAAAACTAATATAATAAAAACTTGATTTTCAAAAATATGTATAATTCATATAAAAGAAGTCATATATTTTAAATTTTTTGTTTAATTCAAAAACTTTCCATAATTTAAATTTTTAAAATGTTTTAAATTATCTTTCCAATTTCTTTTTAATACATCTGTAAATTTAAAATTAATATTTATGGATTTACATTGGTTAATTTTTAAGATATTTGAATTCTCTTTTTGATGATCGTGTAAATCATTAGGAATCATAAATATAGAATTAGAAAAACATGAATAAAGTTTCGTGGATAATATATCATCATTATTATAACATTTTTTACAATCCATTTTTTTTATTAAAAATAATATTCTATTAACAAATAATTAATTTTTAATATTTAATTTAAATTCAAAAATGGAAGATTCAGTTATTCAGTCAAGAAAAGAATTTTTTAAAGAAAAAGAAATTTCATTAAATGAGGAAAGAGAGAAAAATATTCTTACATTAAGGAAAAAACAATTAAATTCTTTAATATTAAAAAAAAGATTAAATAACCCAAATATAAATAATTTCTCTTTAGAAATAAATATAAATCCAGAATTGTTAAATATTCCAAAAGAATTAGAAATAAATATAATATCTTTAAAAGAAACAATTATTAAAATAACAGATTATTTAACTTCTCAAAATTTAAACTTAATAAAATATGTTATTCACTTAATAAAAGAATATTCAATTAATAATATTTTCACTTACGAAGACATTGAATTAATTAAACAATATAAAATATTAGAAATTTTAAATTTAATATTACAAACTTATTATAATGATATTCAAATAATAAATGAAATAATTTGGTTTTTTATAAACATTCAAATAAATGATAGTAAAGATAGGAAATTTTTATCAATAATTGTAAATGAAAAATCATTATTAATATATAATAATTTGTTAGATTGTAATAATGATAGAATTGTGATTTCTATTCTTTGGATGTTAAGAAATTTAGTTATATATGAAGAATATAAAAGTATTATTTTAAATAATCAAATTATTGAAAAAATCATAAATTTATCAAAATTTGAAATTATAGATGTTGAATTAAATCAATATTATTTACAATTTTTTTCTTCTTTGGTTTATAAATTTAATTATGATGAAAATAATATCAAAAAAAAAAAAATATTACAAGATATTATTTATATTGGATGTATGAATTTATATAATAAAAATGATGTGTCAATAGGTTTAGCATATAAAATATTATCTTATATTAGTGAAATATCAGATATAGATTTATTATCAAAGATTGAGGAAAGAGGTGGTGTTATGAAAATTTTAAAAACTAAATATAAAAATGATAATAATTTCGCTTTTTTTGGAGTTAAAATTATTTCTAATTTATTTTGTGGAAATGATCAATTAATTGAAAATTTATTATCTATGAATGTTATTTTTTTTTATGATAATATTTTAAAACAATTTCCTAATGAAAAACAAATTATTTTATTCTCATTAATTGGATTATTTAATCTTTCTTGTAATAATTATCAATATAGTAAACATTTAATGAATTGTATTATTTTTAATGAAGGGGTTTTTAATTTTTTAATTGAATCTTGTGATGATTTAATTCATGAAAAAATTTGTGATATAATGTATAATTTAAGTAGTTCTAAAAACATTGAAATGTTAAAATTTTTATATGAGAAAAAGTCAATCTTAAAAATTATTTCTTTGGCAAATTCAGAAAAAAAATCTAAAGATAAACTTATTAAATATCTTCATATAATTAAATGTTATTTAACTTCTTTTAAAGAAAAAGAAAAATGTTGTCTTGAATATCAAAATGTTAGAGAATCATATATAAATATATTGAATAATAATTCAAATATTTTAGAATGTTTAGATAATGAAATTATAAATTTATTTCTAAATAATTTAAATGAGAATAGTAATTAAAATATTTTTAAAATATTTTTATATTAATTATAACAAAATATATTTGTTGATAAGTGATTAATTGATTATAAAAAACTCAATTAACAATATATAAAATTAATTTATTTATTAAAATCAATTTCAAAAATTTTTATTACATCGAATCCATTATTTCATATTTCAATTTTACTTTTAATTTCTTTCAAACCTTTTTTTTCATATAAAATTCGATATAAAGGATATAAAATATCATTTTTCATTTAAATTTTTACTTAAACAAAAATCAATTTTTCCATCACAAATAAAAATAACTTTTTTATATTTTCCTTTAATAAACTTATTAAATAATAAAGTTTTACAAAGAGCAGGATTACAATAATCACAATTTAAAAAACCAATACTTGAAACTTTAATTAAATTATCATTACTTTCTTCTCCATCATCAGCATAAATATTGTTAAAGAGAGATAATAAATTTCTTTTATCTGATATGATTGAAATACAATATTTATTTGCAGCAGATATTATATCAATATCAAATTTTTCTTTTTTATTTTTTATATCTTCTTGAATTATTGTTTTATCAAAATCAAATATTCAAAGAATTTTTTCCATTAATTATTTGTTATTTGTTATTAATTATAATAATTTTTATTATTTTTTAAGATCATTAAATAAAAAAATAAAATAAATAATAATTAAAGGGAAAATTAATTTTTTAAAAAGAGATTCTTCCAGTCTTAAATTTAATTATTAATTATTAAATAAACATTTTTTTTAAATTTATTTTTATAAAATTGTGAGTAATGAAAATGGAATTAAATTAATTTGTTTTCATTCCTTTTTATTTAATTAAGAAATTATAGAAATAAGTTTAAATTCTGATATTGAATTTTTTGTTTAAAAAATCATAAAAAACAATTGTTTTTATGTTAAATAAAAACATAAATGACAAATATCAAATTTCAAATTAAATAAAATAAATATTTTTTTAGAATGATTTCAATTATATTTTTTATTCTAAATCAAAATCAATTAAAAAATATATTTTTATATTTATTTAATGAAATAAATATAAAAATATATTTTTAATTATTTCATTTTAAAAATTATGAAATTATTTAACAAATAAAATATATTAATTCTTTCAAAGATTATTAAATTTATATCTAAATGCGATTAATTAAATTATATTTGACAACAAATAGAAATTAGTATAAAAATAAAAATGTTGAATAATGAATATGAAGATATAAATGAATTAATGTATCAAGAAAGTATTTTCAAATTAGAAAATGACAACGAAAATTTTTTAATATTAGAAAATAATCAATTATCCTTTCCATATAATAAAAAAAATATATTAGATAATGATTCAATAGATAATTGTTCTTTAAATAAAAAAACTAAAAATCCAATTTCATTTGAAAATACAAATTATTCTCAACAAAATATATCTTTAAATGAGAAAAATGAAAATGAATTGAAAAAAAAAAATAAACTTAAAAGAAACGCTGAAAGTGCAAGAAAATCAAGATTAAGAAAGAAAGAATTAATGAGTAATTTAATTGAAGAAAATGTTAAATTAAAATTAGAAATAAAAGAATTAAGAAAAATAATAGAAAATAAAATATGTGAAAAATGTAGGAAGAAAATATATGGAGAAAAACAAGAAAATAAAATAGAATCAAAGACAAATAATAATAAAAATAAAAAGAAATTATTTTTATTTTCAACTTTTTTATCTTTGATAATATTAATAATCTATTCATTTCCAATCAAAAATAAATCAAATATATTAAGAAACTTAATGTATAATTCACAATATACTTCAGAACCAAAATATACAAATTTAGAAATCCAAAATTTAACTTTAGCATCAATGCATATTCTTTTTGGAGATTATTATTCTTTAATAAAAAGAAAAAATTTTTTATATAATGAAAATAATATTATTTATTCTTTTAAAAATCAAGGAAAAGTAAGAGTATTAAAAGAAGATGAAATTACAGAAAATTTAGAACCTAAAGATTGTGAAGATTGTATTGTTGAATTAAATCAAGAAGATGTTATTATTAAAAAAAATGAAACTGGGAAAATTCAATTTAAAATTATTATTACTCCTAAAATTAATAATAATATTGATAAATCTATCATTTCTTATGAAATTGATTGTACTGGATTCTCTAGGAATTATATATATCAACAATAATTATATATTTATTTTTTTTTTCTTTCTTAATTTTATTATTTATTATTTATTATTTTATTAAAATAAACTTTAATAAGAAAAATACTTTTTATTAATAAGAATTTAATTGTTTTTTTTCAATTTTGAAATATTAATTTTTATATATAAATTTATATAATTTCTATTTTCTTTTTTATTCATTTTAAAAATTATTGAAAATCTTTTTTTGATTTATATCTAATAATATAATTATTTGTAGTTATATTTTTTCCTTTATTTTCTTGAAAACAATTATTTCTACTTTTATTTTTTGAAATAACATTTGTTTCCATAATTTTTATTTTATGTTTATTAAATTTAATTGGTTTTATATTATTATTTGGAATAAAATTTTCATATAATACTAAAGTTTTAGTTGATAATGCTCTATTTGCTTTTTTCTTTTTAACTAAAATATTTTGTTTTTTTTTATCATTTTCAAAAGTATATTTTCCATTTATATTATTTATTTTTTCTTCTTCTCTTTTTATTTTATAATTTCCTTCAGTTAAAGCTTTATTTTTTTCATTATTAATTAAATTATCTTTTTTTTGATTAGATTTTTTTAAACTAATATTATAGTCTAAATTTTTTATTTCTCTAAAAATTTTTCTTTTATTTGAATCAAAATCAAAAGAACTTTTTTTTCTTCCAATTTTTTTATCATAAATTAAATATAAACTTCCATCTTCATTCTCATATTTAATTTCATTATATTTATTAACTAATAATTTCTTAATTTCTTTTAATTGAGAATATTTTTCATATAATTTAATATGATTTTTATGTTCTAAAGAAGAAATATAAGGTATTAAACTATTTAAAGCAGTTAAAAATTCATAATTATTAATTTTATTTTTAAATTCTTTTCTTAATTTTAAAAATTCTTCATGTTCTTTTAAAGTCCAACCTAAATTTTTTCCTCCAAATTGTTTTTCTATTATATTTATTATATTTTCAATAATTTCTTTTATTTCTTCTTTATCAGAATTATTTAATTTTTCTATTATTTTTTCTATATCATTAAATAATATTTCTTTATTATTATTTAATATGTTATTTATGTATTTATTTATTAATTTTATATTTAATTTTTCATTTTTTTTTTCTTTTATTTCATTTAATTTATCATTTTTTATTTCTTCGTTTTTAAAAAAGTCTTCAAAATTTTTTGAATAATTTTCTAATTCTTTTTCTAAACTAATTTCTTCTTTTAAATTATTATCATATTTCTCTTTTAAATCTTTTTTTATTTTATGAAATAATTCATCTATTTTTTTAATTTTATTTTGAAAATCAAAGTAATTTGAATTATTTTTTTCTTTAAAATAAGAATAAGCATCATTAATATAATTTTTTAATTGTTTTTCTATTTTTTGAAAATTTATTTTTTCTTTCTCAGGTTCATTTTTAATTAATAATTTATATATTTTAAAAAGAGAATAATCTTCTTGAAGAAAAGTTTTAATTAAATTATTTTCTTCATTTTTATATAAATATGATAATTTTCTATAATCTTCATTCCATTGAGTTATTGTAATTTGCATGTCCATATAATAATTAATTAATATTCATTTATTTTAAAATTATAAAAATTTTTATTGGATAATATTTAGTTTTAGGTGATTTTTAAAATTAAATTGATAAAACAATTAAAAATTAGAAATCAATTTACTATTAATTAATTTAAGTTTAAAACAAAGATAATTATTGTCGAAGAAATTTGATAATTCTTTTTACAAATTAAAGATTTTTAAATACGATTTTACTCATTATTACTTTTAAAACATAATGGATTTTAATTCAAAAAAAGTGAATATTCCTAATTTATTTATTTTATTAAGATTTAGAAGTTTTAATAAAAAAATAAAATTTAAAGAACAACAAATAAATAATTATAATCCATATAACTAAATTTTTCTTATATTCAATTAATTATATTCCTTCTCTCTTTAACAATATCATTATCTTAGTATTAAATCTTTTTCACTTTTTATTATTTTTTTAAATAAATTTTTTTAAATTTTAAAATTTATTTGTTAGTTTTTTCTTTTTTTCAATTTCGTCTGATTCTTCATAAAACTATGATAATAACTTTAATAAAACTTTTATTTTGTTCATCAATATATTTTCAATTTTCTTCTAATTTTTCATTAATTTTTCCCAAAGTAAAATATTAACAGAGATATTATTTTTTCTTTTTATTAATTGATGCTATTTTAATTATGTTTATATTATTTATTTTATTTCATTATCATACTTAAAAAGATTTGTTTCATTTATATATAAAATTGTTATTTCAATTTATTTATTCAAACAAAAATGATTCAAATATTTATTTCTAATAAAAAAAAATAGTGATCAATTGGTTATTGAAATGCGAAAAAAAATAATAAAGAAAAATAATAATATTTTTTGTTTGATTAAAAATTTTTGAACTTAATTTGTGTAAGGATAAATAAAATTTTCTAAATATGAATGTATCCTTAATTACTTAATTATATAAAATTTTTATTAATTAAATCATTTTTTATTCTTTTGCTTTTATTATTCTTTAATAAGACTAAAAATAAAAATTAAAAATTTATCGATTCCATTAATCCGGAGAAGGTTTAAACAAATATTTTATATGTTGTTATTCCAAAAAAAATAGATAAAAATTTATAAAAATACATAATAAAGTTCTGAATTTATTGCTATATAAGACAATTAAAAAATTATTATAACAATGAAAATATATTCCTTATTTTTAATTTTTGCTTTATTAACATATATTAATAATACAGAATATTGTGGAGATGAAGATTCACAACCATCATCAGTAAATGATTGTAAAAACAAAGAACTTGATCCAGATTATAAAGAAGCTGGTTATGATGCTTGTTGTTTATTCAAAGTAACAGAAGGTGTTGAAGGAAAAATGTGTTTACCAGTTATAAAAAGTAAAGTTAAAGATGCAATAAAAGAATTTAAAGATAAAGGATATAAAGGTGTTTCTATTGATTGTGGTTCGAAATGGATTTCTTTTAGTTTTCTTTTAGTGATAATTATAATATTATTTTAAAATTTTATTCCCACCATCCCTTTAATCCCCTAACTTTTTTTTTTTATATTATTCTCTTTTTATTAAAGTACTCTTTTGGAAAATAAAATTATATTTTAATAGATTAGCTTTTTAATAGGAAAAATATTGATACGAATATTTAGGAAATTCTTTAATTGTTCAATATCATAAAAAACTTTATTAAAAAAGTTTTCATTTTTTAATTAGTTTATTATGAATTAGAATTGTTTGAAAAATAAACATTAAATTTTGATTAAATTATAACTAATTAGATTTTTATTTTCCTTTTTCAAAAAAGGATGTTCATTTTTAAAATGATGAAAATCTTTAATTGTATGCGTTTTTACGTTTTATTTTTAAAACTATCATTGAAATTAATTAAAAAAAGTGTAATTTTAATTATTTTTTTTTGAAATAAAATATTATATTATTTTTAAAATAACGGATATATTTGTTACTTTTTCTATTTTTTAAATAGAATTGAATAATTGATTTTAAGCAAATATATAATATACATTACATTTTCAAACTTCAAAATTTATTTTACAACTTCATCTGAATAATAATTATATATTTTATTTACTTTTATTTTATTGAATATTTATTAAAATTAATATCACAATTGGAAAAAAGAGAATAACATGTTTTTTATACATAAATATTAATTATTTAAAATATGAAATGAATTTCTTATTTTTTCAAATAAAAGAAAAGTAATATTGTATAAAAGTTTAAATTATCGCGTAATCCCAATAATAAAATTATTTTATGAAAATAATAAATCATTAATAAAATATAAATAATATATTAAATCATAAAGAAAAAAGAAAAGAATATTCTTTAAAAGAATATACTAAATTAAATAAAATGCCTAATTTAGAAGATGTAGTCTGTATTAATTCATTTATTCATAAATAAAAAATATATTGTTGTTTACCTTGAAATGACTTTATTTGGGAAAATTGTTTAAAATAACATAAAATAATTCATAATAAAATTAATATAGTATTTTTTTTTCAATTAAAACATAAATCAATATATTTTTTTTTGAAGATTTTAAAAGTCAAATTGTTTTGAAGAAGAACATAAATGAAATAAAATTATTTCTTTATTTTATATTGAATTAAGTAGAAAGGATATTAAATATTATGAAAAAGATTTTGAAAATAAAAATTAATGATATTAAAATAATTGCAAAAAGTTTTTTTAACAAATAGTAAATGAATTAAATAATATATTTTTAGAAAATATTGAAGATTTCAAAATATATAATTTAAAAGAAGTAAATTATTTTAAACTACAAATAAATTTTACTTTTCCTTTAGAATATAATATCAATATCAAGTGATAAATAAATATGAGAATAATAAATATAATACAATAAATAATTAATGTTCATGAAAAAGAATAATTATTATTATATAAAAGATGATAATAATTTTCTAACATCTTCAAAGATAAAAGTAGAAGAACTTGGATTATATTTGAAAAATAAAAATAAATATAATTTAAATATTATTATTAATAATGCCCATTATAATATTATCAAAACATTAATTTTAACTTCAAATGGAAATTTAATTTCTTGTTAAAGAGATTAAAAAAATAAAAATTATTGAAAAGAATATATCATAAATGAATTAAAATTTTAGAATATTCAGATTTTATAAGGATAATATTATTATTAGAAGAAAAAAATATTTTAGTATCATCTGGAAAAAATGAAAGTAATTTTTAATGTTTAAAAAATAATAATAATTATGAAAATATTAAAAATAAAAAACTAATTTTTGGAATGTTTTAAATAATATTGATAATGAATGAATAACTATTGGAGGAAAAAAATGGAATAATTAAAAGTATTTCTATTTCAAAATTAAAAACAATAAAAGAAATCAATAATAAATTTCAATTTGGAACATTTGTGTTATTCATGATAAAAATTGATTTTTAATTGGAGGATGGAGTAATAAAATGAATATTTATAATAGTTATAATTATGAATATTTAAATACTATTGATAATGCTAATTCAAGTGATATTATTGGAATTTTTGTTTAAAATTTTTGGAATTATTCTTTATAATTCTAAATGCTATAATTAAAATTTGGAAATTTTAAATATTTTTTTCATATTTTTTTTGATTTATTTTATATACTTTTTAATTATTATTTATAAAGGAAACAATTTTTCTATTATAATTATCTATTTGATCCTATTAAAATTATATTATGAAATATTTTCAATTAAAAGACTCAATTTATATTCTATTAATAAATCATAGAACAAAAAAATATTTAATTTAATTTTTTGTAACTTTAAAAAAAAATTAATTGTTTATATTATTAAAAATAGATTTTATATATTAATAATTGATATATATATCCACTCGAAATGAAATAATAAATTTAAATGAGTGACAAGGAAGTTAAAATAGAAAATTCAGATGTTGGATTAACAACTAATGAGAATGTACTTCATTTTAATCAAGAAAAAAGTTTATTATCCAAAAAAAAAAGAATTATCCTATTTTCATTATTTGGAATATTTTTGGTGGCATTGTTAATTGTAAGTGGAACAATCATAATAAAAATAATAAAAGATAATAACAATACTCAAGCAGCAAACGACGAATATTATGAAGAAGAAGAAAATGATTCTGACATTGAAATTATTGATATAAATTATAAGAAAAAAGATATATTAATATACAATGAAATTCAATCAAAAAATTTAAGTTTGAAATTAAAGAATGATAAAAAAGAAAATAAAATAGACCCATATGAATCAACGACAACATTAAAATATTTAATAAATATATATGATAATAAGACAATTAATTCAATGATAATATATTATGCATATGCTGGAATAATTGATGTTAATTTAAAAATTAGAAATAAGGAATCAATATTAATTGGAGGAGAAGATATAAGAGAAAATATAAAGGTTAATGCTGAAACTCCAGTTGTTAAATTTAGTTTTAATAAAAAAGGAAAAATATTAACTTTTGAATATAATGAACATATGAATAATACTTTGATTAATTATTTATATGAATTTATTGAAAAAGTGATTCCTGAAGTTTCAAAATCTTCTTTTAATAATAATAGAAGATTATATGAGAGAAAATACGAAGGAGATAAAAATAATGGATTCATTTTTAATGAAAAAATTCCTAAAAAAAAAAATAAAAATGAAAAAGAAACAATAATTTGGAAATCAAAAATAGAATCAAATAAAGTTAAAGAAGTAATTGGTTCTAAACATTTATTTCTTTCTTTCATTAATGAAGATGTCTCTTTTTCAATTGATCAAATGATAAATAATGTTACTTCTACAATTTCTTTATCACAAAAAGATTCTTTAAATAATGAAGAAATTTCAGATAAAATATCAAATTTATTAAATGAACTTAATTTTATTAATTATTTTCAGAATGAAGAAAATCAAAATGAATTATTAAATAATAGAAATTTAGAATATATTAATACATATGCGTTACCAATTTATTTTTCTTATCCTATTTTTAATAAAAATATTTTAGGTTTTAATTATAGTTTAGCTGCTATTATTGATTTTGTTCCTATTTCAAATTCATTAGATATGAATTTAATTTTAGCAATTAATAAAAAGGAGTATATTATTTTTTCTGAAAAAAGAGAAATTAATTTCGGTGATATAATTAATAATATCAATGATATTAAAATAAAAATATATTCTATATTTTTAAAAGAAGAGAATATATTTCAATCAATTTTTAATGAATATGAAGAAAAAATTAAAGATTTGATAAATGAATTAAATAATGAAAAGGAATATTATCCTTTAATTGAAAATACTGCTTTTAATAATGAATTAAATAAAATTTTAAAAGCTATAAATGAATCAACTGTTACAATTTATAATAGAGTATATAATAGTAGTATAAAATCAAATCAAAATTTAAATTCTTTATTTGAAGATATTAAAAATAATAATGAAGAAAATGTAAATCAAATGATTCAAATTACAAATTCTAATATTGACTCTTTTATTAATTCAAATAAAAACAATTTAGATATATTATATGATTCTTGGAATGAATTTTATCAAAATATTATTCCAATACTTAATAATTTTCAAACACAAATTGAAAATGATCATTCTTTTAATTTTGATATAGGACTTTATTATAATATTAAAGATGAAATAAAATATATTTTATATATATTTGATAATTTTGTTGATAATTTAAAAAAGAGTTTAAATACTGAAGAAAATAAATTTAAAAAATATTCAAATGATATATTTGAAGAATTAATTGAACCTCAATTAAAACAAAGTGAAATTATAATAGAAAATATAAAAAATAATTCTTATGTTATTGATGCAATGAATATTATATTAGGAACAATAAATGGAGATAAAAAAAGAAATGATACAATAGATAATATTAATAATTTAAGAATTATTCTTAATTCAATTATGAATGAAATTTTTTCTCAAATATCAAAAACATATTCTAATAAAATTATATCTGAACAATTTATTTCTGTTCAAAATGATATTAAATTAAAATATGATGAAATGAATATTCAAAAAGAAGAAATTATCAATAAACTTAAATTATTAAATAAATATGATATTGATTATAATATTTATTTTGAAGATTTTAAAGTGTTATATAATTTAAGAGATGAAATAAAAAAAAAGAAAAATGAAAGTTTGAAACAGAATTTTTCAAATCAATTAAAAGATTTATCAGATTATTTTTTAGATAAAAATGAAACAGATGAAATAAATAATACAATTATTAATTATTTTAAAAATATTTCAAATTATCTTTCTAATGGAGATTTTAATAATTCAATTATTGAATCTGAAAAATTTATTAATATTGTTGATTCAATTTATGAAAAATATTTGGGAGAAGATTTTGTAAACAAAATTTCTAACTATTATTCAAATAAAAACTTAATTGAAAAAATGATAAATGATTATTATCAAGAATTAAATACATCTTATTCAAAAATAAATACTTCATTCATTGATATTAATTATAAAAATCATAAAGATAAATATATTTCTAAACCAAAAGAAATAATAAATCAAATAAGAAATATTTCATATACTATTTCTCCTGAAAATATTACTTTATATAAAGAAATTGAAGATTTAATTATTAACAAAATTAATTATTGTGTTTTTTATTCATCTGATTCAATTTTTGAAATTATTATGTATGAATTTAAATCATTTCTTCAAAAAAATTTAAGTGAAATTTGTGAAATTAACAACAACACAAAAAACTGTGAAAAAATTGAGGAGAATTTAAGAAAGGTTTACTTAAAATATAATAATTTTAATAATCCACATATTTATGTTCCAAAAGTAAAAGATGATCAATTTGGAATTAAAGATATTATTATTTCAAAAGAAAATGATATTAAAAATTCTTTTCAAGTAATAATAGATAAAATAAATCTTGATTTTGAAAATGATAATATATCATTATTTGATAATGATAATTATCAAATATCAAAATTAATTCTTTCTCAATCAACTCTTCAATCAATAATAAATATTTCTCAAAAAATTTTTGAAAATGATATTCTTTCAAACTTTAATCCAATTGAATATACAGAATTTTTTAAGAATAAATTAAAATCTCAAAATAATGAAACATTAAATTTTATTTATAAATTACTTGAAATGTTCAATAATGAAACTTCTAATTATATAAATAATTCATTAGAAAAATTTAAATCTGACATTCAATTATATTTATTTTATGGAATAAATATCGATGAAATTAATAAAAATATTGATGTTATTGCAAATAATACATTTATACTTCCTAATTATTTAAAAAATGAATTGATGGGTTATCTTTATTATTCGAGTGGTCCACTTGCTAAAATAGAAAACATATTTAATGAAGAAATTAATTTCCATTCTATTACTTCAGAGAATAAATACCATTTTAATGAAGATAATTATCGAAAAGATTTTATGGAAACATATGATTTAATACAAAATGAATATGAAAAAAGAAAAAAAGAATTATTTAAAGATTTTGATATTTCTAATTTAATTAATTCATTATCAAATAATATTAATAATTATATTGAAGAATATTATGAAAATACTCTTGAAAGTATTCATCATATAAGTGAAATAACTAAATTTGAATTTTTAAATATGACTATTTCAATTAAAGAACTTTATGAAAAAATATTGGAAAATAATAAAGATAAAATAATTGATAAAAAAAATAAAAGTATAAAAGAAATTTATGAATCATATTTTGAAAAATTAAAAAATGCAATATTTGAAGAGATTGATATAGAATTTAATATCATTTTACAAAGATTAAATTATGAATATATGTCAACTACAATGTTATATAATATACATTCTAATAATATTGATGAAATTATTTATGAAATTAAATTTGAAGAAATATCAAAAAAAGATTTGATTAATGCAATAAATTTATTCTTTGAAAAAATTAATCATATTTATAATTGTGAAAATATTAATGAAATTTTGAATAAATCACAAAATAATTTAATAAAAGAATATCCTTTTAAATTTGCTTTTGAAAATGAATTATCAAATTCAATTTATAATGATATAATAATGATATCTCAATTAAGTTATAATAGATTAATAGAAGAAAAAAAATCATTTCAATATTATATTCAAAAATTGTATTTAAATCAATTTGATAGGTTTGTTGTTGATTTTTTTGAAAATGATGGAAAAAATTATTTAATTCTTTCCTCTCAAAATGATTATATAAATAACATTTATCCTAATTTTCAATTAATAAGTTCAACAATTAATGAAAATTATAATTTTTTCATTAATCTAATTGAAACTGAGAAAATACAAACTCTTCAATTAAATATTTGGAATAGTTTAAATGAAAAATTAGATATTATTGAAAATAAATTAACAATTATTCCAAATAAAATTAATGATGCTATTTTTACTAAAATTGAAGTTATTAAAGAAGTTATTCAAAATGAATTAATTAATTCATTTTATAAATATATTGAAGAAGAAAATAAAAAATTGAAAAATAAACTTAATTCAAAAGTATATGAATTAATTCCAATACAATTTGATTCTTCATATAAAGAATTTACAGAAATGGTTTTTAATGAATTTAATGAAAACATTATTAAACAGACAAAAGAAATGTATAATACAAAAATTACAAAAGACTTAAAAAACATAACAGATGATATTAATAATTATAAAAAATATATTTCTTCACTAAGAACATCAATTACAAATCAACAATTTTTAGTTTTAGAATCATATTATGAAAAATTAAATAAATCAACTTCTTCTTTTAAAAAAGAAAATTTAGAAAAACCAGAAAAAAATGAAAATATTTTATCTTTGTTTGAAAATAAAATATTTTCTTTTGTTAATAATATTATCCAAGAATATAATAATGGAAAAAAAGAAGGAGAAGAAGAAATAAATAAATTATTAAAATCTTTTGAAGTTGGAAATCTTGTTGATTCAACTCTAGTTAATTTTAAATCAAGCAATGTAAAGAATGATATTCTTACTCTTCAAAATAAATTCTCTTTAACTTATGAAAATTTCAAAACAGATATTAATAATAAAATGAAAGATTTCTTTTTGGGATTTAAAGATAAAATAAAAGATATTAATTTTAATGGTTTTAAAAAAAAATTACGTAATTTAGAAAAATATAATTGGATAGAAATAGAAGAACTATTAAATAAATTTGAAGCAATGTATCAAAATTTTAGTCAAAAAATTTTAAATTATGAAGGATATTATAATTTAACAAAAAAAAGAAATAAAAATTTTCAAATAACATATAGTACTATATCTTCATTAACAAATAATTTTTACATTAATAAACATCTTATTCTACAATATACTGATGATTCAACATTAGATGATTATTTAATGAAAATAGAAAGAGATTCAAATTCAATTCAGAATGATTCTTTATCTTTTATAATTGAATGTGAAATTCGAACAGATAATTTTCATAACACCATTTATTCTTCAATGAAATATTCTTGGAATAATATAAGTAAAGATATTTCTTCTTCTATTTATCAAATTTTAGACGATATTTATTCTGAGAAACTTAGTTATTTAAATGATATTTCTGAAAATAATACTATTTTTCAAGATTATTTATTAAATAATACTGTTCATTTTAATTCTGATGAAATTATAAATTCAATTGATATTAATATTAAAATTAAAGATCAAAAATATGGTTATTCATTAAAAAAAGTAAATAACTATGATTTTAATCTTGATGTGTATGTAGGAAGTAAAATAGATATAACAACAAATGTAAATATTAAAAATTTAATTATTCAAACAATTTCTGGAGAAGTTGGCTCAGGAAAAGTAGGAATAAATGCAAATTATACTTTACATGATTATACTGTTGGTATTGATGGTTATGCCTATTTAGATGAAGTGAATTATGAATCTTCTCTTTCAATTAAAGAAAGTTCTGAATGTGTTTTTAAAGAAAATAAATCTGAACCTGAAAGAAATGAGCACTTTAAAAGAAGTTTTTCAAATTATATAGAATAATATTTATTTTATTATATTTTTTAATAATTTTATTATAATTTAAGATAATTTTTTTTATATTTTTCTTAAAAAAATTATTACCCTTTTTTAAAGAATACCTTTTTTTTCTTATAAAACTAATTCAATCTTCTTATTATAAAAAATGGATGATGGGAAAATACCAAAAAATTTTATATTCTTAGGAATATTTCTTAGTCCTCTATTAGTTTCATTTATTATAGTATTTGTTTTATTAGGGATTAAAGAATATAATGATGGAAATTTTAATGATTTTTACAACAATTGGAAAGAAGGTCCAATAACAAACATTACATTAGTAGATGATGAAAATGTTAATGATAAGAATTATATATCTTTATCAGAATATAATGGGAAAAATCTTTATAAATGGAAAGGAAAAACATTTAAAATAGAAAGATCAAAAACTAATTACTTTAAATCTTTTCCCAAAAAAAAAACAAAAGAAATGGATAAAGAATGTGGAATTGATTCTTTTGGAAATAAATTATTTTATCCATTTGAAGAAGAATGTCCAATAAATTACATTGAATTTTCAAACAACAAAAATCCTTATTTAAATAATAAAAATATAAAAACTTTAAAATTTAATGATTCAAATTATCTTCATTTTTCTAATGAATTTGTTGAAGGAAAAATTTTAGTTGATTTTGTTGTTAGTGATCATTATGGACCTTGTAGTAATAGTAAATATAGTAAGAATATTAATTCTTTTTTTAATGAAAATCAATGCAATGATTTAATTTTAGATTATTCTTATATTAATTTAGATAAGGAATCTTTTAATGATTTTAAAAAAGATAATAATATTAATGAAAATGGGAAAAATTTAGAAAATATGACTAATATTTATTTATATGGGAGAACTTATATTGCTAATAATAATCTTGATAAAGATTATTCTAGAAAAACTGATATAAAACTTATTGAAGGATTAAAAAGTTATACTTCCGGAAAAAATGTATTTTCAATATTTGCTTTTATTATTATCATAATTTATATAATTTCTCATTTTATAAATACTAAAAAAGATAATCATTATTTATTTTTATGGGGAATATTATCAATAATTTGTTGTTTAATTATGATTATTTTAAATGCTATAGATAATTCAAAATATCATAAACTTAAAAAAAATTTTTTGAAATTTATTATTCATCAAGTTAGTGAAAGTTATTGCAAAAAAAATAAATTTATGAAATTAAATGATTCAATTCTTTCTATAACTATTATAATATTTATGATTTTAATTTTTATTTTTCTTATTTTAGATAAAGATAACAATAATTATGTTTTAGATAATATTTTTACATTTAATCGAAAGGAAGTTATACAAAATGAAAAAGGTCATACTATTGATTGGTGTAGGTCAAGAGAATGTTGTTTATGGGATAAACAAATCAAACCTAATATAAATGATGAAACAAAAAAGAAGATAAATGATTTTGTTATATTGAATTATAACGGTGAACGATTATCAGAAAATTACAATAAATATAGCGATGAGATAAAACAATTATTAAATTATTTCAACAATCCAAATTATAAAGAAGAAAGTAAGATTGAAGAAATTGAAAAGAAAATAAATAAAAACCCCCAATCAACCCGAAGTTCCTCCACAGATCATAATTTAAATAATTAATATTTTAATTATTTATAATAAATATATCATTTAAATTTAATCAAATTTATAGAATATAATTAAATAATGTGTTAATTTGATAATATTCAAATTAAATTAAATGATATAAAAAATAAAAAAACAAATAAAATTATATTAAACAATTAAACAAATTTAATTCATTATTTAGTTTATTTTATTTTATTTGTCAAGAAAATCCATGTGATATTTAATATCAAATTAAAGAAACACTATAACTCGTTTTTAATATCTTTGTTTTTCCATATTTATAATGTATAATTTTAATAAATGTTTTTTAATTTTTTTGATTTTTTTTTTTTTTCATTCTTCTTTTTTAATTAATTTAAAATTAAATTAATTGCTATGAGCTGGGAATGAATCAGTGACCATCAGATTTCATATCTGACACTCTAACAGGTGAGTTATCTCAGTTTTCTTTATATTTTTTTTTAATTGTGATGTTTTATTTTTTTTTTTATTAAATGAATCTATATCTAATCTTATCTACTCTGTTAATTAATTAAAAACATAATAATATTTAAGTTTATATATCATTATTGTTTTTTATTTTTATTAATATGAATATTTTCTTCATTATTTTGAAAATAGAGATAATTAAATAAATATCTATACCAGTGTATTATTATAATATTAATAATGAATAATTAAAAAAAATTATTTTGTTTGAAGAATAAAAAAATTAAGATTTATTGATTAGAAAAGTAAAATAAATATATAAAAATGAAAATAATCTATTTATTAATTCTAATAACTATATCATATGAAACAAAAAATTATGAGAGATTTGATTTATATGATGATACATTATTAACTTTGGCCGAACAAAACAAAAATTATCTTTTATCATTTGTTCTTTCAAATCATACAAAAGATGAAACAATAAATTTTTTTCTTAAAATTCCAAAATCGAAAGATTATTCATCAGAAAATATAACATTTTTTACTTTAGATGAAATAGTAACATTAGAAAAAATAGAAATTCCAGAAAACACTTTTAATATTTCTTTAAAAAAATATGTATCAAATGATTTGTTTTATACATTTTTTATTGAGCATAAAATAAACAATGAAAAACAAATTATTTTTTTAATTGATAGTATAACTTCAAACGAAAAAATATATGCAATGATAACAAAATTAGATGAATCAAATAGATATGAAATACAATTAAATGAAGAAAAAAAATTAGATCTTAATAATAAACCTTTATTCTTTGTTTCTGAAATTCAAAATATTCAAGAAGATATTATGACACTTTATTTTATATTTGAATGTGAATTTGATTTATTGAATAATTCCATTATTAAATTAAATAAATCGAATGATATTTATGAATCCTTTCCACCTATTCAATCTACTAATTTAGTTAATCCTCTTAATGATGTTAATAATATTATTTTTCAATTAAAAAATGGAGAAAACAATTATTCTTTATATTTACAAATTGAAGGAAAAAAAAAATCTGTTGGTGTTATATTAGAAACTGAGAAAAAAGGTTTTATTAATTTAAAAAAAGTAACTTATAATCTTTTAATAAATCAAACTGTAAATTATAATTTTATTCCTATTAATGTGGGAAATCAAAAAAAACTTTTAGTGATTGAATCAAGCTCATCAATTGATAATTCTTATTTTTATGTTATAAAACAAAATAATAATGATAATTTAGATTTTTATTATTCTTATTATAATGAGCCTTTGGATTCTTATGATAGAAATTATGATTTAAAAAAAATTGATTGTGAAACTAAATCATCAAATAATGAAAAATATAATTATTGTAATTATACTTATAATTTCCCAACAATGAAATCTCAATTATTTTTTTATTCAAATAGTGGAACTTTAAATATTAGAAATGGGAAATTAAAAGAAAATTTTATTCATGCTAATGATCAATTTAAAGATAATTTTATTAGTAATTTACATTATTCAATTGGATTTTCAAATAATAATGAAAGTATATATATGAAAATTATAGCTTCAACAAATAAAAAAATAAAATTTAGAACTTATTTAATTTCAAAACAAATAAATGAAATTTTTGAAATTAATGATGAACCAATCACCTTAAATAATTTTTATTTTTCACTTGATGATGAAACTTATTTTTATTTTGAATATATGTCAAATGAAATATATAAAAGTTTAATTTATGATATTATATCAAATGATAATTGTTCAATTTCTTTTGAAAAAACTTTACAAAGTCAAAATTCAAGTGATTATTATAATCTAAGTCGAAATGAAGAAAAGGAAATTACAAATAAACATAAATTTGTTTTTATAGAATTAAATGTTTCTGAATTTAATATTGATAACGAGATTTATTTAACTTTTTCAGGACCTAATAATAATAAATTCAATAATTCTAAATTTTATTTTGTTAGTGAAAGTGTTAATAATGAATCTTTTAATGGAGAACAATTTATTTCTGTTAATTGTCCAAATTCATTCAACGAGACTTCATTCACTTTTTACTGTGATTTTAAAAAAAAAAAATATGATACATTAAAATTAATTATATCTTTAAAAGAAGAAAATGTTTTATTTAAAATTCAAAATACTCAAACTAATAATAAACCTGAGGGAACAAATGATTCATCATTTATAATAAAAATCATTATTATAGTTGCTATTGTTTTAATTGCCCTTTTTTGTATTTTTTACTTTGTTTTTAGAACAAAAAGAGTAGAATCTGCTGAAATAGATGTTAATATGAGTATTTAATTTAATTTCTATAAAAATATTAATTTTTTTTATTAATAAATTATGATATTTCTTTTTCAATATAATGTTTATCAAATATTAAGAAAGCCGCGATAGCTCAGCTGGCAGAGCGTCAGACTGAAGATCTGAAGGTCGCTGGTTCAACCCCGGCTCGCGGCAATGAATATAATTTTTTTAATTTTTTATTTATTTTTATTCATATTGTTTTTAAATGTTTTTAAAATAATAAAAATATAAAAAATATATTTTGAGATTAAATTAATTTAATTTAATTTATTTATTTATTTTATTCATTCCAAAAATATTGAAAGAAAAATAAAGTAAAATGTGAAATTAAACTAAAAATAAAAGAATAAACAGTAAATTTGAAAGCCTTATTAGCATAATATTTCAAAATATAAATAGATGAAAAATAGATTAAAACATACATAAAAATATAAGAAGCTTTTGTTTGGGAATATAAAGACATAAAAAAAATTTGTTTTAAAGAAAAAACTTTATGAATATTAAAAAGCGTATTAATTTCTCTAATATTAAAATCACTAAAATATTGAAAAGCCATTGAAATATCTTCATAAAAATCAATGTCTGAAATATGTTTTAAATATTTTTCTGCAGTATCAGAATCATTAAAAGATTTAAATAAAAATTTTTCATTACTTTGATCTATTATTAAATATTTTTTTCCTAATTTATTAAATTGATTTTCAAAAGATTTTAAATATGAATTATATAAATCTAATAAATTTTTATTATCTTCTAAATTTATATATCCGTAATTTATTGTTATTGTTGTTTCTTCATTATTTTTTTTTTCTAAATTTTTTTCAAAATTAGATATTATACTTTTATAAAAAGCAATATTAATATCATTATTATTTTTATTATATTTATCATTTTTATCATTTAATTCAATAATACAAATATCAATATTATTATTTTTATCATCTTCATAATTATTATTATTATTATTTTCATTATTTATTTGATTTTCAATTAATTCAATTTTACTTGTACATTGTTTCATATAATTATTTTTATATATTTTAGGAATTGTTAATCTTTTTCCTATTTCAAAAGCAATTTGTAATTTTTGAGTCATATCATCTTTTAATTGTATTTGAATTGGAATTGGTAAAACTTCTTTTATTAGAGTGTTATTATTTTCAGAACTAATATTATTAAAAGAAATAAATATTTTTTCATTATTTTTAGCATTAAATATTTTCAAAGCATCATTATAATATTCTAATTCATTTTGATAAATTTGACAATTATCATATTTTTTTTGAAAATCTTTAGCAACTAAATCAATAACATTTTTACTTGAAAAAATAAAAAATTTTAAATCTAAATCTTTTTTAATATCAATAAAATTTTTCTTAATAAGATTTCCTTTTAAATTATATAAATTAACTAATTGTTTTTTATCAACTAAATTAATTTTACTTTTATAAACATCTTCAATAAATCTCATAAAGTCAATTATATTTATTCTATCAATATTTTGATAAATTTCATCATCAATTCCAGTTAAATGAGTAAAAATAGAAGGAGGATATTTGAAAGTAAAAGGTAAATAAGTACTTAATTTTTCTTCTTTAATAATATCAATAACTCCAAATTTAATAATTGATTTAAATTTATTAGAAATATCATCAAATATATTTATTATAGAATTACCTTTATTTTCATGTACTAAAATAACCCAAAAATCATCACTTTGTTCAACTAATTTATGATAATTATTACTTGTTAAAATTATTGGATGTGAAGAAAATAAACTATTTTTATTATTATCATTATATTTTATTAAATTTTCATGTGCTTTTGTTATTTCTAAAAATTTTTCTTTACAAGAAATACAATTTGGATGTTTATCGGGATGCCATATTTTACTTAATTTTTTATATGCTTTTCTTATATCATTTATACTTGCTCCGGGATTTAATCCTAATATTTGATAATAATCTTCTTCGTTATCATTCTCCTTTAAACTTTTTGTTGATTCATTTAATTCATATTTATATTGAAAAATTATCATTATTGTTATTGAAACTATTATTGATATTATTAATATGTTTTTCTTCACTTTTTGCTTAAATTCATATATTTGTGTCTCTGATGGAGAAAAATAGGAAACAAATGATTCTTTTTTTGTTTTTTTTTCTTTAACGGATTTTTTCCCTTTTGTTGTTGATTTTTTCATTTTTTTTTTTGGAAATGATATTAAATTTTTTTTTGATTTAAAAAAATTATATTTATTTCAATTATTATATTTTATTACTTTGAAATTTAAATATAAAAAAAAATTCTATCTAAAAATACTTATAATTAATTTTTTATTAAAATAATTCTATTAATAAAAGAAGAAATATAAACAATTTATTTAACTTTAAAAATTTTTCTTTTTTTCTTTGGTTGAGATAATAATAATATTAAACTATTAATTAAAAAAATCAGAATGAGTATTTTTAGAATAATTATCTGCAGAAGAAGACCTATATTTTTTATTAATATTAAAAAAACCACTTTTAGAATTTTCAAATTGATTTTTATCATTATATTCTTTTTTTTCTTTTAATCTTCCAGCAAGATTTTTCCCTAAAAATCTAATTCTTTCTCTTTCTAATTTACTTTTATTTTTTTGAAAATTTAATTCTTTCATTTTTTTATTTAAATCATTGAGGACACTTTTTAAATATTCATCTTTAATTTCTTTTTCTTTATAATTTATATTATTTTGTAATTCATTTTCTTGATTAAATCTTTTTCTAATATCTTTTTTTTTTATTTCATTTTCTCTTTCAATATCAATATTCATTAAATAAAGATATTTTTGTTCTAAAGAATTAAAATCATTTAATAATTTTTCATAATTTTCAATATGAGTTTTTTCATCTATTTCAAATTTATTTATTTTATTAGTTAATTCTTCTTGTAAATTAGTTAAATTTAAATTTAATTCATTTAATTCTTCATTTTGATTATCTAAATCTTTTGAAATTTGATTCAATTGTTCATTTAATTTATTTTGTTCTTCTTTTTTATTATTTATTATTTCTTCACTTGATTTAATTAAAAATTCTTTATTTTCTATTGTATCTTTTATTTCTTTTTCATAATTTTCACACATTGAAATAAAATCTTTTAATTCCTTTTTTTTGTTTTTTTGAAAGTTTATTATTCCTTTTAAATTTTTTTCATATTCTTTTACTATTTTATCAGAATGTTTTTTACAATTCAAAAAATTTAGATTATTATTTTTTTCATAATCTAAATCTTTTTCTAAAGAAAGAATTAAACCATCTTTTATTATTTTTTCTTTAGTATTTTTTAATAATTCTTTCTCTTCTTCTTTATTTTCTTTTTGAAAATTTTTAATATTAATAACATTAATATTATTATTATTATTAATATTATTATTGCTATTATCATTAATATTATTGTTATTTACATTAAAAGAAAAAGTAATTTGAGAATTAGATAAGTTAGTTTCAATAGAAGTTTTTAAATTAGAAAAGTTATTAAAAGAATTATGATTATTCATATTTAATTTAATTAATAAATTTATTTATGAATTAAATAAAATATTTAAGGAACTAATTGGCTTGTTAAAAAATTAAGAAAAAAAGTTCTATAATATTTTAATAAAAAATCAGTATTTGCAAAATAATTTTCAGGAACTAAATTATTATCTCTTTTTTTCCATTGAATTTCATATAAAATTTGATTATTAGATTTTTTAACTGAAACAATATTTAAAGGATAATCAATTTGAGTATTAAAATATTTACATTCATTTAAATTATTTTTTTCAGAAGGAAATATTCTTTTATTATTTTTATCAATTTCTTCTATTATACTTTCACAATTTATTAAATTTTCTTTTGATTCATAAGTAAATTTTCCATCAATCCATTCAATTAAATATTTTGTTTTATTATTTATTGTTTTTTTCCCTAAAATTGATTTTATTTCTATTGGAATATTTTCCATTGAAATTTTCTTTTTTTCTTTTTAAATTTATTTGATTATTTTATATCATTTTAATGAAGATAATTTTAAGAATATATCATTATATTTTAAAATAAATTTTTAAGAGACAAAATTTTATTTTTTATTTCCATTTAATATACAATTTATAGGAAAAATGTTACCTAAAGATATGAAAATATTTTTAAAAAATCAAAATAGAAAATTTCAAAAACAATTTGAAAATCATCATTTATTATTTAATCATATATCATTTCAATTTTTAAATTATCCTAAAAAAAGTAAATTTGATGAAAGGATAATTAATTATGAAAGAAAAGAATCTTTATTAAGATCTTTATCAAAAGAATTTAATAAACTTTCTTTATCTTTTTATCAAAAACAATATCAAAATTATAATAGTTTATATCCTAATTTATCAATAAATAATTCTTCTTCAAAATTAAAAATTATGCCTTCAACAGAACAAGTAAAAAAAGAAAAAAAAATTAAATCTGAATCTTTAATTAGATATAAAAAAATAAATGAAAGTATTCATTCTATTGTCTTGTGTCCTTTTAAAAATCATTCTATGAATAGAAAAGGTTTTGATGATATATTTTTAAAAAATAAAAAAGAAGAAAGTAATTTTAATAATATTTTTAAAAAAAATGTTTTAAAAAATAAAGAAGAAAATTTAATAAAAATTAATGACAAATCAAATTCTGTGAGTAATAGTTTGTTAATATTTAATGATTTAAAAAAAAAAAGAATTAAAATAAGAAATGTTACTAAAATTCCTATTTTTTCAAAAAGTAAAAATGAATTAAATTCTTCAAAAAAAATACTTTTAAAATTAGGAAATAATAATTTATTTAATTTTAATCCAATAGAAAAAATAGATGAATATATAAATAAAATTAATATTCCTTATCCTATAAATTCAAATATAAATAATTCTTCAAATATTTTTTATTATACAATTAATCAAATGTATTTTGATCAATTATCTAATTATTTTCAACATAGAATCAATTGGGTTTTAATTCAAAATAAAGACAATCCTTATTATATTAATGCTAATTTCCAATGGAAATATTTTTCAAATAAAATTAGTTTTAAAAGATTTATTTATAATAATAATTTACCAATGAAAAAATTAAAAATGACAAATTTATTTGAAAGAAATTATGAGTTAGGAAATAAAAAACATTTTTTTCATAATTTAGTAAATTATTGTGACAAACATAAAATAAATGTTTTTGATATTGTTCCTTTTACTATAATATTCAGTCATTCAAAAATTAGTTTTGAAACTCAGTTTAAAAAATTTAAAGAAATATTTAATATAGTAAATGAAAATTTAAATAGTAAAGAAAATATAATATTAAATAAACAATATTCAGAAGTTTTTGACTATGATAAAAATTTAATAAATTTAAATAACACTCCAATATTTATTAGTAAAGAATTTTTAAGTGAATATAATTATTGGATAATAAAACCTTCAGATTTATATCAAGGAAAATGTATTGAAATAAATAATAATTGTAATGAAATATTTAAAATATGTAAAAAAATGTTTCAAGGAGTTGATAAAAGATTATTAATAAATAATATAAATGAAGAAGAAAATAATGAAAATGAGAAAGTAAATGAAAAAGAAAATGAAAAAGAAAATGATGAATTTAAACAAACAAAAAAATATTCAACAATGCATTGTTCAAATGATATTATTATTCAAAAATATTTAGATTATCCATTATTATATTATAATAGAAAATTTGATATTAGATGTTTTGTTTTAGTAGATTCTAATTTTAACGTTTATTATTGTAAAGAAGGTCATTTAAAGGGAAGTTCTGAAAAATATGATTTAAATAATACAAATAAATTTATTCATATTACTAATCATTCTGTTCAAAAAAAATGTAATAAATTTGAAAAATATGAATTTGGAAATGAAATGTCATATAATGACTTTAAAAAATATTTGATTGAAAATAACATTTCTTTAGATGAATTTGATAAATTAATTTCAAAGATGAAAAATATGATTTTAATATCAATGAATTCAGTAAAAAATAAATTAATGAGAACAAATAATGTTTTATGTTTTGAAATTTTTGGTTATGATTTTATAATAGATAAAAATTTTAAACCTTATATTTTAGAAATTAATAATAATCCTGGATTAGGAATTTCTTCTCCTCTTATTGAAAAAATAATTCCAAGAATGTTAGATGATGCTTTTAGATTAACTATTGATAAAGTTTTTAATACTATTTATGATAAAACATGTATTATTAATGGAAATTATATTTCTAAATATAAGTTAGATGGATTAAGCGATAATGATAATATTTTCGAATTTTTATGTAATATTAAAGAGTAGTTTAAGTTTTTTTTTCTGTAATTTTAAGTTGTTTTTATTTTTAGTATATTTATTCATTTTTTTGATGGGAATTTTATTAAATTATTTTTTTTTGTATTTATTTTATTCTTTTGTTTTTTATATAAATGATAAATAATAATGAAGATGATTTAATTTTTCAAGAAGGAATTTCTTCCTTAATAGGTCATTATTTAACTACTATTTTAATAGGAAATTCATTATATTTATTATATTTTTCCCCTTATATATATAAAGAATTAATAGAAATTGAAGATTTTTTACCAGAAAAATATATTTATTTATTTATAGGAATAGTGATTTTTTTTTCAAATATATCAAATCTTTTTTCAAATTATTTTTTAAAAGGAATAAATATAAGATTAATAATATTAATAACATATTTATTATTATTATCATCTCATACAATTTTTTATTATAGTTCATATAGTCCATTTATTATAATAGGATTTGTTTTTTATGGAATTGGAAATGGAATATCATATTATCCTTTAATAGAAAATTCAGAAAGATTTTTTCCTGAATATAAAAATATTATAAATTTATTTAATTTATTTATTTATTCCTTAAGTCCATTATTATTTCATTTCATTAGTAATCAAATAATGTCAAATAACCAAGAAATTGGAGTTAAAAAAGTATTAAAATTAGAAATTATATTATATTTAATTTTTGGTATATTATCATTTCTTTTTACATTTGATTCAAATGAATTAATTAAAAAAAATAATAATATAAATGATAAATTTAATGAAGTTCCTTTAAGAAATATTAGAAGAATAAATACTAATAATAAAGAAGAAGAAAGTTCTACTGGTGATTCAAAAAGAGAATCTTTAGTTTCTGGAAATTCAATTAATACTCTTAACACTAATATTCATGATTTAATTGGAAGAGATAATTTTAGTAATGAAGAAGATAAATTAAGGAAATTTTCACTTAATTTAAAAAAAGTTTTAAAATCTAAAAATTTTTATATAATATGTTTTTATTATTTTTCTACTTTATTAAGTACTTTTGGTTTGTTTTTTGAAATAAAAAAGAATTTATCTATTTATTTATTAATGATTTCTTTATTTAGATTTTTAAGTCCTTTTATTTCAAATATAATTAATGGAAAAATATTATCTGGGTTTTGTTTGTTTTTACAATATTTTATTTTTAATGTTTTCAATGATTCAAATCAGAATAAAACCAATTTAATTGTTGTATTTTCTGGAATTTTTTATGGAATAAATTCAACTATTATTTCCTCTATTATTCCTAAAATTTATGGGTATGATTTAAGCTTTTATTTATCTGGAATTATTATTGTTTTTGGAAGTTTTAGCTTTTGGTTTGTTTTTACTTTAAAATTTTATATTAAAAATCATTTAATATTTATTTATCAAATTTTTACAATCATTGCTTTTGTTCTTCTTTTTTTTATAAATGAAACAGTATTTAATTATAAAAAATCAAAAAATCAAGAATTAAATAATATTGAAGTTGAAAATGAAGAGCCTAAAAATTATGATGCATTTTCAATTAATGATGTAAAAAGTGAAAGAGATATTTAGTTATTATATTATAAACAATTTAATTTTTTAACAAATATTAATCTATTCATAAACTAAAATTCAAAAAAAAATCACAATATATAAAAATTTAAAAGATAATTTGAATATATTTAATAAAATTAAATTTAATTAAAACAAAGAAAAAACGTTAAATAAAAAATGATCAAAAAACCAAAAAAAGAAGAATATATAATAGCAAAACATGAAGCAACAGAAGAAGAAACTGCCTTTGAACCACAAAATATAGTAGCTTATCCTCCATATAAAGCTCCCGTTCCTAAACAAACTTCCCCTACCCCTCCACCTCTTCCTGTAACTCAACCTCCAGCTCCCTTCCGTCTGGCTTTTGAGAGTGTTCACTTCCCAATCTTCAAATATCCCCGTGATACACTCAATGCAGAACAACAAAAGACCCCTCCTTATGGTGAATGCTTCACAACTCAATTCAATCCAACTGGTTCTCATATTGCCTGTGGTTATTCAAATGGTTTTGTTCAAATCTTCCCTTTAAATGATAAGAAAGCTCCAATTTGTTTCAAAGTTGGAACATACCCTGTGACATCAATAAAATGGAATAAAAAGAAAGATACGACTCTACTTGTCGGGTCAGCGGATGGATATGTAACTCATTGGCATTCCTCAAGCGGGAAGGTACTCCACTCTATCCACGAGTTGAATAATGCTATTAACTCAGTAGACTACACTCGTGATTTCAAGCAATTTGCCACAGCAGGAAACGATGTATGTGTGCGTATCTATGACGAGAACATGAAAAGTATCATCACTTCAATGCGGCCATATAAGTTCGATGAGCCTGGTCATTCAGGTCGAATTTTTTGTTTAAAGTTCCATCCAGAGAATGATAATATGTTGGTGACTGGAGGATGGGATAAGACAGTGCAATTCTACGATGTGAGAGGAGGAAAAATCTGTCATAGCATCTATGGTCCTGAGATCTGTGGAGATTCAATTGATTTGAATGGAAACTTTGTGTTGACTGGAGGGTGGTCTACGAGTACTCAGGTGAAAATTTGGGATATTAGGAATTTAAAGTGTGTTAGTGAAGTTATTTATGAAACTGGAGAAAAGAATTATCCTACTTATATTTATTCTGTGAAATTTAATCAAAGGAAAGATCAAAAAGTTTTCTCAATTGGAGGTGTAAATAATAATATATTTAGAATTTTTGATTTGGAAACTTTCAATGTTTATCATGGGAAAAATGCTCCTTTCAATATTTGGATTAATACTAATAATGAAGATGAAAAAGATGATGAAGAGAAAGCTAATAAAGTTGCTGATGATGAAGATTATGTTGATGATAATAATAGACCTTGGCCTCTTTTTGGAAATAAAGAACCTAGATTTGGTGTTTATTCTACTGATTTTGTTAGAGTTAGGGATAAGAAAGAATTGTTTGCTTGTGGATGTAGCGATGGTGGAGTTAGGATTTATTCTTTGAGCAATTAAAAATTTTGTTATTATTATTATTTTATTGGATTTTTAATATGAATATGTGGTTTTTAAAATATTTTTTTGGAAAACGTTTTTTTTTATTTTTGGATTTCACCCAATTCAATATTTTAAAAATAATCCTTATATTTATTTAATTTACTTAAACTATTTATTAGTTATAAAAAAATAATTATATCTCATAGCATTTTATATTTTTTTTTGCTTCAGTTTCTTTTTTAAAAGAAATATTCAAATTTTAACAATAAAATTTTTACTTATAATATTTTAATATAAATAAAATTTTCAAAAATATATTATAAATACAATTCTAAAAAATATATAACTCAAAATATTCATTAAATATCTATTACACAAAATCAAAATATATTTTTTTTTAAAAAACAAAGCAGCAATTATTTTTTCTATGATCACTAACTTCTTCAATTAAATTATATTCTTTAAAAGATTCAATAGCAATAGTATCAACTAATCTTCCTTTTCCAATTCTATCAATATAACTTAATTTTTGTTTTCCTCCTTTTTTAATTTCTATTCCATTTCTATCATATCTTTTACCATCTTTCCATAATCCTATTTTTGTATTATTTAGTGAATTTATTTTATTTTTTTTATCTTCAAAATAATTATTTATTACATATATATTATGACTGTTATTATTATTTGTTATATTATTTATATTTATATTTGAATCTTCTTCTTTCTTTTTTTCTTCTTTTTTCTCTTTTATATTATTATTATTTATATTTTCTTCTTTTTTATCTTCTTTATATAATTTTATATTATTGTCTGCTTTTTTTTCCTTTATATTATCTTTTATATTATTTTCTTTATTTTTCTCTTTTTTTTCCTCTTTTTTAATTTTTGAGTTACTGTTTCTTCCTTTTTCTCCAGAAGAATACTTTAATCCAGGATTAATCGTTTTACTCTTATTATTAATAGTTAACCTCCCAGCAACATTTTGTCCTTCATTTTCCATATATAATTACTAAAAAAATAAAAAAAATTATCTTAATCAAAAAAATGTCAGAAATAATCTCATTAAATGAAGAAAAGAAAATAACAAAACTTGATGATTTATTAAATACTCCAAATATATTAACAAAAGAAGAAGAAGAAGAAGAAGAAGATAAAAAAGAAAAAATAATAAATGAAAACAGTGAAATAAAAATAACCTCAATAAGTTCATCAGAACAATATAAAAAAGCATTAGATGATAAAAATAAAAATACAATAAATGAACCAATAGGAGATACAATAAAAAGAGATTTATATTTAATTTGGACAAAATTAAAATATGTAATAAATCCTTTTGTAAAAGAAAAAGATAGAAATAAACATATTAAACAATGGGATTTATGGGGACCATTAATATTCACTATTTTATTAAGTTTTACTTTAGCAATTAAATCTAATGAAAAATCAGATATGTTTATTTTAATTTTTATGATTTTTTGGTTTGGTTCTTTTTTAATTTATTTGAATATTAATTTATTAGGTTTAAATATTGGTTTCTTTCAAATTTATTGCTTACTTGGTTATTGCTTATTTCCTTTAAATATTTCTGCTTTTATTTTAGCTTTTAATTTTTTCCATGAAATTTTTAGAATTTTAATTCTTGGATTTTGCCTTTTATGGAGTTGCTTTTCTATGATTGGTTTTTTAAAAAATTTATGTAATGATGAATTAAGAGGTTTAGTTTTGTATCCTGCTTTTTTATTATATTTGTTTATTTCAGGAGTTATTCTAATGAATAGATTCTAAATATCTTCTTTTAAAGATAAATAGAAAATTAAAAAATATATATTTGTCTGTATTTTAGTTTATTGTTTTATTTTTTGATTTATATTACTTAAAAAGTTAGAAAATTTATTAAAAAAAATTATAATTAAAAAAAATGTTTAATTTATACATAAAAGAAAAACAAGAAAAAGAGGAAAAAGAAAAAAAAAGAGAAGAAAACTTTTATATAAATTCTCCTAAATATTTAAAAAATAGAGAAAAATTAGCAAACTCATATCAAAAAAGAATAAATGAATATATAATAGAAACAATAAAAAATAAAAATGAAAATATAATAATAAAAGATTATAAAACACCAATTTTTCGTCCAAGAATAGATTATCAAAAAGAAAATGAAAAAAAATTAAATGATAAAAAAGGATTTATTTTTAAAAATATGAAAAATGAATTAGAAAGAATTGAGCATCATAATTTAAAAAAAAATAAAAGCACTACAAGTAATAATTCAATTAATCTAAATAATAATGATTCAAATGATTTAAATTTTAATAATTCTGAAATTAACTTTAATAATCTTTTAAATTCTATCATTCATAAAGATTATATTGGTGATGAAAATAATAGTAAATTTAATAAAGATTTAAATAATTTTGATAATAATTTTTATCAAAAATATTTTAAAAACAAAAGTGATTCAGAGTTGGTTAAAAATAATTGTAATAATTCTAAAGAAGAAATAAAAAGTAAATTTTTAAAAGAAATACATTTATTTCCAAAAAGAAAATTGTCAAAAATCAATTCCTTAATAACAAAAAGGAATTTAAATTATAACCAATTAATTTTAAACAAAAATTTAACTCCACAATTTCAAAAAAAAAAAAGCTATAATACAAAATTTAAATCTATTCTTAGAGTAGCAAATAATATTTTAGATTTATCAAAAAATAATTCCAAATTGAAAAAAATAAAAGAAAAAAATGAAGAAAATAAACAAATAAAAATTCCAAAATTGAATTATCTAAAATTTAAAAATCCAAATATAATAAAAGAAAAAAAAGATAGTTTAGGAGATATAAATGAATTAAAAAAATTTGCTTTTGATAAAAGTTTTTTTGATACTAATAGAGAAACAGAAAATATTTTTTTTTCTCATATTGATTTAATAAATTGGCATCTTGAACATTCTGAATATGGAATTCCACAAAAAGATAAAATTATAATTGGAAACCATGAATATAATATTAAGAAAGATATGAATATTTTAGCAATGGAAGTTTTAGGAAAATATAATGTCGTTAAAATTAATAAAGATAAAATATTAAAAGAATAAATGAAAATTTTTTTAAATCAAAAATCTTTTTTAGGGAAAAAAATACTATAATTATTAATATTATTGGTAGTTTTTATTGTATAAATAACTTTGATTTTTTTTAATTTAAATATTATTATTTCATAATTTTATTTTTATTAAATTTTTTTCTTGATGTTTTATAATTTGGTGAATTAAATAATAAGAGAAAATGATAAAAAAATATTGGCTTTATTTCCCAAAGAATAGAGATAAAGATTTAAGTAATAATTTAATATAATTTGATTTCTTAATTTATTTAAATATCAGTAATCCTTATGATTTTAAAGAAATTACTCTTTATTTTTTTCTTAAATTCTTAATCACATTATATTTTTTAAATTATACTTTGAATTTCTCTTATTTTTTTATTTTCAAATTCTTTTTTAATTTTAATGATCATAATGACATTTAGAAATTTATTATCATTTACTTATAAACTCAAATAATTAATGTTTATTCTCTTCTTTTTATTTTTTGTTTAGTTTAAAATATTTCATCATCTTGTATTCATAAATATTTCCTTTTTAAAATAAAAAAGGAAAGATATAAACTCAAAGATGAAATGCTAAAAAATAATGTGTTTGGTTTTTTAATAAATAAAAAAAATTAAAAATAATTTAAAAAAAAATTTATTTATTAAAGTATATTTCAATACACATATAAAATTTTTTTCAATCATAAAATGGAAGAAAATGAGCAATTTATAATATTGTCAATCATTTAAAATTGTTAAAAATCTAGATGACATTAAAATAATATTATTGATTCCTAAATTTCCTTCTGATACCATCACTACTCAACTATCACCTGCATTTGTACTCACTATTTTATTTTTGTCAAGATTTATTTTGAATTGTTTAAAATACTTTTGAATAAAAGTAATTTAAATCTAAATGATATAGAATGAAAAAATTAAACAGTAAGTCATCATAAAAAGTTAATTAATTCTAATATACTAAAAGATTAAAATAGCTTTTAAATATTCAATAAATAAATTATTGATTCATTTTAACTATGAGTTATTTAATCAAAAACTAATTACTAAAACTTTTTTATACCTTTTTTATACTCAAGTACTCTCTTTCTATCCTTGAAAAAAATCAAAATATTTGTACTTCAATTTTTGAATATATTATCCTTCACAATAATTTTCAATTTATGTGTGTCAAATGAAAAAATAAAGAAATTTCATTTTTTAATAAATTAAAATCAATCAAATTCTCAATTTTATAATATCAATCTTATTATATAATATCTTTTTATAAATTATTGTATATATAAAAATATATTAAATCTTTTTTTATAATCCTTATTTAATATAAATTATTTAAAAATATATTTGTATTTTTTAAGATTTATATATCTCATCTATTTTTTTAAAAAAATCAGATAAGTAAATAAATGATTTATTTTTCAATTCTTTCAATTCTTGTATTTTTGATATATTTTCAATAAATTCACATTTTAATTTTTTAGGACCATAATAACTATATAATTCAAGTTCATATTTTTGATTTTTATTTGAAGTTAAATAAAATTCTAAATAATATTGATTTTGATTAAATAAAGTAATATTAATTCCATCTTTTTCTTTATTTAAATGTTCATTAATATAATTCATATTTCATTAAAGTAAATATATATTTAATATTACTTTCTATTTATTTATTTTAATATATCTTACATCCTATTTATTTATTTTAATATATCTTACATCCTATTTATTTATTTTAATATATCTTACATACTATTTATTTATTTTAATATATCTTACTCTCTATTTATTTATTTTAATATATCTTACCTCCTGTTTATTTATTTTAATTTATTTTACTTACTATTATTTATTTTAATATATCTTACTATCTTTTTATTTATTTTAATATATCTTACTTCCTATTTATTTATTTTAATATATATTACAAATTTATTTCAATTTTATTTTGTTTAAATTCATCTAATATTTTTAATCTATTATTTATTTTTTCTATATCCTCTTTTATATTATTATTATTTCCTTTTAAATTGTTTATTTCTTCTTTTAAATTTTTAATTTCTTCTTTTAAATTATTATTATCTTCTTTTAAATTATTTATTTCTTCTTTTAAATTTGAAATAAGTGAAAATATTTGTTCTATTTTTTCATTATTATTCATTACTATTTCATTCACACAATATTCTATTTCTTTAATTTTTGAATTATCAGTTGGAATGTTTAAATAAATTTCTTTTTTTCCTTCAATTATTTTTGATTTATTTTTATCTAATAAATTTATTAATTCATTATATATTTCATCAATATTATCACATATCGATAAATATTTATTTTTCTTTAATTCTTCTAATTTTAATTTTATTTCATAATTATGTTCAATAATATTGTCTTGATAATAAGATAAAATATAAATAATTGAAGATTGATTTTGTATTGTTAAATAAAATGAATGATTTTTATCTGAAATAATTGTATATGATTTTGTTAATTTAATTTTTTCAATTGGTTTGGGTGCATCCATTTCCTTAATATATTTAAATAATATTTTTATTTTAAATAGTTATTCGTTTTATTTATGTTTTAACAGAAATATAATTAAATTATAATAAAAATATTTAAATATTTTTAAATTGGATTTCAAAAGAAATTATATCCAAATAAAATAATAAAAATATATAATACATATGTTTATCCTTTTAAGATATGATTTATATTAAAATAAATGTAATTTTTAAATTTTTCAAAAATTTAATATATTAACTTGATTAATTCATCGTATTTTTTATATAATAATTAAAATATAAATATTAATCTGTTCTAATATAAGTATTTATTATTCTATTATTATTTAATATGCTATAACTCTTTTTAATGGTAAAAAGAGATATCATAAAATATTTGACCAAAAATAATCAATATATATATTTAATTTAAATAGGAAGTAAATTCAAAAAAATTCAACAATGTTAAAATTTGATATAAAGAAAACAAGTGACAAACAAAAAAACACAAAAACACAAACATTAAATCCACAGAAAGACAAGAACATTATTTCAAATTTTAGAAAAAAAATAATTCTTTTTTTAATAAATAATTTGAATTCGATTTTAAATTAGAAAAAACAAAAAAATTTAAATTGATTTATCAAATGACGGAGGGATTGAATGTATTTATTTTGATCAAATTAATATTTATTTATTTAATAAAACAATAATTGAATAAGTTAAATTTTATATTAAAAAAGATATAAGAGATAAAGATTTTATATTTAAATCTATTTTATTCTTAAAAAATGTTAAAATTTCTCATATTAAAGGGAAAAATATCTAAATGTAAAAAAAAAATGAATGTAAAATTATTTTATAGAAAAGAATATAATTCTATTTATATTATGTGAAAAAATTATTAATAAAAATAAAATTTTTCTTACCTATAATTTATAAAATTGATATTCCAAGAATAATATTCTAAATATATATATAATAATTGATAAAAATCAATAATTATTTAAACTTTTTCCATATTTTTAATTCATAATTAAGATTATTACTTTCTTTTTCAATATCAGTGAGTGCAATTTCAATATCACTTTTATTTTTTTTATGTTTAACAATATAATTTTTATATTTTAAATTTAATAATTTGATGTTATCTTTATATTCAATTTTATTACTAAAATCAAAAGAATTAATATAATCACAATTAATATTTTCATTAAAAGATTTACTTATTTTTTCTAAACTTTCGTTAATATTATATAAATGTTGAGAAATGAAAATTTTTCTTTTTTCATTTTCTTCTTCAATTAATTGAATTTGATTTATTGTTTTTTTCATTTTTGGAATAAATTTTAAAGATTTTTCATATTTATTTAAAGTTTGAATTAATCTATTATCATCTTTTTCAGGAGATAAACTAAAATAATTATTATGATTATGAGTTTTAAAATAATTATTCACTGTATTTTTAAAATTATATGAAAAAGATTTTTTATCTTTTATTAATTGATTTCTATATTTTAATATTGAATTTAATTGAGTTCTTTTTAAATTATTTATTAATTTTTCAGTTGTTATTTTATTTAATTCTTCTAATTTATTATTTTTATTCTTTTTTTTTCTTAAAGAAAAAAATGTAGAAGGAATTGTTATTTGTTTATTTTTTAATTCATTTACTTCTTTCATTGAACTTGTTTTAAATAATTTTTTCTTTTTTAAATTTGCAATTTTTTTTTTTATTATATTATTTTTTTTTTGTTTTAAATTATTTAATTTATTTTCTAATAAATTTATTTCTGTTTTTATTGGAATTTTTGTTTTAAAAAGATTTTCTTTTGAATTTTTTAAAGAACGAAAATTTTCTAAAGAAGTTTTTGTTGTTTGAATATTTGAACAATTTTCTTTTTCTATTTCTAATCTTTTAATTTTCATTGAATTTATTTGTGGATTATATTTCATATTTTTTAAATTAAATGACATTAAAGAATTAAATTGTAATGGTTGTTTTTTTAAATTTTCTTTTAATTTTTCAAAATTTTTATTTAAACCTTTTTTAGTTATTGAATAATAATAATCTTTTACTAAAATATCACCACAATCTAATTTATTATTCTTCTTTTTAATAAGTTTAAAAACTCCTCTTTTAAATAAATCTTCATTTTTCATAATAAATTCTGCTTCTTTATAAATAAATTCCCTTTTTTCATCAACATTAACCAAATTAAAATCCATAAAATTATTTTATTAAATATTCTTAAATTTAATTAATTTAAATTTTCATTTAACCAAAAAAAAAACAAAAAATTAAATTTATTAAACTCACTTCCAATATAAAAAACTATATAAAAAATATTAAAAAATATATATAAAAAAAATAACTGAACCCAAAAAAAAAATATAAAAATATAAAAAAAAAAAATGTCAGAAAAGGTAGAAAAGAAAAAAGGAAAGAAAGAAAAAGAAGAAAAGAAGACAACAGACACTCGTAAAACATTATTAATAACAGGAGGAAACCGTGGATTAGGATATGCAATAATAGAAAATTTATTAGAGAAAAAAACAAAATTGAAATTAATAATAACAAGTAGAAATGAAGAACAAGGACAAGAAATATATAATTCACTTTGTGAGAAATATCCAGAAGAGAAGGAGAAAGAACAATTATATTATCATCAATTAGATATAACAAATGAAGAATCAATAAATGAAATAATAGAATATATAAAAAAAAATTTTAAGAAAATAGATTATTTAATTAATAATGCAGGTGTATCTTCAAAAGGAACAGAATTTTCAAATGAAGTTTTTGAATATACTTTTTCAGTAAATGTTTATGGAACAATTAATTTAACTGAGAAAATGATATCAAATAATTTAATAAATAAACAAGGGAAAATAATATTATTAGGTGGTAAAAGTGGTAATATATTAAAATTAAAAAATGATAATTTAATAAATTTATTTAAAACAGCAAAAGCAGCAGATGATTTATTTAAAATTGCAGATAAATTTAAAGAAGCAATTAATGATGAAACTTGTGATGAAGAAGGTTGGTATAAAAACACTTATGGTGTTAGTAAAATGATTATTAATACTTATGCAAGGTTACTTACTAAAAAAAGAGAAATTAGTAGAGAAGGTATTTCTGTCTTTTCTTGTCATCCTGGATGGTTAAAAACTGAAATGGGAGGTAATTATGCTAAAGTCGATGTTAAAGATGGGGCAAATAATGTAATTTATTTAATTGAGTTACCTGATGGAATTAATAAAGATTTACAAGGTAAATTCTTTGAAGAAGGAAAAGTTTCTAATTTTGGATTACCTGAGAAATAAGAGGTTTTTTGATTTTTTAAAACAAAACAATGTTTTTTTTGATTTTTTTAAATTTTTTAAATTTTTTTGGTTTTTTTTTAAAGTTTTTAGCTTTAATTTATTCTAAATATTCAAAATAATTTGTATATTTTATATTTGAAAAAAATAATAATTCTCTTTATCCTTTTTTGAGAAAAAACTGAAAAAAATTCAAAAAATTTTACTTAAAATTAAAATATTAATTCCTTAATAAAAGTAAACAATAAAAAAAATAATATAATATAACATAATAAATATATTTTATATTAACAAATTTTGATTAAATTAAAATATATTTATTGTTCACTTAAATCAGGAAGATCTTCATAATTCCATCCTTCTCTATGTAATAATATATTAATTAAATAAAAAGAATAAAATCCTCCTGGAATAATTAATAATGAGCCTAATAATAAATAAGAAAACCAAACAGTCCATTTTTCATTTTCTTTATATTTATTTATTCCAGAATAAATAAATAATATACTACTAAATAAAAGAAGTAATATTATAAATATTGTTTTATATGGTATTTTTGGCCAATCTAAAATTGCAGGAGGATCATAATCTGATATTATTCTTTTCATTTGTTCTTCAGTTAATTCTTCTTTTTCTTTTTCATTATTTTTTAAATTTTTTCTTTTTTTTGTTTTTTCTTTCAATTCTGATAATTCTGTTTCTTTTTCTTTTCTATTTATGTCTTCTATTGTTATATCATCTTCTTCCTCATTATCATATTTTGACATTAAAAATAATAATATAGATTTAAATTAACAAAATTTAATAATTTAAAAATTCAAAATTATAAAATATAAAGAAATATAAATAATAATAATATAAAACTTTATTCTAAAACTGATAATTGTTCTTCTGGTTTTAATATATTATTAATTCAAGAAATTTTCATTTTATTATTATTTTATAGACCTGAATTGAGAATTAATGTCTATTCTTATTTTTCAATATATTATTAATGAGATTAAGAAATTAAAAAATATTATAATATTAGAATATTATGAAAATATTTTGGCAGTTCTAAAATTTTTTTTATTTAATCCTGAAATTAATATTTTGATGATAAAAAAATAGATATGGAAAATTATCTTTTTTCTTATCATTATTATAAAGGAATATTCAAAATTAATGTTGTTTTTCCTTCTTTTCCTTTAAAATGAATATAATGTATTGTGATTGACACATATTAATTCCTATAAATTATCAAATTTAAATCTAATAAAGTCAAAATTTGGAATCAATGTTTAAATTTTGTTATTAATCTCATTTAAATTCAAGTTTTTATAAGCAAGAATTTGCCAATTAAAAACAATATTTTTTTATTTTTAATTTTTATTTAAAAATTAAGAAGTATTATTCTATGAAAATTTGAATAAATTAAACATGTTTTACTATTAATTAAATTTTGAAAATTTTATTTACATTTCTAATTATATCAAAAAATAATTAATTGATTTATAATAAAATATAAAGGAGAAAATATTAAAAGAAAAATTATATATTTCAATTTTTTTTTGAAAAGAAGATGAGAATTAATTTATTTACATTGTAATTTTATTATATTACTTTTTTCAAATATGATATTTATTTTATTGAACTAATTAATGATTGAATTTTCATCTAATTCACAATTCATGTTCATTAAAGGATAGTAAAATAAAAATATAAATGATTTAAATGTATAATAATATAATATATAATCTTCAAATAAAAAAATGATTCTTTTTAAAACAAAAAGTTTTATTTATATGGTTAAGATAACTTTAATTAAAATAAAAAGCGAGTTAAAATTTGCTTTTTTTATATTTAAAAAAAAATGAGTGATAATTCAAATTCAATAATATATTATCCAAATCATTCAAATTTATCAGTGAATTATATTGTTTAACAGAAAATAAAAATATTTGTTATAAATGAGTTTTTAAAAATGGACCTTGCTTTGAAGAAACAATTATAATAAAAAATAAAATATAAAAACTTTAGATGATAATTTTATATTAACTCAAGAAAAGTTTAAATTGAAATTTCATGAAATTATGAAAATTTATTTGAAATTAAAAAGATAAAAATCCAAATATTAAATAAATTAAAAGAAGAATTTCAAAAAATAGTGAATTATTATTAAAGAAAAAAAAAAAGAAATTAAAGAAGAAATTGAAAAATTATTTTTAGATGAAGAATTCGAGAGGTTTAAAATAAAATATAATGAATTTCAAGCTTTTTTCCCAAAAAAATAAAAGAGATTAAAAATAATGTTTTAAATTATAATATTTTAGCATTAGAAGAACAAATAAAAAATATCAACGAAGATTTATTCAAATGAAGTTTTAAATTTAAAAGTTCAAAATCAAAATTATTTTTAAAATTTAACAATTGCTTTTCAAATTTTCAGGAAATAACACAAAATTAAAAAAGAATCTTTTATTCTTAATAAAATAGAATCTTTTGTTCTTGATAAAAAAGAAATAGATAATAAAAAAAAGAAGAAAAAGAAGATTTTTTGGAAAATTTAGAAAGACTTAAAGAATTTTTTGAAAATAAAAGTGTTGATGAATTAATAGATGTTTTAAATAAGGCTAAAGGAAATTACGAAGATGCAATTCAAATATTACTAGAATTTTAATTTCTTTATAATTCTCTTTGTCTTATAATATATGTATTTCTAAATGTAATGAATTTTTAATATTTTCAATATTTTAATAATGAAACTAATTTAATCAATGAAAATATTGATTGATTAAAAACATTTATGGAATAAATTATATATTAACTAAATAGATTAATTTAAATTTTATTTTCAAAAAAAGAATTTTATTATATTTTTTTTTTATTATTTTTTCTCTTATTTTATTAAAATAAATTAATTATTTTTTTATTTAATGAGAAAAATAATTAATTTTTACAATTAAATTTATACTAAAAAATGATTTAATGTTTTTTTTTCAAATTTTAATAAATATTATTTATTAATTAAAAAATTATATTTATTCCAAATAAGGTTGTAAAATAAATAATTAATTATTAAAAATGTAAAAAATTTCTGACAACCAAACTAAGAGTTAATTTCAAACTATTAAACACATTCATTTTATTCAAACCCCAAATTTAAAAAGAGTATTTGGGACACTAAACATTGTTCACACGTTAAAAAAAATTAGCAAAATTTCAAGAATATAAAATCTAATATTTAAGAAATTTACATATAATTTAAGTTAGAAAAAATTAAAAAAAATTTAGAAGAATAAATTTTTTTAATTTCTACATCAATAACAGGAAATTCATGTTATTGGTAAAAAAAATAATAATTATAAAGAATTAAAAGTTTAATTAAATGAAGAATATTTAATTAAAAATATACTTTTTGTTATTATACTATAAATATCTTGAAATTGTTTTTTTCTGGAATTAATAAATGAAAAGATTCTATTAATAATCATTGAAAAATATATCATTAAGATGAAATTTTTATTGATAATATTTTAGTTTTATTTTATTTTATTAATTTAGAAATTTTGTTATTACTTTAATTAAACTTATTTTATTATTAATCATATTTTTTCTCTTTATATATTAAATATTATATTATATAATATATTTTCTTACTTAAAATGTTTTTTTTTCATTTATTTTTTGAATATTATATTTTGAAGTTTAGAAAATATTATTAAAAATTATATGTTTAAAACTTTGAGAAAATATAAGAAAGGAATATATAAATTAAATAAGATTTTTATGTTTATAATATTACCTTTTATTCATTTAAACTTTAGATAATTAAATTAATAGGTTAATATAATATATATAAAACTATTCATTTCTTTTTTTTTGAAAAATTGATTTTTTATTTATTTCCATTTATTAAAAAA
>JAEEGK010002506.1_pt1 | contig 45994 bp, 8 predicted proteins | sample 8958771 | NCBI WGS metagenome assembly JAEEGK01 (sample SAMN16246547, study PRJNA631951) | gut metagenome | biome: gut microbiome; feature: rumen; material: SC-attached | host: Bos | place: Iran: Karaj | collected 2018-10 | reverse complement strand
TAGTAATATCGTATCTATCGTTCTCCCATTCGTTGGAGCTCAAAGATACTATAGTAATAACCAAGTAGTTGATGGATTCCACTATATCTTCGCAACTCAAATCTTAAATAATGATTCAGCTAAGTATTATGTAGTTGGAAATAATAATAAGTCATACTACATTCCAACATCACTCAAGACTGTATCTATCACTGATGATACTAAGTTAATCGCTCACGCATTTGATGGAATTAAGGAAGTAACTACTTTAACTCTTCCAACTGGTTACATTAATGTTGAAAACGAAAATACTCCAGTACCATTCACAGCAATTGATGATTACGCTTTAGCTAATATGACAGCTCTATCAAGCCTCAATAAAGTAGCTAGTGTTAATACAATTATTGATACAGTTGATACAATTGGTAGATTCGCATTCTATAACGATGTGAACTTAGAAAACATCACATTAAGTAGTGCACTCTCAAGCCTTGGTGTATCAGTATTCGAAAATGCATCTAAGCTTAATACAGTTAACTTCACTGGTAGAAACTTAGAGACTATCCCTGAAAGAGCATTCTATAACAACTATAAGCTCACTAAGATGACATATATCGATGCGTATAGTGATTTAGTAGAAGAAGCTGATGCAGTATTAATTCCTGATACAATCACAACTATTGGCAGACTTGCATTCTTCCAAAATGAAGAAGTTAAGAAGATTGTCGTAACTAATACTACAACTTCTATGGGTGAAGGATTATTCACAGCTGACTATAGCCTTGAAACATTAGTTGTTCCATTCATCGGATCAGAAGCTAAGGAATTATGTAACCCAGTTGTAAGCGATAGAAATAATGTTCTCGCATACTTCTTCACATTCACTGGATTTAACTACAATGACTTAAGAGCATCTAAGAGCGCCTTAATCCTCACAACTCAAAAGTATAACGATACTGAAAGTGTTAATGTATACTTACCAAAGATTAAGAATATTACAGTAACTAATGCTGAAGTAATCCATTATGGAACATTCTATAATGTATCAACTCTTGAAACTGTGACATTCTATGAAACTATTAAGTATATAGAAGATTATGCATTCTATAACACTCTAGGACTTAAGACAGTTAATGGTGATTTATCTAACCTTGAAGTAATTGGAAATTCAGTATTTGAAAATTCAACTATTTCTAAGTTCAATACAACAACTTCTGGATTAATTGAACTTCCAGAAGGACTCATAACTATTGGTGAAAAGGCATTCTATAACGTTAATAATATTGATGCACTTAATATCTATAGTGCAGTTGAAGCTATTGGCGATTATGCATTCGCTGAAATGGATAAACTTGAAACTATAGATTATAAGGCATTACTTGTTGGTAACTACATGTTCTATAACGATACTGAAATTGAAACATTGGTTATCCCACATGATGCAACTGTAATTGGATATGCTGCCCTCCAAGGTACAACAAGCTTAACTGAAATAACTATTCCATTTGTAGGTAAGACTTATAATGATGCATCAGGCCTTAAGGCATATGAAAAGTTATTAGGTTATATCTTCGGATTCAAAGAAGATACAGATGATACAGTAAAGATTACTGGATATAGTACATCACTTAACTATGAAGCTAAAGCTAATGATACATATACAGCAATCGTACCAAAGAGTTTAAGAAAGGTTAATATTACAAATGATACTCAAGTATCTAATAATGCATTTGAAAATATTAATACTGTGGCTGAAGTTAACTTACCAGCTTCAAGAACACTTGATGCAGTAACTAATGCGTTCACAAATATTGGATCTTATGCATTCGCTAATATGACTAACTTAAAGAAGATTAATGAAACTGAATCTAAGAATGTACTCATTCCAACAATTGAAAGAATTGGAGCATATGCATTCATCAATGATTCTGAACTCTCTAACATTACTCTTCCAAGTGCATTAACATCTCTTGGTGTATCTGCATTTGAAAATAACTATAAGCTAGAAGAAGTTAACTTCACAGGAAGAAGTCTTACAACTATCCCTGAAAGATCATTCTATAACGCTTATAAGTTATCTCATATGACATATATTGATTCTAGTGATAATAAGGTTGATGAAGAAAATACAATTCTAATCCCTGATACTATCACATCAATCTATGACTATGCATTCTTCAATACAACATCAACATCAACAAATAAGGTAACATTCAAGGTATTAAATACTCTTCAAACTATGGGTATTGGTGTACTCGGTGGAATGACTGAACTTGAAAGATTAGTAGTTCCATTCATTGGTGAACACGATAATACTAATAGTGAATATGCATCTAATAAAGTTCTTGGATACTTATTCACAAATGAAGATGTAAATGTAGCATCTAAGGTTACAACTATTACTCAAAATAATGAACCTTATAAATTACCTAAGTCATTACTCACAGTAGTAATCACAAATGATGATATTGTATCTGATTATGCATTCCAAAATACAACACTTAAACAAGTAGTATTAACTAATACAAATACTATTGGTGAATATGCATTCAGTAATTCAGATAACTTAGCTTATGTAGGTTATGCTGAAAAGACTAAGGCAGAATTCAGTGATGCTCTATTTAAGAAGACTATTGAATTCAATGACTTAATTGATATCTCAATTGATGATTATGCATTCTACTCTATTGATTCTATTGAAAAGGTAGTAATTAATAGTTCTGTTGCAAATGGAACTAAGGATCTTGGAATTTACACATTCGCTAATATGTCTAAACTTGATACTGTTTTAATCAGTAATGAGGTTCTCGGTGAAAGAATGTTTGATAATTCAGTAGCACTTAAGGATGTAACTATCCCAGCAAGTGTAATTGAAATAAGAGATTATGCATTCAGTAATTCAGCACTCTCTTCATTCACACTTGAAAATGCTCTTGTTGGTAACTACATGTTCTACAACAATGATTCACTCATTAATGTAGTAGTACCAAAGAATATCTATTTAATTGGATATGAAGCATTTGGTGAATGTAGTAATATCGTATCTATCGTTCTCCCATTCGTTGGAGCTCAAAGATACTATAGTAATAACCAAGTAGTTGATGGATTCCACTATATCTTCGCAACTGAAATCTTAAATAACGATTCAGCTAATTACTATGTAGTAGAAAACAACTCTAAGTCATACTATATTCCAACATCACTCAAGACTGTATCTATCACTGATGATACTAAGTTAATCGCTCATGCATTTGATGGAATTAAGGAAGTTACTACTTTAACTCTTCCAGATGGTTATACTAATATCTTAAATAATGGCACATTAGTATCATTCTTCATGATTGATGATTACGCTTTAGCTAATATGACAGCTCTATCAAGCTTAAATAAAGTAAATGGCGCTAACACAATCATCAATACAGTAAGCCTCATTGGTGAACATGCATTCTATAATGATGTGAACTTAGAAAACATCACTATGAGTGAAGCTCTAGTAAGCCTTGGTGTATCAGTATTTGAAAATGCATCTAAGCTTAATACAGTTAACTTCACTGGTAGAAACTTAGAAGCTATTCCTGAAAGAGCATTCTATAACAACTATAAGCTCGCTAAGATGACATACATCGACGGTGATTCTGACTTAGTAGAAGAAGATAATGCAGTATTAATCCCAGATACTATTAAGACAATCGGACAATATGCATTCTTCAATGCTGGATCATCTCATTCAGCTAATATGAAGTTCAAGGCTGAAAAGACTTTAGAAACTATTGGTGCTGGTGCTATTGGTGGAATGACTAAGTTAAGCACATTAGTAATTCCATTTGTAGGTCAATCAAGAAGCGCAACTACTGGAGATACTAATACATTTGGTTATATCTTCTCTAATAGTGAAACTAAGGTTAACGATACTTATACAATTAACCAAAATTCAATCAGTTATAGAATTCCAACTCTATTAACTAAGGTTGAAATTACTGATGATAATACAATTAGAAATTATGCATTCCAAAACGTATCTAATGTAACTGAACTTACACTCCCAGCTGGATATACTAATAAGACAACTGGAGTATTAAGCCCTCTCACATCAATTGGTACATATGCATTCGCTAATATGACATCACTCAGTAAGCTTAATAATATAGAAGGCGTTAACTATGTGATTGACAAAGTTGAAACAATTGGAAACTTTGCATTCTACAATGATATCAACTTAGAAAACATCACATTAAGTAGTGCATTATTAAGTCTTGGCACATCAGTATTTGAAAATGCGACTAAGCTTAATACTGTGAACTTCACAGGAAGAAGCTTAATAACTATCCCTGAAAGAGCATTCTACAACAACTACAAGCTCACTACTATGACATATATTAGTGAGAGTGGTGATGTTGTAAGTGAAGCTAATGCAGTATTAATTCCTGACACTATTTCAACTATCGGTGATTATGCATTCTTCAATGCTTACACAATGTCTAAGGTTAAAGTTCTCGATCATAAGATTAATACAGAATCTAACCTTACTATCGGATATAGTGTATTTGGTGGAGCTGACTCTATTAGAACACTCATTATCCCATTCGTAGGTAAGAATTCTAAGGGATTATGTAACCCTGTAGTTGATGATAGAGACTACACACTTGGTTACTTATTCGGCCAATACGCTGATAAGGCACTCGCTACAGCTTACGCTAGAAAGAGTAACTTAAATGAAATTAAACAATACTATGAAAATTCACTTGAAACATTATATACATATATTCCATCACTTGATTTAGTATATGTAACTGATGCAGAAGTGATTCACTATGGTGCATTCTCTAATGCTCAAGTAGTGAAAGAAGTAATGCTTTCAGAACATACAAGATATATTGAAGACAAGGCATTCTATAACGATAGCTATAATAGTGAACTCCATACTAATATCAGTGGAGACCTTGGAAACTTATATCAAATTGGTAATGAAGCATTCAGAAATCTTAATATTAACAAGTTTAATAGCAGTGATGCTAAGACAATCAACTTACCAGTTAACTTACATAGTGTAGGAAGTTATGCATTCCATAATTCTGATTATGTAGAAACTGTAATTATTCCAAACAGTGTAAGAGAAATTGGTGAATACGCATTCGCTGAAATGAATGGAGTTAAGGATATTACAATCAACAATGATGTTATCTCAGCTCATATGTTTGAAGGTAATGATAATGTAGTAAGCTTAACTATTCCAAATAGTGTAACAGAGATTGGCTATGCGGCTCTTGCTCATATGAATAAACTTGAAACAATAAGTGTACCATTTGTAGGTAAGACATATAACGATGTTGCAGGCTTAAGCGACTACGAAGTAATTCTTGGTTACTTCTTCGGATTTGAAAACTTATCAGTTGACCCAATCTTAAATGTTGCTGGTAAGACTTCAATCAGTGAACAAGTAATTGAATCAATCGAAAACGGTACTATCAGCTACAAGTATGATGCTGTAATACCTAATAGCTTAAGAAACTTAATCGTAACTAATGACATTATGTTAAGTGACTATGCACTTGAAAATGTAAATAAACTTACAAGTGTAACACTCCCAGCATCTAGGACTATTGATGATACAACTAAAGGCTTTGAAACAATTGGAATTTATGCATTCCATAATGCTGAAGCAATTACTGAAATAACAATTCCTGAATCAACTAAGTACTTAAGAGATTATGCATTCTATAATATGGATAATTTAACTAAGGTAACTTATAACGGTTCATCTATTGAAACTATTTCAGAAGGTGCATTCAAAGATGACCTTAAGTTAATCAACTTCAATAGTATTAGTAATCAAATTAATATTCCAACTGGAGTTAAGACAATTGGCGTTGGTGCATTTGAAAATACTACAATATCAGCTGCATCTAATGTAACTCTTAACTTAAGTGAAACAGTAGAAAATATCTTAAATAGCGCATTCAGAAATGCAACTAAGATTAATACTGTATCATTCCCAGAAAATAACTCTAACTTCACTACAATTAGTGAAAGAGCATTCCAATTATCAGGTCTTACTAGTCTTGACCTTCCATTAACAGTTACTACTTTAGGTGACTATGCATTTGATCAAACTCATATTAATACAGTTACAGTTAAAGAACCTATTACAACAGTAGGACAAAATGTATTCTCTAACATTGCGGAACTCGTAAGTGTATCTTATGAAAGTATCCATATAGGTGTTAATATGTTTGAAAATGACTATCAACTCCAAGCAGTAACATTTGTTGAAGGACTTGAGACAATTGAAAGTGGTGCATTCAAGATGACTTTAAGAAAGGGCGCATTAACTAATATCGTTCTTCCTGAAAGCTTAATTACAATCGGTGATTATGCGTTCTATAATACATCACTCAATAACTCAACTAAGATTAAGGGTAATACTGAATACATTGGAACATATGCATTCTATAACACTGACTATACAGTTCTATCTATCCCAGATAGTGTACAAACAATTAAGTATGCGGCATTTAACGATGTGGATGGATTAACTGAACTCAGTTTACCATTCGTTGGTGAATCTAATGATAGTACAGGTTCTAAGTCATTCTTTGGATGGATCTTCGGTAGAGAATCATATGTTGGTGGTATCGCACAAACTCAATTTATGAAGGCAGGCGGTGAACCAGTAAGATTCTATAATGAGAATAATGTTCTCGTTAACCAAGAAACATTCTATATCCCTGAAGGACTTGTGACATTATACTTATCAGACCATGTAAATGACTCTAGCCACGAAATTGAAACTATTAAGAGAGGACAATTCTCAGGAATCTCAACTCTTAATACAATCATTCTCCCATTCTACTTAAATAGAATTGAAGAATCAGCATTCAGTGGAACATCTGGTCTTGAATATATTAGTATTCCAGTTAACGTAATGGAAATAGAAGAAGCATCATTCGAAAATATTAATGACGAATTCTTCATTGTTGCATACTATGAACCACAATGGTCACCATCACAAAATCCTAACTATACACTTCATACTAGACCTGAAGGTTGGGAAGGTGCTTACTCAAGTGGATTCAACCCAGAAACTTGGAACATGCAAGAAGTTTCAAGAAGATGGCATACAATCTATACAGTATTCGCAGATAATGAAGATAACGTATTCACTTACTACTATGATAGAGATTACCAATTCTCTGACAATAGTATTAAGGGTGCATTCATCATCACAGGTTATACAGACAACCTTAAGACTTATCTTGATAATCCTAATAATAGAGGTGTTATTAAGACTCCAGAAACTGTCGGTGGTCGTCCAGTTATCGCAATTCAAGATAACGCATTTGATGGAATTGAAATGTATAAGAATCCTAATAATAAGATTAACGGTATTGGACTTGATATCAACGTTAATATCAGAACTATTGGTGATTCAATCTTCGATACATCAACAGTAAAGAACATCACAGTTTATGTAAGAAATGCTGAAGACTCACAAGCTAATGCTAACATTGCTGGTGAAGAAGCTAGATGGCTTGAAAATGGTATCTTATACTATGGACTTGATACAACTTGGACTATTAAGGATAACAAGGTATATCAATTAAAGTTATCTGCAACTAATACTTCTATAACAATACTTGCTAATACATTTAATAATAATGAAATTAGACCAAGACCAACTGTAGAAAGTAATGCTAAACGTATTGGTACAGCAAGAAGACCGTCATATACAAATGGTGATGAATATAGAGTTGAATACTATGATAATATCTATGCAACTCAAGAAGGATACCAACCGCGTATTAAGTTCATATCTAATAACTCTGAAATCTTCAATGATGAAGATACAGTAACAATTAACTTTGATATTGTACAAAGAGTATTAAATATTGACTCATCATTCGAAAGAGTATTTGAAGAAAGTGAATACTTATATGATATCTATCAAAATGATAAGAGTTCTGTATTCTCTGGATTTGCAACTGCAAGACAAGCAGACCATAGATTCAGTGGTATCATTATCACTCGTGATTATAAGGTAGGACATTATAGTTCAACTAATAATAATGAATATGGAATCTATGTAATTACTCAAAATGATGTTGAATTCGTTAACGCTAACCATATGGTTGAAAATGCATTTGCTTGGAAAGTAACTGACTCTAAGTTAAGTGATGCTGAAAATGTTCTATTAACTAGATCTTACAGACTTAACTTAAGATATACTGGTGAAATCACTCAAAAGCATGTAAGAGTATACTGGAGTACTGACTATGATACATTCACTCCTGAACTCTTAAATAACCTTCCATACGGTGTTGTAAGCCCAATTAAGGAAGGATATGATCAAGCAACACTTGTTCCTCTAACTTATACTTATAAGAAGGCCACAACTCTTGAAACATTAGATACTATTACAGGTATTGGTGAATACTACATCCAAGCTACAACTACTAATGCTAACTACTTCCTTGAAGGAGATGTATTACTCTATAGTGTTGGACGTCAAACAGTATTAATCCCAACAATCTATGCGGATTTAACTTATGATGGAACACTCCAAGGACCAGAACTTGATAACAATAGTAAGTATAGTTACTATGTAGTAGACGCTTCATACTCTAAGTTTAATTATTCAGGACTCACAGTATCTCAAGCACATAGTGAAATCACATCAATGACTAAACTTGATTACGATCAAGTTAAGGGACTTGATGCGGGAATGTATTATGTATATGCGGTACTTGATGATCCAACTAACTATCAATGGTCAGATTATCGTGATCCACTATTCAGATATAGTTTCGTTGAACTTAACTTTACTATCTCTCCAAGAACATTAGTATATGAACTTGGTGAAGTTGTACAAGAATTCGGTTATGGAACAAAACAAGCTGATAACTCATACACAATTTCATTCGACTTCAATAATGTTAAGGAAACAGCTGGTAACACTGGCTTAGTACTTAATGATACAATAAGCGGAACATTCAGCCTCAACTATAACGATAGAGGAAGATTCGATAATACTTACTTCAATTACACTTACACAATTACTCATGAAAATGGTGATGAATATATCTTCGATAAAGATTCAACATTCAATAACTATGTTCTTGTAATTGATGGTGTATATGTAATTAGATATAGTGAGTTAAGCGTAGATGCTAGTGACCTTACAGTTACATATGATGGAGGATTCCACCATATCACTGTATCTTCAGTAGCTGGAGCTCATATCCAATACGCATTCAATAACTCATCACTCCAAGATGAACCTATCGACTTCATGAGAGCTGGTACATATGTAATTGATTACGTTGTATCACTTGAAAAGTATGAAACTTGTATGGGTTCTGTAACATTAACAATTGAGAAGAAGGATATTGAATTCGAAATTGAAAACTTAGCATCATTAACAAGAGTTTATGATGGTACTTCAAGAACAGCTACAATCACTTTAACTAATAACCCTGGTTTAGGTGAAAACGAATATGAAAGACACGTTTCATATCTCGATCTTGAAACTTCAGTATACTCATCTCAAGCAATTAATGTCGGAAGATATAAAGTTCAAGTTAGAATTGATACTAACAACCCTAACTACAACTCAGTAATCGTTGAAAGTGATGACTTCATCTTCGAAATCAGTAAGAAGACTGTAAATGTTGCTGACTCAGTATCATCAACTTATAGAGGTGATATTGGAGCTTACACTTATACAGCTTTAACTGGTGTAAATGGTGAAACATTAACATTCAACTATGAAATTAGTTCAACTAGTGTTGGAACATATGTATACTTAAACGGTGTAACTGAAAACACAATCACAATTGATGAATCTTCAATTAAGGTTAAGAATGAAACAAGCGATAGAACTAGAAACTATAATATCGTTATTGAATCATTAACAGCAACAATTGAAGCCGCAGAAATTCAAGTTGTATTCAGCGGTAATAATGAATTCACTTATGCATCAGCATTCGCATTACCTCAAGTTAAGACAAATACAACAAGAACTTATACAACTACATTCAGAAACGCTGATGGTGAAGATATCACTCTTGAAGGTGTGAAGAATGTTGGTAGATACTATATGGTTGTTAAGTTCAATAATGTAGCTGATCCTAACACAGAATACACCGATCAAGAATTCACTCAAGAATTAATCATCAAGAAGAGAAATGTTCATGTAACACTCGATACTAGTGAACTCGTATACACTGGATCTGTTAACGTACCAGAATTAAGATATGATTACTTAACTGGCTTCTTAGGATATGATGCAATTGGTACATATGACTTAACTAGTGTAGGAACACAAAAATTCAGAGTCGTTCTCAATAATGATTCAATCGATAACTTCAATATTGATAATACTGAATTCACTTACACAATCACTAAGAGAAGTGTAAGAATCACTTACAGTAACATCGAAAGTGGTGAAAAGTTCTACTACGATGGACAATTAAAGACTGTAGAAGCAAGTGAAATTACTCACAACTTACCTGATGGATTCACATTAACTGGATTCATTAGAACAAGAAGTGGTGAATCTGGAACATATCATTTAGCTAATGAATTCAATAACCAATTAAGAATTATCAACGTTAATAGCGAAGATGTAACAGATTCATTCGAATATAACTACAGCATCGTTATTAAGATTGAATTCAGAGACGCTCCAATCTCTATAATTGGTGCAGTTGACTTAGGTGGTAATAACTTTGAACTCATCTATGATTTCGATAGAACTGAACATAAGGCAATGGTAACTACTAGTGCTCAAAATGCAACAATCATTTACCACTACAACAATAACAACTCACCAGTTGCATACTCACAAACAAATGTTGGTGAAAAGAACATTTCATTCACTGTATCAGCTCCAGGCTTCAATACAGTTTATGGAACAATCCATATGGTAATTAATAAGGCACAACTTGGTGTTCAAATTAATTCAAGCTTAGATACTGAATATACAACATATCCACATGAAGTTGATGCGGTAATCACTCCATTTAATGATCTTGAACTCAATATCAGATACATGGATAAGAACCACAGATACTCAGTAACTAGACCATCACAAGTTGGTACATATTGGATTATCCTCTCTTATCAACCAACAGCTCAAGAGTCTAACTATGATGGATTCCAAGTAGAATATCAATTCTCAATTCTTAAGGCAGAAGCTAATATTCAAATTCCAGATAGCTATAGACTCCAACAATTCACAGGACTCCCTGTAGCTGACCCTATGGTTGCAACTTATACTTATAGTGCATCAATTCTAGATAACATTAGATATGTATACTATAAATACAATAATTACTATGACTTAGATGGTAATGTAAGTGAATCTAGAACTCCACTTGAGCATAACCCTGCAAATGTAGGTAGATATGTAGTAGAAATTACAGTTCCAGGCTCTAAGAACTATAAAGAAACTACTAAGGCATTAGCATTTGAAATCGTTAATGGTGCAAGAGTTGTTGAATGGAAGACTGAGACATTATCAGCACAATATGATGGTGAGACTCATAGTCCAAGAGCATTCTTCAAGACTATTACCGGTGATGCTATTGAATTAATTGTTAAGATACTCGACTCTCAAGATAATGAAATTGATGCAATCTATGCAGGTCAATATAGAGCAGTCGCAGTTCTCCCAGATGAATATAAAGATAACTACATTATTGAAAACTTCGAAACAATCTTCACTATCACTAAGAGAAGATTTGAAGTACAATACACTGAAAATTACTTTGTATATACTGGTTCAAATTATGTTCATACATTTAATTCAGATTACAGTCTTGTATATGGCCTTGTAGGACAAAATGTTCAAAACGCTGAAAAGTATGATAGCTTAGTAAGTCTTCAAATCATCTCTAATAGTGCTGAAATTGGAAACTACTATGGTACAGACTTTACTTACACATTAATCATCTATAACCAAGATGGAGTAGATGTATCTAAATCTTATGACTTAGCTCTTAACGTTCTTGTAAGAATTAGAGATAAGAAGATTGATTTCTACTTCGTTGGTGACCCTAACACAGATGATGAAGTATTCACAGTAACTAAACCATACACAGGAAGCTATCAACATGTTGAAGCAGTCATCTTATCTGAAGGTTGCACAATCACTTATAAGTATGACGAATTAACATCAGCTGAAATTAGCTTAATGTTAGCTGGAGTATATGACATTGAATTCACTGTAGAAGGTGAAGGATATGAAACATACACAGGAGTTGTAAGATTTACTATCTCTAAGGCTAAGTTCGAAGCAACTCTCACATCACCACTCACAGTTGAATACACTAAGGATGTATTCTATGAAGCATCTATCAATGTAACTAACTATGAAGGTAAAGTTACAGTAAGATATGTATTCTACGCTGAAAGTGATACAGAATATGCTGAACCTATCCCACAAGTAACACATGCTGGTAAGTATAGAATTAGAGCTATTATCTCTGAAAATAGCAACTATGCTGAAACAGTAATCGACTTTGAAGATATGTTAACTATTACAAAGAAAGTATCAAGCATCGAACTCATTAATGAAATCGGTCATAATGAACAAGGCTATGCAATCTTTAACCCATACTTCAAGGTAGTAAGCGAAACACTCATTACTAAGACATTCGATGGTGAATCATTAGGTATCTTAGCTCACAGCGAAACTTATAGATTCGTTGGTGATACTAACTTACTCACTATTAAGTTCTATGATTCAGAAGGTAACTATCTCGGTGATGGTGTTGAACCAATTAACGCAGGTATCTACAAAGTTAGATTCGAAATGAAGTTATCTAATGACTACATTGATCTTGAAAGAGAATACGATATCGAAATCTATAAGAGAACAATTATCATTGGTGACCTCAACTCTAGAATTACTAACCCAATAGATTCTGATGATATTACATATGTTTATACTAAGAGCTTTGATGGTAGTGTATTCACATTAACTCAAGCCCAAGTAGAAGCATTAAAAGAATTAAGAATTAATCCTGAAACAGGTAAACTCGTTGAAACAGATTCAATCTTCACTTGGACAGGAACAATCAGTACTAAGTCATCTATGGTTGGTATCTATGAAGATGCTAGTGCATTCACATTCAATGGAACTATCAAGTACAATAACGTAGATGTTACAGATAACTTCGAAATTATCATCTCTATTTCAGTTGAAATTTCAACAGAAGTAGCACAAGTAACATTCTCACTTGGTACAGGAACATTTGATGGTAATACATTCACAATGACTTATGATGGAGATGATCATAGAGTTAACTTACTCCCTGTAGCACCATTTACAATCAATGGTAACTACATCATGATCTTCCTCGATCAACAAAATAGAGAATTAAGTACTGTTCCAACATTCAAGGCAGTTGGTACTTATACAGTAAGATTCAAAGTATTATTCGATAACTACCAAGAAATTGGTGTTAAGGAATATACAGTCATCATTAATAAGGCTGATGCTAAGGATACATTCTTCATTAATGATAATATCGATATCGATAGTGTAATCTACACTGGTAACGAGATTAATGACCCAGAAATCCTTGGTAGCGACAAGTTTGATGGTGAATTCATCTATAAGTACTACGATAGTGAAAACAACTTCTTAGGCGACGCTAAACCAGTTAACGCTGGAACATATAAGGTAGTAGTAACATTCACTGAAACAGATAGCTACTACACATCAGTTGAAAGCATCTCTAAGACATTCACAATCGTTCCACAAGAAGTAGAAGTTCAATGGTTAAATACTGTCTTCACTTATAACGGATTAGAACAAGCTCCAACTCCAAGAATTAACCCTCAATTAGGTGTTCAAGTAAGAGTTGAAGGTAAGAAAGTTGAAGCAGGACACTACACTGCAACAGCTGTATTAGAGTCAGATAACTATGTAGCTAGCCTCTCAACTAGAACACAAGAATTTGACATTAATAAGCTAGTTCTTGAATTACCAACTGATACAACTATACTCTTTACTAATAGTGATATTAGTACAGTAGTATCAAGCTACTATACAGCAGATGTATTAACAGTTAGAAATGCAGGAATTTACAACTTAACAGTAACTCTAAATGATAAGAATAGTACTGAATGGTCTGACGGATCTACTACTGATAAGACTATGGTATTCACTGTAGAAAAGGTTGATATTACTAATGCTGAAATCGTAACAGTTAAGGCAATAGAAGCTCAATCATATTCAGGTAGTCCAGTAACTCCATTCCCACAAATTATCTACAATGGTTACACATTAACAAGCGCTGATATTAGCGTAGAATACGAAAATAACACTCAAGCTTATACTCCAGGAAATTATGCATATGCAGTAGTAACTGGTATTAATAACTTTGCTGGTACAGTAAGACTTGAATTCGTTATCCAAAATAATAAGCTTGAACTCGTTGATGACTCACCACTTAGATTCATCACAGTAGGTAGAACTAGATACACAATATCTACTAACCATACACCGCTTTCAGGCGAGACATTATTAGGTAAGATTTTCGTTAATACAACTATCAGAGAAATCATTAACATGTTCAGAGAAGAACTCAGAGATAGAATCCAAGTATTTGACAATAATGGCGTATTTATCCAAAGTCAATATTATGATGGTAAGTTCATCGGTACTGGATACAGACTTGAGTTAAGAGATGCTAACGGCACTCTAACAGATAAGCTCATCGTAACAGTTAAGTGCGATCTTGATGGTGATGGTGAATTCACATACAGTGATATCTATGGAATTACTTATGGAACTCTAACTATTACAAACGCAGTCAAGTACGCAGGCGATGTTAACTATAACTTCTCAACTAACAAGTACGATGTTACTGTTGACCAAGAAGATGCAAACCTCTTAATTGATTTCTTCTACAACAACGAAAAGTATGTTGAATTTAAGAACAATTATTTGAGCAATCCTAACATGTAGGAAAGCTCAAAAACCCTAGGGGGCTTAGGCCCTCTAGGGCAAATGTGAAGAAGTTCTGAAAATAGCCGTATTTTTCACATCTTCTACACAAATAATATGAAATATTGGGTAATTTAATTAAAATTAATTACCTCACATTGAAAAGGGAATATTATATATTTAGAATATAATATGCATTCGATGTAATTGAATTGAATACTTTATTAGGGGTGATAAGTATGAAAAACAAATATTCAAGACTTCGTTTGATACTCTTACTATACACTTCAATAATCTTTGTATTATTGGTGTCTCTAGGAGCCGTCTGGACGAATAATTACGTTAAAGAAAGAAAGAATAAAAAAGAAACATCTGATTTTTATCAAGTTAACTTAGGCTATGATATTGAAGATGCTGCAAAAAAAGTCGCTGTTGAATCGATGATTTTTGGTGAATGGGATGATACAAATAAGACTTGTACATTCTTAGGACTAGTTCCATTTGATACTGGATCTAAATTTACACTTGATATTCCAGAAAAGATTAGAGTACTCAAAACCGGATCAACTTATACCTATCCAGAATCTACTGGTGTTGATTACACAGTTACTAAATTTGATACTTTACAATCTGCACCATTAATGAGTGGTAAGAACTATGCCCCATATGGTTATGATGCATCAACTCACCATGAAGTTTCTTCACTATTCTATTATGGTTCTAAGCTAACTGCTTTAATTATTCCAGATACTGTGACAACAATTACCCCTGCGTCACTATATGGTCTTGCTTCTCTTGAATATTTAAAAACCCCATTTATTGGAGAGAATAAGACATCTAGAAATTCATTACACTCAATGTTCTCATTGGGTTATAACAATACCGGCAATAGTACTTATCAATACCCATACATGGCAAACCTAGAACAAGGTATTACAGGTGATCCTAACTATAAGAACACTCAAGATGGTTTCCAATTAGTACCTCAAAAGGTAGAATGGTATGATACAGTTCAAACATCTAACCTATACTTCTGGGTACCAACTAACTTACACGATATCGTTGTAACAAAACAAGAAGCTATCGGTAATAGAACATTCATTGGATGTAAATCACTTAAGAGTGTTGAACTTCCAAATACACTTGTAAGATATGATAAGGGTACTGCATCAGAAGAAGTAACTGAACATGGTTACACATTCGCTGAATGTATTAACCTTGAAAGAGTAGTACTCTCAGATAATATGTCTACTCTTCCAATTGGTATGTTCTCTAACTGCCAAAAACTAGATAATGTAATTATTCCGAAGAATACTCAAGGCATCCCTAAAAACTTCTTCGGAGGTTGTTTACGTTTAAAAACCGTTTATATGCCTACAGGTATTACACAGATTGGCTCACTTGCATTCTCTAACTGCGAACTTTTAGAAAAGATTCAATTATTTGAAGCTACAAAAGATTGCGTTCCTGAGAACTATGTTGCAAGTGACTATGAAATTGCTCTTCCTGCAGGTCTTTTAAAGATTGAAAATGAAGCATTCGCAAGCTGTCACTCAATCAAAGATTTAGTAATTCCTCAAGGCGTTATCTCTATTGGTGCATCTGCATTCAATAGTATGATTACACTTGAAACATTAACTATTCCATTTGTTGGTGTTTCAAAAGAAAAAGGTACAGACAATACTGACAGCCAATATGTACTTGGTTATATGTTTGGTACAAGTAGTAATGCTGCTACATACTCAACTACACAAAATGGAACTACATACTATATTCCAAATTCACTAACAACTATTACAGTTTTAGCTGCATCACAAATTAGACAAGGTGCATTTGAAAACTTATCTAAAGATACTACAATTGGTGTAAAGACAATTGAAGTTAACAGCACATGTCAATATATTGCACCTGGTTCATTTGCTGGAACTCAAACATTAGTCGACTTAGTATTACCATTTGCTGGTTCTGGTACTAATGGTTCATCTAATGGTAGAGATGGACGCCTAACAAGTATCTTTGGCAGTGTTGAAAAAGGCGGTCTTGAATTACAAGGAGTCGATGGTGCACAAAGATATGTACCAACTTCACTTAAAAATATCGTAATTACTCACCAAAATGAGATTTACACAAATACATTCTATGGACTTAAGTACATTAAGAGCGTAGAAATTTATAAAGATTATACAACACAAATTGATGAACAAATCTTCTATCAAAACGATTCACTTGAAACAGTTATTATTCCATTCGTTGGAAGAAATAGAGGTGAATTCTATGAAAGATGGTGGTGGTGGAGAGATATCCAATGGAGAAATACATTTGGATGGATTTTCTCATCTTCATACCATTCAGGAACTTATGGATGTGACACTTTAAGATACTATGATAGTTATCGTAAGTGGATTCCATTAACATTAAAGAATATTACAATTACCGATGAATCTAACATCGGCTATTACTCATTTAGAAACTTATCATCAGTAGAGAGTTTAACTATTAAACAAAATAGAACCATAAATATCGCCGAAGGTGCAGCATACAATATGAATAGATTGACTACACTTTCTCTACCATTCTTAGGTTCAGACGCTAACAGAAATGCAACATCAGCTCAAAACTACACAGTAGGTTGGATTTTTGGTACTGATGAATATACAGGATCATATGGCGCATATGAATATAAGACATGGCAAATTCCTGGAACTCTCAAAAATGTAACAATAGATGCTCTTCCAGCTGTTACAGCTCATTCATTCAGAGGTCTTAGAACTCTTGAATCTGTAACGCTTAATGAGAAGATTAACAGTATCCTAGATTATGCATTCTACGGTTGTGAAAACTTATCTAAGATTAACTATAAGACAGATACAAACTTCCAAAACGTAGGTAATTATGCATTCTATGGATGTAAGAAAATAAATAAGATTTTAACTGTAATTCCAAGATATGCATATACAGAAAATGTAAACTTAAATCTTGGAGATTATTCATTTGCAAGAACAAGTATTTCTACAATTGATTTCACTAAGATCAGCAGAGCTGGTAAATATGCATTCAGTGGATGTTTAAATATTACTAGTGTAAACGTAACCGACAATGCAGATGTTGGTGAAGGTCTATTTAAAGATTGTAGCTTCTTAACAGATTTCACTCTTGCTCAAGGCAAAGCGAAACCTCATATGTTTGAAAACTGTATTTCACTTGTAAATGCAAATATCGTTAGTGCAACACTATCAGACTACATTATTCCTGCGTATATCTTCGCAGGTTGTACAAACCTTATTTGGGGTGGTGTAGACACTGCTTCACAAGGTCTTGTTATTTCAAATCAAACGCAAGAAATTGGTGCTGGTGCATTCAAAGATTGTATCAGTATTGATAGTTTCTTAATTCCTAATAAAACAACTAAGATTGGTGAATATGCCTTAAATGGTATCACTAGATATCAATCAATCGTTATTCCAAGCACTTGTACAACTATCGAGCGTAATGTATTTACTGAAAATATTGGTCATGGATTCAAGATTTGGGTTTATGAACAAGAAGATGATTGGCCAGCAACTTGGGTTAATGGTTGGAACTGTGTAAACCCTGTTTATGTTATTCCTGGTATCGATGATTCAATGTATGAATTCTCATTCTCAGCTAACTTAAATGGATATGTTATCACAGGACTAAAAGATGACTTTATTGGTAAATTAACTGGTAAGATTAATCTTCCTGAAACTCATAACGCGGTAGACGTTGTAGGTATTATGCAAAACGTATTCTTCCATGAAGAAATCTCTAAAGTTGTAGTACCTAAATCATATGTATACTTTGGTTATGCAACTGGTTCTGAAGCTAATATATTTGGTAACGGAAGAAGAGTTGATGTATACTTCGAAAGCACAGTAGCTGAAGCTGAAGAAAACTTCAAGTTTGTTAAGGTTCAAAATACTGACTATATTATCGATGAAGCACATCCATTCATAACTTGGTACAATTCAGATGAAGATAATTATTGTGAACAAAAGTTTATTGACTGTGGTTATGTATTCTATAAAGATTACTGGGTATATGGATCAAAGACTCCAGAAGATGCAATCACTCCATATGCAAGAATCGATAAACTTACTTTTGAAATTGAAACTACACCTCTTTGGTATGATAACACTAGACATGAACCAGCTATTGAACACGTTTATTTAAACGCTGTAATAGTTGAAAATGCTACTATTGCTGAACTTAATGAAGGTGAGTTAGATAAGAATATATTCAATTATACTTATAGCGATAATATTTATGCAGGTAGTGCAAAAGTAGAAGCTACATTAAATAACACTAAATATAATGAGTATAAGCAAGCAACTAAGGGTCAAGTCTTATTATCTGGTTCAAATGTAACTAGATTTACAATTAGAAAATCACCTATTGATGTTTACTATACTGAATCAGCTTCTGACCACGTTAAAGAATTTGAAAAAGAATATGATGAATACGAGTGGAAAGTAAATGCCTCAACTTGGGGTAATGCAGAACTTGTTGGGCTTCCTGAAGGTTATACAATTACTGGTCAAATTTCAACAAGACGTGCTAACGCTGGTGTATATGATAGTTTAACTGGTGGTATCATTTGGTCTGATGCTTATACAATTAGATATAAAGGCGTAGATGTAACATCTAACTTTGAAGTTAGATTACATGTTAGAGTAACAATTAAACCTAAGAAAGTAAGAATTGTTTGGGATAATTGTGAATATGATCCAATTGGCCAAATCTATTCATATCAATATACTGGTGACTACATTCTCCCAGAAGCTAAAGTTGTAGACCTTAATGGTAGAGCAGTAGATGCATGTACTGTTAGAGCTATAAATATTGGTTCAAGAGCTATCTTCCCAGGTGATGCAATATATGAAGGATTTGCATATTTAACAAGAGCAAATGGTAACTACGAACTTGAAAGTTGGAACTATGAATACAACAACGAACATGGTATTTACCAACAATATAAGATTGTTAAGAGAAAACTTAATATTACAATCAATGATCCTAATTATTTAATGGGATATAATGATGATTCATATATCTTTGATAGATGGTCTAGCCCAGGAAGAGCTGTAACTATTACTGGTCTTCAAGATGGCTCAACTATGGCAGGTAGAATCATCACTATCGCAAACGGACTTAGTGCCGCAAATCTAGAAGGTGAAGTATATACAACAGAAGCTGGAAGAATTGTCTTCGAAGAAAAAATGTTCGATCTAAGAGATTATTATACTGGCTCTGGAACTCCACAAGATTATGAAGGAACTGTAACTCCAACACTTCCATATCTAATCTATAGAAATGAAAATAATGGTGATGTTAGAGTTGAAAATGATTATTATGACGTTGCTTTATCTGGTAATGTAACAATCAATTACACTAAGTTTGATATTAGTTTTGGTATGGATTTAGATACACCAGAGCAAGAAATGTTAACTCTTACACCTAAATCTACACCAAATGAATTCTATACAGAGTATGAAGTAGATGGTCTTGACCATTACCTTGGTGTTGTAGTTAATAACTCAGGTTTAAGTGCATCTGATTCAACAATTACTGTAGAATATCGTTATTATGATGAAAACTTAGGTATTACATATGCTGGTCCAAATCCTCCAAACATTAAGAGAGTTGGAGTAGATTATGAAATCTATACAACAGTAACAAGAAAGAACTTCACTGCATTCTTTAACCATATTACTATTAGAACTATTAAATCTAATATTAGATATAATGAATTAGTATTAAATAAAGAATATGATGGAAAATCTGTATCACTTCTTGATGATGATGGTAATAATATCTTTATTACTAAACAAGCAAAAGAATGGGATGCAGTAAATAATAAATGGAATTATCTCCAAACATTCACATATACATGGTTAATTAAAGATACAAACGGAGACTATACACCTATTGGAACTGACCCAGGTAAAGGTCCAGTTGAACCAGGAACATATTATCTCCACTTAACAGCAACTGAAACTGAATACTTCAATGCATTTGATAAGAAGATTCAATTCACAATTGGTAAGAGAGTGCTTTATATCTATGTAGATAAAGTAGATCCATTTGATAACGCATCTTCAAGCGCAACTAACTTAACATATACTGGTAATCCTTATGTGAAGACTATTAACACTTCAGTTAGTGGCTCAAGAGGAAGACTTTTAGGTATGGAAAATGATCCAGATAATGGATTCAGTGATACAAGACATATCTTCGTTGGTACATTCCAAACTAGAAGTCAATATCCACAAACATTTAAGTCATCAGAACCTAATGACTTCGTATGGGTTAGCCCATGGCAAGTTTATACTACAGATGGAACATATGGCGGAAATGTCACTAGATTCTATACAATTAAATTCGTAAATGACTTTGATATTATTCCTAAAGTTATTGATTATGAAGTAAGTGAACCATATGATGGATTCTATGATGGTGTTGATCACACAATTGATATCACAGTGCATGATCCAGATTCACCAAGCTTATATAGAATTTACTATTCACTTGATGAAGCAAATGCAACAAATGATGATTCTGCACCATGGTCACTCAATAAACCTAAATTTGTAGTACCTGGCACATACACTATTTGGTTCAAGATTGAAGCAGGAAGAATTCCTGGCGCAAATGATGAATCACAATATCAATTCTATTACTATAAAGTATTCGGACAAAGAACTATCACTATTAGAGAACTATCATTTGAGATTAAAGATCCAACTGAATTAATTAAAGATGATAGTGATAATCCAGTAACTGAATACTATATTAACTACGATGCTCATAAACATGGACTTGAAGTTGAAGTACTTAACAACCCATTCGCAGTTGTTAGATATACTTTAATTTATAAACCAGCAGTAGATGGTGAATTCCAAACTATCGCTGCAAATACTACTGAAGTTCCATATGCAACAAGAATTGGTTACTACACTTTAACAGTAGAAGTATCTGGAGCTAACTTCACTACACTTACTAAGACATATACATTCAGAATTACTGAAGAAAACTTAGAAGACCTAGAACATGTTACGGCACTTCCAGTAAATGAAGAATATGACGGACTTGAACACTTTATTAATGTTGAAGTTGGTGATATTGATCAAATAAGATATAGAATCGCTTATTCAATTGATGATAGCGATAACTATTCTTATACACTTCCTAAGTTTACAGACTGCTGTGAACATGTAATTTACTATAGAGTTGAACCAATCTTTGATGTAAATGAAGCACATAACTACAAGATCTTTGAAGGTAGTGCAAAGATTATAATCTATGAATCAACAATGACTGGAATCACTGTTGAAGATTACAACGCAGAATATGATGGAGCGTACCACGGAATTAAGGTTCACGGTATTGATGAAAATCCATTATATACTGGTGCAACTATTTACTATACAACTAACTATGACGCTACACACTTACCTGTAACAAGTAGTGCTTGGAGTACAACTTGTCCAACATTTAAGGATGTAACTAGCTCACAAACTATTTACATTAGAATAGTACTTAAAAACTATAACGATTTTGCAACATCTGGTTCAGTAACTATTACTAAACTATTAAATCCAACTGCTACATATCAAGATTTAACTGAAATTGATTTTGCTGATATTGATATTTCAAATTACTCTTATATGAAGATTACTGCTACTAACGTAGTAGATAAGTATTTCGATGCAACAAGAACTGTTCAATACAGTAAGGCATCTATGGCATTTAGTAGCTTAAATATTAAGACTACCCATGATGGTAATATGATCGTTAAATACTATAATGCAATCAAATCTGCACAAGGTATTTATACATATACTGAGGATGATTTATTATTAGATCCTCCAATGTCACTTGGAACTTATTACTTTGTAGTTGAATACAAAGAAACTTTAAACTGCGCAAGAATGGTAGTTGAGGGTGGATTCGACTTAGTTCCAAGAGTATTAAGAATTAACTATACAAAAGAAATTGAATACGATGGAAATGAACACGGTCCAGAACCAACAGTTAACTCTGGAACAAGTGATAAGCTTTATATTATCGCAACTAGAGTTGATGGTGTTGTTGAAGTACCAAAAGAAATCGGTGATTATGAATATGATTTCAAGTTCAGTGAAAACCAAGTTAACTATGTAATCCATCCAGATGATAGAAGAATTACATTCAGTATCATTAAGAGAAAACTCTTAGTTAAATTTGAAGAAACAAAGAACTTTGAAGTAGATTCACCATGGTCAAGAGAAGACGGATGGACAGTAGCAAATGGTTACTCATTCGCAAATAAACTCTTAAATGGACATGTATTCCATGCAACTATGTACACATCATCATATGCTAAAGCAACATATGTATATTCAACATTATCTGAAGAAGCATCAATCTATGACGTAAAAGTTAAAGATGTATATATCACAGATGCAGATGGTAATGATGTTACACATCTTTATGATATTAGCTATGACATCATTGTACATATCGTTTACCCTAGACTTAACTATCAAGTTAAACCATATGATGATTTCTATGATGGAGAACGTCATACTATCGAATTTGTATTAAGCGATAGTGATAGAGATAAAGTAACTATTAAGTACTTAGGCGAAGATAACCTCTATCATGAAACACCAGTATCATTTATTGAATGTGGTACTTACGTTGTTAAGTACTGGATTGATTCAGATGTTTACCAAGATGTATTTGGTCAAGCAACTGTTAATATCAAGCAAACTAGACTTGAATTTGATGTTACTGAAACAGAAACAACATATGATGATTATGATAAATTCGCTCATTATGAAGCAACTAATGTAGTAGGTTTAGTTCCATCAGCTGATCATGTTTATTACTTTAAGAAGACTGATGTAACTTATGAACAATTAGACACATTATTCGCTGACTTTAATGAAGAAAATCCATTATATAAGAGCGTATATGAAAAGTTCGCATTAAACGCAATGCATAACGCTGGTGAATACTATATTGTTATCCATTATGCTGAAGCTAATAACTGGTATGAATCATTCAAGATTGTTGATGGTCTTGTAAAACAAAAACCAATTTACTTCACACTTGCTGCTAATAGAACTCCATATATAACTAACTATAATGAAAATGGATTCAAGTATGATGAACTCTATCATACAATCGCACTCGGTGATGCAACATTTAATATTACAGATTTAGTTCCTAACCATCAAATGAGACTTTCAACTCAAATTGGAACTTCTACAACTTATAGAGCTGCATCTATCTATTCAGTAAGAACTGTATCTCCAAACGCTGGTAGTTATTATGGTACACACTATATTGATTCTAATGGTCAAATCTATGATACATATGGATTTGAATTCGATAGAATGCTTATTGTTGATGCTAAGAAGAATGATGTAACTGCTAACTACTGTCCAGTATTTAGTGATTCACAACTTCAAGTAGTTATCAATAGAATTCCATTAACTAAGTTTGATGTATCAGATACAACTTATGAATATAATGGCTTAAATGCTATGCCTATTGTTGATACTCCATCAGATGGTGAACTTACATTCACATACTATGAAATAGTTGATGGCACTCCTTACTTAGTCGATGAGGCTAAGAATGTAGGTAAGTATCTTGTAAAGGTTAGAATCTCTGCAGGTCTTAACTTTGAAGCATGGCCATTTGAAGAAGAAGCATATGTAACAATCTTACCAAAAGAAGTTGATGTAATTTGGGAAAATACAACTGTCAACTTTAATGGTGATTATCAAAAACCTGTCGCATATTTCTATAATATGTATGATCAAAGAATAGATTTAGTAACTACAGTTTACTATGGTGGTGACTTCCATGAAGATGGTGCAATCTTTGCTAATCTTTATGAAGCATATGTCCAAGGTTCTCTATTTACTGATTCTAACTATCATTTAAATAATGTAAACACAATCTTCTCTATTAAAAAGATTAGCTTTAATATTACAGTTAGTGGTGACACAGTAGTATCTGATGCTGTATGGAGAATGGCATTCGATGAAAATCTTGAAGAACTTCAAGAACAAAACTTCCCTGAAGCACTTCATATCACAGATGCAACTGGACAAATCCAAGCACAAATCATGACTATTGATAGTGATGGTGGATATTACCAAGGTAATTCTAAGTTCACATTTAATATTAAAGTAACTAATATTTATGGTGATGATGTTACTGACTCTGTATCATTCAATATACTTGGTAAGGTATACATCAACGCTCATGTAATTAAGTTCAATCTTAAAGATGATGCTGATAATGATAAGATCGTTCATGTTGAATATGATCCAGCTAAGGAATATTCAATTGAAGATTATATTCAAATAACTAACCCAACTGCATCACTTGTAACTATCAAGTACAACGAAGATGGAAGTGATGTTTATGATACTCCAGTTCCAACATATAAGCATGCTGGTGAATACTATGTTAAATTCCAATTAACAGCATCTGGATATGATACAACAACAGGTGAAATTACACTCATTATTGATCAAAGAACTCCATATATTAACTGGAAAGATATAGCATTTAATAGACCATATGATGGAACTCCAACTACAAGAGAAATGGTTCTTGCACAAATTGAGAAATTTGAATGTAATGGAACACCATCATTTGATGACTTAGATGTAACATTCTATATGCTCGGAACATCTGTACCATTACTCAATGCTCCAGTAAATGCTGGCCAATATGAAGTAGTAATCAGATGTAATAAAGATGGTGTTGACGGTGTAACACAAGACTATAAGACAGTTGATCCACTTTATGATATCGTATTTGGAATCTCAAGAGTTGTTGGTTCAGTATCATTCACTCTTGAAAAAGAAATCGATGTTCCAGAATTAAATTGGATACATAGTGGTGAAACAATTAGCTTTGTCAATGGTACAAGAGACGCTGTTACTGGTGTTCGTACAGCTGACCCTAGCCAATATGATCAAACAGCTAACAAAGTTAAGATTACAAATTACCGTGAATCTGGATTTACTTCAGATGTATTAATCTTTAATTTAAAATTGTTCGCTGATAGTCTTTGGAGAGGTAGCCACTACTTAATTGATACTATTGTTCCAACTGTTTCATACACCGATGGTTCATATTCAATTGTTACTGACAATTTAGTAGTTGAAAATAAAGACACAGAACCTGCTGAAGGTGTATTTACTTGGAATGTCTTCTCAACATCACTTAAAGAAGAAGCTGATCCAACAATGTATAGAGATATGACATCTAACTATACATTAAGCGTAAATGTTGAAGTAATAGTTCATTTACCAGAAGCAGACATTAAGATTGAAGATGTAGATGTTTCGTATGATGGTTCATATCATTCAGGTGTAATCGATTGGGAACATTCAACTCCAAGTTCAATTCCAGCAGGTTATGCAACATACTTTGCTGAAAACCCTACTGAATTAAGAGTTTTGGTAGAAGGTAAACAATCTAATACAATTAGTGATGTTCAAAGAAAGAATCCTGGTATTACAACGGTTTACTACTATATTGACTTAGGTGAATATTATGAGCCGTTTAGCTCAACATATAATATCAAGATTGAAAAACTAGAAAGAAATTATAATTTCTGGCTTGATAATAAAGAATATGATGATGAGTATGCTGGTACTTATAACTATAATTCTAAGTATTACTTACCAGAATATGAAGATCATACAACTTATATTCTTCCAGATGTAGCTGATATCGAAGATAGAATTATTGTTAAATATCAAAAACAAGGTACTACACTCCTTAAGACAGAAGTTAAGGATGCTGGTACATATACAGTATTCGTAACTATTCCTGAAACTGAAAACTTTAAGGAAACAGTAATTACACCATTCCAATTCACTATTAGAAAGAGAATGATGTATCTATCAGGTTCTTATTCAACTGGTTATACCGGATCTAATATTTACTACAATAATTTCTCAGCATCTAACTCATACTATAGACTTTATGTAATAGATGGTGGTGCTGCAGTAGATATTACAACATCTGAAATTTATATCTCATCAACAACTATTTACACTACAGGTACTACATTCAATACCTATAGTGGTGCAAATGAAGAAATTAAGTTCTTAGTATCTAACAACAGATCATACTCAATCTTCAAGAGAACATCTCCAACTATGATTGAGAATGTAACTGGTAACTATGAATTATCACTTGCTGGTAATGAAACATACTTAATTTCTCCAGCTAAGATTACTATTACAAGAGGTACATTCTCTTATAACGTAAATGGTACATCACAAACTTATACTGGTACTAGATTAAGTCCATATATCACAGTACTTGTACCACTTAATAGTAATAATACAATCATAGAATACTCAACTGATAAAGATGATCCAACATCTTGGACAACAAATAGAATTGGATACATTGAATCAGGTAGTGACTATGTAATATACGGAAGAATCAGAGATAGATATGAAAACTTCGATGAAGAAATTGTCACAATTAACTTTGAAATCCTTCCAAAACAAACTGAATTAGTATTCAATGTTCCAGATAAGGAATATGACGGTAAGGAAGTATTACTCCCTAATGAAATTCAAACTAACTTACCAGAGTTAAAGGCAAACCAAATCATATCAGAAGCTTATGCTTCAGAACATTACACTTATCAAAAGTGGGATACATTATATGGAGATTGGCAAGATTGTGATTCAACACAAAGACCAATGAACGCTGGTAGATATAGATTAATTATTGAAGTTATTCAAGAAGATAATGATAACTACACTGGTGGTACATTTATGGATGAATTCGAAATTAGAAAAGTTCAAACATTCATTCAATGGACACCAGAACCTGCAACATTCGTATATAACGATGAAACTCAAAAACCACAAGCAGTTCTAGCTACTATCAAGAATAATGAAGAATTTATCTACTATTATGATGATGTAGTTCAAATTGTTGATGGTGACGTTACATCTAAGGATGTTGGTGTATATGAATTAACTGTCAGACTTGAATACAAGGGTAGTAGAGGAATCTATGACTCTGTAAAAGATAACTATGATATCGCTGAGTCAACATACACTATTAGATATATGATTACTCAACGTCCTGTAACTATCACAATTAATAGAAGTGTTAAGTATGACGCAGGTAATACATTCACATTTAACTTTAACGAAAAGAATGCAGGTGGAGCCTTAATCGGATACACTGCAACTGGACTCGTTAGAGCTAATGATGATCCAAATGATCCAAAGAGTCATACACTTGAAGGTTCTCAATTAAAGACAAAACGTGGCACAGTAGGTCCATACACAAGTCCAACCGAAGACTTTGAATGGTTATCGGGTGCCGGAAATAAATATGCGATTGTCTATAATGACCACAGTGATGATGTTACAAAGAACTATAAAGTAACACTTGAGTTATACGTACTTATTGATAATTCAGCTATTGAACTTACAACAAGTTCACAAGATTATGTATATGATGGACAGAAACATTTTGTTGATGTTAGAGTTACTAACCTCGCTAGTGGATTCGTATATGCATTCGTTATGAATCCTACAGCTCCAGTACTTAACGATGATACAACTACTCCACCATATAACCTTGAAGAACTTGGATATAGTTATTCAACTTATGATCCAGACGCCCTAAATATTGGATGGAAAGATGTTGGCGTATATTATGTATACGTTAAAGTATCTCATCCAGGAGGCGAATATGGTGACCCTGTATATAGAAGATTAAAGTTTGAAATCACTAGAAAAGACTTGAACTTAAGACTTGAAGATCCATTCCAAGTCTTAGATAGAGATTATGATGGTAAACCATTTGATAATCCTGTCATGACTTATGCAGATAAGGACATTAATCCTCTAGAACTTGAATATAGATATTATGAAGCAGAAAAGGTTGATGGCCAATATCAATACATCGACGGTAAGCTCGTATATAGAAGCGAAGCATTAAGCCAAAGACCATTCCATGCTGGTAAGTATAAATTAATTGTTTCAGTAAGAGATACTGCAGCTAATAAGAACTATACTAACCCAGAAGTATCATATGAATTTGAAATTAAGCCAAGAGATCTATGGATTTCATTCAAGAATGGACTCCCAAGATCTAAAGACTATAATCTCCAACAATGGCAGATCAATGTACTTAATAGTGAAATTGAAGTAGCTGGACTCTGCGAGTCATTCGATGTAATTCAATCAGGTACTATTAAGACTAAATCAGCTAACGCCGGACATTATTCAATAAATGCTGACTTCGATATATCTAACCTCAAGATTAGACATCAAATTTATAGCCAATATACTCAACAAGACTATATTGTTAAAGTATTATTCGATGTAGTAATTGAAGAAGCATCAATTAACTACAAAGCAGAAAATGTAGAGACAGATTATGATGGATTATTCCATTCTATCTCGCTCAAAGTATTCGACCCATCAACAGGTTACAAGATTGAATACTCACTTGATGGTGGTATAACTTGGATTGATTCAAAAGACTTCAATGGATGTAAAGACGTAAGTCCATACATTATCGACTTTAGAATTTCAGCCGATAACTATCAAACAGTAGAAGACCAAAAAACATTAAAGATTAACGGTAAACCAGCTAACCTTGATGTTCAACTTCCAAATCCATATGAATATAATGGAGTTCAATATCCAGGACCAACTGTTAATACAGCATCAAGAGGTACTCAAACTATTGAATACTATACAATTGATGGTTCACCACTCACTACTGCTCCAACTAATGTAGGCCACTACAAAGTTAGAATCCATATTGCTGCATTTGAAGGATTCGATGAAAATGAAACTGTAAGAGAATTCAGTATTACAGAAAAAGAAGTAGAACTTACTTTTGATAATCTTGAATTCACTTATGATGGAGACTTCCATGCTCCACTTACTGCAACTTATACAAATGTATTTAACCAAACAGTAACTGTGAACATTGACTTTGAAGACTTTAAGGCAATAGATGCTGGTGAACATCCAGTAATCGCTCACTTAAGCGATACTAACTATAAAGCTTTAAATCCACAAGTTAAGTTTGTGATTCATAAGAAACCAATAGATGTTCCAGATATCGATCAAAATATGTCATTCAAGTATAGATTTACTGGTACATATAAAGATGCTGATAATCAAGAACATGAATTCGAATATGGTGACAAGATTGTTATCAAGGATTCAACTGGTCAATATGAATATGAACTTGATGAACAAGGTTACATTACAGGTATTTATGATACTGTAACTAAAGAGTGGAATAGAGATACAGAAGATATTCCATACTACTTCATCATAGATCCTAATATGAACGCTGGTACTCGTACCCTTAAGATTAGAATTAAGAGTATTCTACAAGCGAACTATGAATGGAATGTTGAAGACAACTCATTAAGAGATAAAGATGTTGAAATTGAATACACAATTGAAAAGTATACTCTCTCAACTAAATCTGATGGTAGTCCAGTACTCTTAGTATTATCATTATGTGATCTTAACGACGTGAATACTCCAGCTGATTACTATCAAATCTATAATGATGGTGAAGAAATCAGACTTGGTGTAAGAGCTGAACTTAAGAATAATGAAGGATACATTATTAAGACATTAAAGCTTACAGCAATTAATCCTGAACTTCCTGAGTATAAGATTATCGGTTATGAAAACAATGCCGAAATCTCAACTCCAGCTAATAAGGCATTAATCTTCGTTGCAGGCCTTAACAATTTCGAATTCACTGAAGTAGTTAAGTTCGAAATAACAACTCAACCACCTGATACACTACAACTTAAAGCTGATTCAACAGTAGAATTTGTAAGATTTGAATTTATTTCACTTACAGTAGTAGTAGAAGAAACAGAAGTGATTGAAAGAACTATTCCATATCAAGAACATATCTTCCTTGGAAGAGTTCACCAAAACCAAAACTCTAAAGCATACATCGTAAGTCAATTTGCAAATGAAAACGTTAAGATCTTTAAGCCAGCGGCTGATGGAACTTATCCAGCAGAAAATGAAATTACTGATGATGCAGAGCCAATTGGTACTAACTATTTAGTTGTGCTCTATGACAGCAATAATGTTGAAATAGACTCAATTAAAGTAATTCTTTATGGTGATATTGACTGTGATGGCTATATAAGCCCGATTGATATCGCACAACACATTAATATCAACAAAGGAATAAGAACAATCGAAGATGGTGAAGAAGCATTCTATGCAGCATTGACTGATAGAAATGAATTACAACCAAGTCCATTAACACTTGTTGCAATCATTAAATACTTACAATATACTTCTGACCCGACTTGTGATTTCAATAATAATTTCCTCACAAAGAGATGATAGGAGGCTTTATGAGAAAAACTAATACATTTAAAAAAATATTCATTATAACTGCATTAGTCCTTTCTTTAGGTCTAGTGACGTTTGGCGTCTCTAGAATAAAGAGGGCTGATGCAGCTCTCATCACTGATCCAGCAGATGCAACCGGTGATTATATAACAATAACATATGAAGTCTATGATTATGATGATTATGTCAAGTGGTCTAAATGGTCTGTGGATTTCGGCAATTACTTAGACAACTTTGCCATTTATACAACTGGTAGAGGTAGTAATTTAAGATATGCATTAGATATTGCATATGCTAACAGTGTTTGGGATGGTACAGACTCTGGAGGCGACGTAATTAATGCGACTAATGACTCAAGTCAAACTGGTTTTGATTACTATGGTGGCTATCCAGAGGACTTATTAGGTACTCTTAGCATCAATGATAGAACTGGTGAAGTAACTTGGGCAGGACCTGATATTGCAAAACCAACACCATTAACAACCGTTGAACAAAATCAAAAGATATTTGTTTCTGTTTTTGCTGAAGCAAGCGGTGGAAAGTTATTAAATGGTGCCGGTGTTTCTATGTCTAAAGACTTACATGGTGCTGCAACTTACTTAAACCAATATAATTCATATACAGAACAGCCTAGCTGGGGAACATCATATGTTGGTACTGCCACTGTAGAAAATGACTCATATACAGGAACTAGTGCTGTACAAGTAATTAAACTTGGTGGACAAGACACATCATCTACTAGTACAGGTTATGCAGGAAGACAATTCCTTGGTAACTTAGCATATCAAATTAGTGGGTCTTTCTCTGGCTCTCTTGATTTAACACCTGTAGGAAGCTCTAGTACATTCTTCGTACTTCAAGGTGGATCTGGTAAGACAGCTGCATCAGCTGATAACCATACATACTTTGTTGTTAATGCTCCATCATTTACAGTTGAAGGAGTAGATAATACAGACGGAAAACTTAAGAGTATTTCAATAAATACAGGTTCAAGTCCATATACAGTAGATAATACTAGCGGACCAATCGCTACAACTTTAGCAGTTCCATCAGGAAATCAACCAGCTGCAACTAAGACAACAGTAGCTGTAACTGCGGTTGTAAATTCCGCAGGTGCTACTTATGCAATTTCTTATGGACCATCAGCATCTGGACCTTGGACTTCAGCTCCATCTGGAACTGTAAACCTTGAAAATCCAGGAAGTTCAACATTCGTTAAGATTTATACAACATCTCAAGATGGTACAGGACACGAAACATATACAATAGAAGTTCCAAGAAAAGAATATGAAGACGCATTAATGACTAGCGTTGGTACATTCACTGCAGTAACTGCAAGCAGTGGTGTTGCGCCAACATTAACACCTTCATTTGCATCTGCAACTGGTATATATCAATTATCATACGCAAGTGATACATCTAGCATCGAGTTTACTCCTGTATTTGATAGTGTAGCTGTATCAAGCGGTGGTAAACAAATGACTGGTTTCCTTATTCTTCCAGGAAGCACAGCGGAAACTCCTATTACGAGCGGATCATCTGTAACAATAAATTCTATTTCTGATAATGCGACATTTACTGTAAGAATTAGAGCTCAAAAAACAACTGTATATAAGGATTACTCATTTACATTAAAAGAAAAATCATCTGATAACTCTTTAACTGTATCTGTAGCAGTTGGTTCAACAAATAAACCTGGTGCATTTAGTTCAGTGGTTGGACATGAAACAGAATGGAATTTAACTAATCACTTAGTCTATGGTGAAAACTATGCAACTGTTACTTTATCAAATGCTCATCATGCAACAATTACTGCAACATTAGATGGCTCAGCTCAACCTAATCCAGCTAACGTTGGCTTTGGATCAACTACTAATTTAGTTTCTAAAATATTAAATGTAACAGTAACAAGTGAAGCTGGTTCAGCTAAGACTTATACAATCAATCTTGTTAGAGCTGCTGCAAACTCACATAATGAGTTAGATACTGAAAACACAAAGGTGTTCTATAATCCAACTGGCGGAGGAAGCGCAGTAGAAGTATCAGGTACTTGGAATTTAGCAACTAAAACTTGGACAGCAGATGCTAATGTTCCATATACTGCTGGTTCATTCTATATTGTTCCAGTATTAGCAAATGATTGTTTAAGAGATTCAACTCAACCATTTAATGCAACTACAAACCCATTTGTTGCAACAATGAAGTTAAATGGTTCAACAACAGTTTTATCTGGTGCTAATAGCTCTCCTACAGCATTTAGTGGTTATGCACAAGATAACAAGAGTGCTAAAATTTATGTTCAAGCACAATCTGATGTATCTGGTTCTACACCAAATATATACACATTTGAGATTGTAAGAGAAGCAGCAGATAATGATGCAACACTTAAGGCTGGTGAAACTCCAACTGTTACTACAACAGCACCTGATACTTCAACTGTAGTTCTTGATTCATATAATTCAACATCAAGATTATGGTCTAACAGTGCTGCTCTTGATGCTAAATACACAGATGTAGTTATCTCTAACTTAATTCCAACAAAGAATACAAGTAAGGTAGAAGTAAGTTTAAATGGCACATCTTGGTCTGCATATTCTGGATCAACTCCTTTACATTTAAACCGTTCTGTTACACCTACTTATACAACTTTATTTGTTAAAGTTACTGCTCAAAATCCATCTAGTACAAAACTATATGAAATTCATATTAACTCTCAAGCTATGCAAACTGGTAGAGATATCACATGGATTTTAACATCTACTGGAGATATGCAAACTGTTACTGAAAAGTCAACAAGTACTCCAACAGTCCACTACTTTGACATAGTTAAGAATACTGGTTCAGCTGTTAACACTCAATTTAATCTTAGAATTGATGTAAATCCAACTACATCTGATAGAGCTAAGATTTATTGGGGTACAACTGCAACAAGCCAAACAACTTCAATTAATTCTGGAGCAACTATTCCAGCACAAAATATTGGTGCATTTGGTTCTCCAACAAATATCTACGTAAAAGTTGTATCTGAAGATGGCACTCCAACTGTTCATACATTTGCAGTACAACACACAGATACAAGAGATACAAATAACAAGATTCAAGATATTCAAGTTATTACTAAAGACTATAAAGGTAATGTTTATGTAAATGGTTATACATTCAGTCAATCTGATACAAATAAAAAGATATTAAACTTACCTTATACTGTAACTTCTATTCAATTTATAGTTGAACTTGAAAAATCAACTTCAACTCTTAAATATAATAGTGGTACACCAAAGAATCCAGATTCACCTGGTGGAAAGATTGTAACTATTACTCCTCCAAACATTGGTGGAAGTATCGCAGGTAACGTTCCTACTCATCAAACATTCTCATTCCAAGGTGTTTCTGAAGCTACAACTTTAGCTACTGAAATTTATGAAATCGAAGTGAAGAGAGATACTCCTGAAACAGGACAATCAATCACATCACTCGTAGTAAATGGTGGTTCATATAATCCAGTTGCTGGTGTAGATACACCTATCGGTATCTCATCAACTAGTGCAAATATTACAGTTAATGTATCACCTAAGGCTGATTTCACATTAGAATATGGTTCAACATCTGAGGATACTAATCCTATCATGATGAATAACCAAATTCCATCTGGTGGTTATAAAGCAGTTAAGATTAAAGTATATTCAGAAAAAGTTAAGGTTGATGGTGGAAGCCCAACTATTTATGACGTATATTTAGTTAATGCTAGTCAATTAACTGAAATAAGCGATATTGAATTACTAGAAAATACAGCATCTGGTGTAAGTCTACCAGCTCTTGATGGTACAGGATTTACATATAACTCTGCTAATATAGACTACACTTCGACTCCAGTTAAGATTGCTTATGCAACTGGAGAACCTTTCTTCCAAGTAAATGTTAAATCATCTAATCCAAATGTATGGATTACTGGTGATACTGGACTTCAAACTCATCCAGTAGGAGCTAAGACTTATAAGATTACTGTTAATTCAGAATATAATAAGGTTCTAGATGGCTTACACTTACCGCTTGATTCAACTCAAACAGTTGAATATAAGATTAGGATTGAAAGAGTAGCAGCATCTACTGAAAATGAATTATTATGGGTTAAGATTGATTACACTGATGGAAGTGGTAACCCTCAAACAGTAAATGTTAACTTAGCTAATCCACAAAATATTGAAAATGTAGGTCATATTAGTAATGCTATCATGACTTATGAAAAGAAAGATGAAAAGTCACTAATCATAAGCCCATCACCAAATACTGATACTAGAACTAAAAAGAATGGTACAATTACTATTCCACTAAACTTCACAGCTGATGGACAAAAAGTAGCTGTATCAATCATTGTTGAAGCAGAAGATGGATTAAATCAAAAGCCATATAATACATTCTTTATTGCATCAACACAAGCAATTCTAAGTAGTGATAATTCACTTAATAAACTTAGAGGTTATGGTGATGTAACTGTATCTGATCAAGTTGGATATAATCCAGCTCAAATTACTTACCCAATTTCACTTCCTGGTGCAAACACTAAGTTCTATGTAGATGCTATTCCTACATCTGCTGGTGCATCAGTATATATTGATAATGGTGATGGAAACCTCGTTCTATATACTGGTTCTGGCGCTAAAGAAATTACATTAGGTGCTCCTGGTACAACTGTAAATATCAGAGTACAATGTAAGGCTCAAGATGGTACACCAAGCTCATCAATCTATGAACTTAATGTTACAAGACAACCACTTGATAGTGATGCAACATTAAAGACATTCAAGGCTGAACTTTATGATTCAACTAATAACTTAGTTAGAACTGTACAAGCTATCCCTGGATGGAATCCAACAGATAATGGCGGAATCTATACATTAAATGTTACAAATGATGTTGTATATGTTAAGTTAATTCCAACATTAAATTCAACTAAATCAACTCTTACAAATAATGACGCTGATACACCACAAATTCTAACTGTTGGTGCAAATGGCCCATTCATTGTAACTGTAACACCAGAAAATACAAGTGCTGTTAAAAACTTTAGTGTAACAGTTAATAGAGATGATGAAATCGAAGCATTAAGTATCGTTTTAACTGATACTAAAGGTAATGTAGTAACTTTAACTCCTACATTTACATCTAATGGTTCAGTATATACTGGTTCAGTTCCATTTACTGAAGATAAAGTAACCATTACTGTATCTCCAAAAGGAAATCCAGCTAATATTACAATTGCTGGTGATGGACAACAACCATTAACTGAAGGTAATAACCCACTCAATGTAACTATTACAGCTAATAGTGGTGCATCTAAACCATATACATTCAACATTACAAGACAATCAGGTAATGCTGATAACTATTTAGAAACATTCGAAGATACTGCAATCGAAGGAACTAATAAGATTCCAGCAACTTATGCTAGACTTGCAACTACATTCGAATATAACCTTCCAAGAAATACAACCGTTTGGAACCCAACATTCACTGTATCAACTGGTGCAACATCTAACTTTGATACATTGAATAAGACTCTTACTCCTGGTAAGAACGTAAGAACTCTTACTATCACAAGTGAAAAGGGTGTTCCAAGAGATGTAACAATTGAAATCTACTGTACACAAACAGAAAAAGAACTTACATCATTAAGCCTACTTGAAACAGCTGGTGGTGCTGCGATTAAAGATAAAGATGATGCAACTAAGGTAATCAGCCTATTTGTATTAAGTATCAATGTTCCATTCGGTACATCACCAATCATGAGTGGATACATTAAAGCTGTTTTAGCTCCAACATCTAATGAAGGTGCAATCTTCATTGATTCAGCTAGAACTGATGCTCAAGCTGTTCAAATTACTCAAGGTTCTAATACATTTGTAGTAACAGTATTATCAGAAGATGATCTTGCTCATGGTAAGAACCAACTTACTGCTCCTGAAAAGCAATATATTATCCAAGTTGAAAGACAAGTAGCAGATAGTGATGCACACTTAAGTACATTAAAGGTTGAAATCTATAAAGATGGTAACTGGATAACTGTTCCATTCATGGATCCTGGATTTAGTTCTAGTGATAATGGTGGAAGCTACTTCATCGTTAACTTAGATACTGCAACTTATGGTTCATCTACTCAATATAGAGTTTCAGCTACAGCTGTTAAATCTACAACAATTATCAATGCAACAAGTGTTGGTACATTCGTTGAAACTGGAACATTTGTATCTGATGCTGCAACAAGTACTGGATTCTTAAAAGAAGTACCTGTAACAACTCTTGCAGAAGATGGAATTAATTCTTATCCATTCAAGATAACATTATCTAGAGGACCACTTGATTTAAACGGTGATAATACAATTGGTTCAATCTCACTCACAGATTCAACTGGTAGAAGCTATATTAATGCAATATCTCCAACTTATGAATTTAACATTCCATATAGTGCTAATTCACTAACATTCAGTGTATCTAAAGGTTCTACATGGAGTCCATCAACAATTATTTATAAGAAGGGAACTACAACTGTAAAACAAAGCGCTACAGATTTAGTATATGTTGATAACATCACAAGTTCTATGAGAGGAACTACAGTAGTATATACAGTACAAGCTAAGGCCCAAAATGGTACTCTTGGTACTTCACATACTGTTACACTCCACTTCTTAGAACCAAGCCGTGATGCATATCTATCAATGCTTATGGCTGACTCTGAAGTTGTAACTGGATTCGATCCAACTGACACTTCAAGAGATCAATATACATATACACTTGCTAACAGACCACACGAAAAACCAAATATTGTTTTATCAGCAACTGGACCATCACTCGCTACTATTAGCGGTCTTGGATCTCGTCCATTAAGAGATGGCCTAAACAGTTTTGACGTATATGTAACAAGTGAATCTGGCGATACTGTAACTTATACAATCTTAGTAACTAGAGAAGAAGCTGATCCATATTTAACTAACCTACAAGTATCAGGAAAACAACTCCTTGATTCAAGCTTCGCTGCAACAAGCTACAACAAGCTTAATAAGACATACTATGTTAAGGCTACTTACTTCGATGATGATTTAACTCTAGTAACTAATGTTGATAATGCAACATACACAGTAACATCTTCAAACGGTACTGTTGAAACAGTAAACGGTAATTCAAAGACATTCAAGACTGGTTCACTCTCAGTTGGATACAACTACTTCACAGTAACTGTATCAACTCAAAGTGGTAAGTACTCTAACTATGATTTAATTATTGTTAAGTCTGACCAACAAAGTGCTACAGCTGCTGTAACTAATATCCAAGTTAAGGGATATGGAAACAGTAGAGAAGAAGAACTTCCAGCTGGAATGTTCAATTATGAAGATGGTAGAACTCAATATAACGATATTGAAGTTGAAAACAGAATTACTGAATTACACTTAAATGTATCAACTGAATTCCCAGGCGAAACAGTAGAAATCTTAAATAACACTAACCTCAAAGTTGGTGAAAATAAGGTTTATGCCGTTGTTACTGCTGAAGACGGTGTATCTAAGAAAGTAATTGAATTCAACGTTACAAGAAAAGCTCCAAACTATGAAGTTTCAATTGATAAAGCTCCACAATTCAAGCCTGATTATGCAGCTGGAACTATTAGAAGCCAATATGAAGTTGAATCTAAAGACTTTGAAGCTAATATCACTGTAGTCGCTGATGATAATACTGCTAAGGGATTCACATATACACCTGAAAAGGTTGCTTTAGTACCTGGTGAAAATACATTCAAGTTAACTATTACTGATCCATCTGGCTATCAAGAAGAAACTGAAGTAACAATCTTCCGTAAACATATGTCATTCAGTGTAAACACTAGTGCTTATGCTTATAACTGCCAAATGGCATCTCAAAATAGAGATACTGATCCTGAATGGTATTACGCTATTGATATGAACGGTGATTCAGTAACTAAGATCAATAACTTCGCTAACTACATCACTAACCTCTCTGATGGATGTAATGTTCAAGTATTAACTAATACATCTTATGACAGCGTTAATGAAGTATTATTAAGAGTATCAAATATTGATGAAACTGAAGTTAAGTACGTTCACTTCAAGATAAATAATGCTCCTCAATCAGCTAATAATGGTGGAGTATTAAATAACGTTATCCTTTGGGTAATGATTGGTATTCTTGTATTACTCCTTCTCTTAATTATCTTCATCTTAATCTACGTAAGAGTAATCTTAGTAGTTATGAATAATAGAAGAAGAAGAGACGACGAGGACTAGTATAAAAGTGCTATAATAAAAAGGCCAAGTGTAATAGCTTGGCCTTAATTTTATTTCATATGACATTCAAAGAAAGAGAAGAAGCCTATAAGAAAAGGCAAGAAAAGGAAAAAGAGAAAATAAGAAAAGAACCTAAGAAATTTAAAAGGTTCTTAAAATGGTGTCTTTATTTCACCATTTTTCCGTTTGTCTGGTTATGGGAAAACCTTCATGACTGGCATACATTCTTAATCTTTTTAATTGTATTCTTAGTAGTTTCTTCTGAAATCTGGGTGCCATACTTACTAGGCTTTATTATTGGCGCTTCTACCACTACGGGTAAATGGTTAATAGGAATTGCCTCAGCTTGTTGGTTATTCTGGCTTGGTCCAGGTACGCCCTTCACAGTTATTTGTATTGGAATCACCATGGGGATAAAAGCTTTAATCAATAAAATCACGGGTAGAAGTATTAAACTTACTCTTTATACTCCTACTCTTGATGATTTATGGTTTAGAGAATCTTTATTAAGTGACCCTAAGACAATGTCTTATAATGACACTTGGGGAGGAACTATTGAATTCCCTAAAGAATCTTGGAGTGACTGGTATAAGATTTGGTTAAATGAAAATGATACTACTCATTTCTATAGATATTTAAAAGCAAAAAAGAGATTTGTCGGAGAAGTCGCATATCACTTTAATGATGATAAATGTATGCTTGATATAATTATTCATCATAAATATAGAAAGAAAGGATATGGAACTCAAGGATTAACTCTTCTTTTAGATGAAATAAAAAGAAGAAACATAGAAGAAGTTTATGATGATATCGCCATTGATAATAATGGAATTAAATTATTCTTAAACTTTGGCTTTGAAGAATTATATCGAACTAAAGATATAATCATGCTTAAAAAAGACTTAAAAGAAAAATCTGACACAAATGTGCCAGATTAGAAACAAGGTTCTGCATCTCCTGGATCATTAGTCATTTTATCAGTGAATAATACTCCATCGAGATGATCATATTCGTGTTGGAAGACTATTGCCTTATAACCTGATAAGGTCATAGTCTTTTTTTCTAATGTATTTGTATCTTTATCATATACAAGTGCACTAAATTTAATTCTTTTATGTCTTAAGACTATTCCTCTTTCATCAGGTATTGATAGACACCCCTCTCCACCATTTAGATAAATCATCGCAATTGATTTAGCTAAGATTTTAGGATTGATGATTCCGCACTTAAATGTATCACCATTTTCATCTTCAACATCAAGTGCGAACATTCTTAAGTTTACATCGATTTGAGGTGCTGCGAGTCCTACTCCAGGTTTTAGTCCATATTTTGTGCAAGTTTCTTCATCAAGACTATTTTCTAAATACTCAATCATCTCTTTTAAAGTATTAAGTATTTCATCACTCACAGGTTCACTAACCTCTTCCGCAACACGTCTTATATCAGGATTATCTTTAAGTATAATATTATCTACTAGTATCATTTAATTACCTCTTTATAATTATATCATATACTATATTTAAGTGTTAAAATATAACTATGATTGCGGAAGTAATAATTGACCTTAAAGCTAAATCGTTAGATAGAACTTACTCATACAAAGTACCTGATGAGTTTTTAGGCGTGATTGAAATTGGAGAACGTTGTTTTGTTGAATTCTCTAATTTTAAAAGAATGGGTATTATAGTATCTTTAAGCAAAACTGAAGATTCATCTATTAAATATAAAGAGATTATTGATTTACTTGATATAGAACCAGTTTTAACTAAAGAATTAATAGACACAGCTAAATACCTAAGTGAAACTTCATTCTATCCACTCATTACTTACCTTCTCACAATGATTCCATCATCACTTAAGGTAAATTATTCTAAAAGAATAAAACTCTTAAATAAGGACAATTTTAGGCTTAATCTTATTTTTGATAATAGAGATGAAATAGATTATGCCTCACTTGAAAAAAGCGATTTAAGCTTAATTAAAGAGGCAATAAAGAATAAAGACGTAGAAATAGTCTATGACTTTAAAAAGAATGAATCAATAAAGTATGAAAAGATAGTTAACCTAGCAAATATTCCTGAAGTATTAAGTGAGAAAAGAAGACAAATAGTAGATTACCTTATTAAGAATGATAATAGTGTAAGATGGCTTACACTTCGTGATGAACTTAATGTATCACTTGATACCATTAAGAGAATGGAAGATAAAGGAATTATTAAGTTAACTGACAAAGAAGTATATAGAGAAATAGAAACTCTTAAACCTCTTAAAAATAAAGTAGTAGATTTAAATCCTAATCAAGAAAAAGTATTTAATGAACTTAAATCTCATCTAAATCAAAATGAGATATATTTACTTCATGGAATTACTGGTTCAGGTAAAACTGAAATATATCTCAATTTGATTGAGGAAGTAATTAAGAATGGTAAAGATGCGATTATGCTTGTACCTGAGATATCACTTACTCCAATGATGGTTAATAGATTTAAATCTAGATTTGGAGATGACGTTGCAATCTTCCATAGTGAACTCTCAAAGAATACTAGATATGATGAATGGAGAAAGGTACTCCGTGGTGAGGTTAAGATTATGGTTGGTGCACGTAGTGCAGTATTCGCTCCATTTAAGAATCTTGGAATAATTATTATTGATGAAGAACACGAACAATCTTATAAACAAGATTCATCTCCAATCTATCACGCAAAAAATGTCGCAGAGTTTAGATCTAAATATAATAATTCAATGTTACTTCTTGGAAGTGCTACTCCATCTATTGAATCATATGCTAGAGCTAAAAAAGGAATATATAAATTACTTGAACTTAAAGAAAGAGCTAATAGTATGCCTCTTCCTCGTACTACTTTAATTGATTTAAATGATGAATTCTTGCACGGAAGAAAAGGATATATTAGTGTTAGATTAGAAAGAGAAATAAAAGAAAGACTTGAACGAGGTGAACAGTCGCTCCTCCTCTTAAATAGAAGAGGATACTCTAACTATATAATGTGTAGGAGTTGTGGTCACGTTCATAAGTGTCCTAACTGCGATGTCACTCTAACTTATCATGAATACGATAAAACACTTAAATGTCACTATTGTAACTATGAGACAAGACTAGACACCGAATGTCCTAAATGTCATTCAACTGAACTTGAAAAGGTTGGTTATGGTACAGAACGCTTAGAAGAAGAATTAAAGACATTATTCCCGAGCGCTCATATTGTCAGAATGGATAATGATACAGTAAAGGGAAAGAATGGTCATGAAAAAGTATTATATGAATTTGAATATAATGGTGATATTTTAATTGGTACACAAATGATTGCGAAGGGATTAGATTTCCCTAATGTAACTTTAGTTGGTGTAATTAATGCTGACCAATCATTAGCTATTCCTGACTTTAGGTCAAAAGAAACTACTTTCGAACTAATCACTCAAGTCGCAGGAAGAGCGGGTAGAGGTGAAAAAGAAGGTTCAGTTATTATTCAAACACATAATAAATATCACTACGCAATTAAATATGCTTTAGCTCAAGATTATATTGGTTTTTATAATGAAGAGATGAAGGTAAGAAAGGTTGCGAACTTTATTCCTTTCTATAATATGATTGTAATAAAAGTAAAGGCATCTGAACTAAAAGATGCCTATACCGAAGCTTTAAATATTAAAGATAGAATAAAAGAAGCTATTCAAGATGAATCGCTCCTTGTATTAGGACCTATTCCGCCTACTATTTCAAGAGTTGATTCTTTATATATTTTTAATGTTATATTAAAATATAAAGTGGTTCCAAACCTATCACAAACACTTAAGAATATCTTTACTGATTTAAAGAATAAAGATGTGCTTATCTCAATTGATAGATTCCCAACTTCATTCTAAGGTGAATTATGAATAAGAATATTAAAATATGTTTTATGGGAACTCCACACTTCGGAGTTAACGTACTTAAAAGATTAATTGAAGAATACACAGTCTCTTTAGTAGTTACTAAAAGAGATTCTTTCACAAAGAAAGGAAAGGTAATTGAAAGCGACGTTAAAGTATTTTCAAGAGAAAATAACTTAAACTATATTCAACCTGAAGATGTGAATTCAAAAAAAGTAGTAGACTTAATTAAGAGTTTAGATATAGACTTTATCGTTACTGCCTCATTTGGTGTATTCTTAAAACTTGATATTCTTCATTCATCAAAGTTTGGAGTAATAAATGTTCATGGATCTATGCTTCCTAAATATAGAGGCGCTGCTCCAATTCAAAGAGCGATAGAAAATGGTGATGAATACTTGGGTGTATCTATCATGAAAACTATTTTAAAGATGGATGCTGGATATATTTATTCTCAAGATAAGATTAAACTTGAAGAATCAGATAATACTGAAACAATGATGGATAAATTATCTATTCTTGGCGCTAATCTCATAGTTCCAGTAATTGATAAACTCTATAATAATGAACCAATTGAGGTTATTCATCAAGAAAAAGATAAAGTCACATTCTCACATATGATAGAACCATCTGAATCAATCATAGATTTTACTGATTCAGCGACTAATATCTTTAATAAAATAAGAGCGTTCTATCCAGACCCATCAGCTTATTTTATTAAAGATAATGTCATCTATAAGATATTTGATTCAAGAGTAGTTAAAGATGATAGTGATACTCTTCCTGGCACAGTTATAGATAATAATAAGTCCCTTATTATTAAATGTGGTAAGGATTCACTATCTATTAAAGATATTCAACCAGCATCAAAAAGTAGAATGGATATAAAATCATTCTTAAATGGCAGAAGAGATTTATTCAAAATTGGAAGTATTATTAAGTAATTGGGTATTGCATATTTATTAATAATAATGTAAAATTATTAAAGCAATTAGTTAAGGAGGTTATATTATGCCTTTTACTTGGAAAGAAGTTATATTATTTATAGCGTCATTACTTATGATAGTAATCGTATTATTACAAGATACTAAACAAGATTCATCTAGTGCATTAACTGGTGAGAAGAATGGATTATTCTCAGCAACTAAGGCAAGAGGATTTGATCTTGTGATGACATATGCAACACTCGGTATTGCGATTGTTTATGTAGTATTCGCAGTACTCAAGGTTGCTTTATAATAATGGACGCTAGAAAGCGTCTTTTATTTTCCCTATTGGAGGTAATATGGGTATTAAGATTTTAGGTGAGAATAGAAAAGCTCGTCATGAATACAATATCCTTGAAAGCCTTGAAGCTGGAATAGAACTTAAAGGTACTGAGGTTAAAAGTATTCGTAAAGGAAAATTTAATATTAATGACTCATATTGCCAAATCAAAAAGGGTGATGTTATTTTAGTTAATGCTCATATTTCTAAATATGATCAAGGTAACTTAAATAACCATGATGAATTAAGAGATAGAAGACTTCTTCTTCATAAGTCTGAAATTAGAAAATGGTCTTATAGACTTAAGAAAGAAGAACGTCTAACTATAATCCCTCTTAAGCTTTATTTAAAAGCTGGCCTTGTGAAAATTGAAGTCGCATTATGCCAAGGTAAGAAACTCTATGATAAGAGAGAAGATGAGAAAAAGAGGGAAGAAAAGTTAAGTGCTCAAAAGGCACTTAAACAAAATGGGGTTGTATAAGGTTTCGACAGGGTAACTGGGGATCTATAAGCATGCGTTCGGGAGAACTGAAAATCCAAAATTAAATTAGACGCTAAGCCTAATTATTCATTCGCAATCTAGTTTATTGCAGTCTTCTATAACTATTCCTATGAGTTATAGCGGGCTTAAGATAATAGGATGCTTATTATAGTTCGTCTTTGGCTATAGTACTAAGACTAAAAGACAAAACTTGACTGACTAGCTAGATAGTTATTCATTTTACTTCCTCTAGATAAGCATGTAGAAAGTAGGTAGGACGTTATTTTGGACCGGGGTTCGATTCCCCGCAGCTCCACCAATATGACTTTAAAGAGTGATACAATTATGTATTATTCTTTTTATTTGAGAGCCTAAATTCAATTTAGGTAAATCAATATATTAAAAAAAGGAATGACCAAGAATGAAAAAAGTTTTAAATATATTTTTAATAATTATATTTTGTTTAGTTCTTTTTGGATGTAAAGAAAAGATTGATGAATCAATATATGATATTGGTTTAGCACAAGACTTTCCAGAAGGGAATGGACTTAAAGATGGTAATGGTGAAAAAGCATCTGTTTTAATATTGATAGGCCAATCAAATTGTACAGGCTGTTCAATTACTAGTTATCTTAAAGATCAAGTAAATGAAGAAGATTTTAATAGATATCAAGAAGGATATGAAAATATATTAATTAATTTTAAT
>JAEEGK010002505.1_pt1 | contig 45997 bp, 38 predicted proteins | sample 8958771 | NCBI WGS metagenome assembly JAEEGK01 (sample SAMN16246547, study PRJNA631951) | gut metagenome | biome: gut microbiome; feature: rumen; material: SC-attached | host: Bos | place: Iran: Karaj | collected 2018-10 | reverse complement strand
CCCTAAGAACGCCATTGCAATAAGTATTTGTCCGGTAACGTGAAATATAGATCCCACAACACTAACACCAACAATAGAGAATTTCTTCACAACCAAATACAAGAGAATCATTATTCCTAAAGATAAAACAGCGCCAGTTAAGGACATTAAAAATCCCATAGACACAATAGTTCCTCTTAAGAGGCCAACCATTAAAACACGCAAAAGATCCACAATGATGGCTTCCACTATTCCGATTTCATAAAGAATAATCAAAATGACAATATTGGCAAAGCCAAGTTTGACACCAGGAATACCAATACTAGGAATGAATGATTCAAGAATAGCAATGATGATTGCCCCTGCGGTTAATATTCCCATTAAAGCGATTTTATGTGTATTCCACTTCATAGTTAAATCTCCACATCAAAATTCGCTTTGCCTTCAATCACAATATAAACTGCATTATATGCACAGATGATTGGGCGGTTAGTTTCATATACATAACCCATGTTCACACAGTCTTGATGAGGGCAGTTACTTTCCACAATAGCAATACCACCATTTTTGGTGTGAATATGAACTTGACCTTTCAAGCCTTGAACATAGTAATCTTTTTCTTCTTTTTTACTTAAGTCGATAACTTCCACGACTTCGTTTTGAACATATACTTTAGCTACTAAATTCTTTTTAGTTTTTAATGTCAAAACAAGGACAAGAGAAATGACTGCTAAAACTAGCAATGAACCAATAAGTATTAAATCATTTCTCAAGACCTTTTTATCCATTAATGATATTTGACCTCAATGTCTTTATGGGAATAAACAATCTTGTTCTTTTTAATAACAATTGTCTTTATGTTGTGTTCTTGTTCGATTGATTTAATTTCATCAAGTGTGTTATTCATAAGTGATGTCGACATTGCATCACCATAAGCACCATTATCAGAAATAACAATGACACCATCATTTTCATTAATTGCGGATCCAGTTACTGGATTGATAATGTGTGAATATGTAACACCATTAATCTCAACACCTTGTTGATAAATTGATGATGTAGAAATAAAGCAATTCTTTGCTTGGATATAAGCGTTTTTAACTTCCTTTAATCCAACAGTGAATAAGCCACTTTTTGTGTTCTTTTCTCCTAGGAGAATAGATGAGAAACCACCATTGATAATGTATTTATTAACACCATGACCTCTAAGGTATTCATAGACCTTTTGTAAAACGTATCCTTTTGCGATGCCACCTAAGTCAATCGTGGCTTCACCAATTCTTTGAATGTTATAGTCTTCGAAGAACTCAAAAGATGAATTGTTTCTCTTCTCTAATTCCTCATTTATAACCGTTTCAGAAAGAATTTCTTTCTTTGCTAATGACTCTTTCCATTTTTCAGATAATGAGCCGCACATTGGGTCAAAATAAGTTGCGCCTTGGTCTTTAACATCAAAGGCATACTTTAATAAGTCATAGATATCTGGTTCGATTTCGATTTCGTCGTTTGTTCTATTGATTTGATAGATACCTAAAGGAGTGCCTTTCGCGTAATAATTTGTGGCAACGTCATACTCATAACAAATGTTATTAATCCAATCGAGATATTCCTTTTTTCCATCATATAATTTGACATCAATAATTGAATCAAAACAAAAAACCATCTTTTCGAGAGGCTTAACTTCCGAACAAGATGTTAATGCGATAGCTAATAATGGAAGTATGAACGCTATCTTTTTCATATTTATAAATGAACCTTTACTTTAGTACCATCCTCATTTGGATGTTTATCTAAATATTCAATGATAGGTTTGAAGTTTGCATCTTCTTTACCTGGTTTACATTTCTTTAAACTATCTTCTTTTCCGGTAACGATTGCTTCAGCTAAACCTTTACATCCAGCGTAACCACAACTACCACAGTTATAGTTAGGGAGTCGCTTTGCGACTTCATCTATTCTTTCATCTTCTTTCACATGTAAAACTTTCGCGGCAATAGCTAAACCTAAACCGAGAAGCAATCCAATTCCTAATAAGATAAGTACAGCCCATAAAATTTCCATAGCTTATTCCTCACCTTCTCCTTTATAAAAGGAACATTCTTTATGTGAACAAGAAGAACAATTTTCTTCACTAATCTTTATATGTTCGCATTCCTTTGGTACAGGTGTGCGTTTATATAAAACGAAGGACACGATAAAAGTGACCAATAAAGCAACAAGGATAACGATAGCAATGATTAAATAAGCTTCTTTACTCATAATTGAATACCTGAGAACAATCCTTGTAATCCCATAAAGGCAATAGCCATAATCGCTGCGACGATTAACGCAATTGGTAATCCTTTAAATGCTTTTGGAACATTTGATGATTCTAATCTCACTCTGATACAGCTAAATACCACAATGATTAATAAGAAACCAACTGAAGTGCCAATGCCATTAGCGAGAGAAGATAAGAAATTTAATCCTTGATCGGTATTACCTTGAGCCACACCTAAAACCGCACAGTTTGTGGTGATTAATGGTAAGTAAATACCTAAGGATTTATATAAGGATGGAGAATATTTCTTAATGAATAATCCAACAAGTTGGACTAAGGAAGCAATAACTAAGATATAGGCAACAGTATCCATGAATGGAATGCCTGCTGGGACTAAAACAAAGTTATATAATGGCCAGCAAATAACTGTTGCTAAGACAATAACAAAGACAACAGCAATACCCATACCAAAGGATGACTTCACTTTACGAGAAACACCTAAGAATGGACAAATACCATAGAATCTAGATAACACAACGTTATCAATTAACATGCTAGAAAGAATGGCTAATAAGAATGAAACGAGAATATTCATTATTTATTACCTCCTTCTGCATTTGCTTTAGCAGCGGCAGCAGCGGCTGCGGCTTCTTGTTGCTTTTTAAGACGTTCTTGTCTGGCGAGGTTTTCTTTTAATTCCGCTTTACGATTCTTAATGAATGCTAAGACCGCTAAGATAACACCAAAGACAATAAATGCACCAACTGGTGTTTGGAATAATGAGATTTCATATCCTTTAGGAATAATTCTTAAAGTGATTTCAGGGATAAATGTAAAGACTTTGCCAAATGAGAAAGCACCTGTTCCAAGAAATTCTCTAAAGAAAGCAATGGAAATAAGAGCAATTGTATATCCTAAGCCCATGCCCAAAGCATCAATCAAAGAATCAAATGGTTTGTTCTTACTTGCGTATGCTTCTGCACGTCCTAAGACAATACAGTTAACAACGATTAATGAAATAAAGACACCTAAGGTTTGATATAACTCTGGTAAGAATGCATTAGTGACCATCTTCACGATAGTAACGAATGTCGCGATGATCACGATATACGCTGGAGTTCTAATTTCTTCAGGAATTAATTTTCTTAATAAGGAAACAAGTAAGTTGGAGCAAACCAAAACAACGGTAAAGAGAATACCCATACCGATAGCGGCTTCAATAGATTTTGTGGTCGCTAAAGCTGGACATGTACCGAGAATAGATACAAACAATGGATTCTCGATAATAATGCCTTTAAGAAAATTCTTCTTGGTGTAACCCTTTTCTCTTGCCATTACTCTGCCTTTCTTCCTTCCATAATTTTGTTAGTTTCTTCAATCATTTCTTTGATTAATGTTGCACCATAAGTAGCGCCACATTTCACATCGTCATATTTGATATCATCGTTGTTTAATGGAGTGACATAATTCTCCACTAAAGTTGATGCGTAAGTTTGTTCGTTGGTAATTAAATAAATACCGGCAAACTTATAACTTATTTCTGAACCGCCTGGAATAATACCTTTACCATAACCAACAAGCATTGAAATCTTTCCATACATGTTGCTACCGGTAGTTCTAAATGCCACACCTTTGTTAAGTGTGTATTCATAATTGGTATATTTGAGTTCCTTATCAGAAACTGCTTTTTCTTCTAAAATCTCTGCATCATCCGCAAAAATCTCAACAATTCCCGCTTTAATTCGCTTTTGCTCGTTGAGTGCGATTTGTTTTGCAGTGAATAAATTTGTGAGACCAATAAGGCCTGCACTAGCTGCTGCGATAACACCTAAAGTGACTGCGGTGATGATGTATTTTTTAGCGTTATTAGCCATGATACACACCTCCAAATCTAATCACTAAGAATGTTAATGCTCCAGAAAGAACAACAATCAAACACATTGCTAAAATGTTCTTCCAAGTATAACGTGGGTTACTCCATTCATAGTGGTCTAATGCGACTGCAACCATATTGGCAATGAGGATGGAGAAACCGACACCTTCTGGTAATGCGGCGAAGAATCTAATGAAGACTGTAATGACTGCCGCAACCATACCGTAAATGATACGGGAAGGTGAATTTATTGGACTGGTGACGGGATCGGTTAACATGAATGTCGCACCGAATAAAACACCACCAGATAATAAGTTGTATAAAGCGAAGATGAATGGGTTCACGCTCTTGTTCAAAGTCCAGACAACTAAACCGCCTAATAAGACTAAAGCTAAGAATGTTCCTAAGTAAGAAACAACAATGCGGAAGTCAATGCTTCTTCTAACTAATAAATAAATCAAACCGATAAGGATAGTTACTTTGTAAACTTCACCTAATGTACCAGGTATACGACCGATGAATAAATCAAATAATTGATATTGACCGAAGTTAGCAAAGGCACCACCATTGATTAATCCTAACGGAGTTGCACCGGCAGCGGCATCAGGAATGGTATAGAACCAAGTTGTAGCTTGGACATATTGTGCACCAAAGCAAAGCTTAGCAAATAACATACCAACAACTGCTGGGTTGAAGATATTACTTCCTAAACCACCAAAGACCAATTTGCCTAAAACGATACCAACAAATGCGCCCACGATAATGGCATAGATAGGTGCGCCTGCAGGCATAATTAATGTAAAGATGATGGCACTAATAGCAGGTGTCAAAACATTGTTTTGAGTGAACTTGCCTTTATATGCATATGTAAATCTTTCTTTGAAAGAATGCTTTTGACCATCTTTTGGCATCATGTTTCTAAGTCCGACATAAACAAATTCGGCACCACACATGATGAATACGGAAATCAAATATGTATAGAGTGTTTGAATTGGAAAAACAACAAACGAAAAGATAAGCGTTGGTGCAAGCGCAATTAAAACATCCACCATCATGCGAGTGACAGAGGCATTTCTTCTAAGATGTGGCGAGGTCTCTTTACTGATAATCATAATTTCGCAATAATCTTTGCCTTTCTAATATAGTCTGTCACAGGAATCTTTGATGTACATGTATATGAACAAAGTCCACATTCAATACATCTTAATGGATTTAACATTTTGATTCTTGGTTTATCTAATGTTTTCACTGCATTCATAATTTGCACTGGTTCAAGGTGAACTGGGCAAGATAAAACACAGCTACCACATCTGACACATGGTTCTTCTTTATATTCAGTTTTATTAAGGACAATAACGGAAGTAACTGTCTTGGTGACGATAATATCGTCGCTTGGAACAGAAACACCCATCATAGGTCCACCTAAAATAAAGATCTTTTCTTTTTCTGGGTCCTTGTAACCGCCACATAAAGGAATTAAATCCTTAATGGATGTACCAACACGGACACGGAAGTTCTTTGGATAATTGATTCCATCACCGGTTACGGTAATGAAACGTTTGTTAACTGCCATATTGTATTTAATGGCTTTATAGATACCCACCATTGTGGAAACGTTGAAGTTAAGGATTCCACGATTGGATGGCAATTCACTTGGTTTTAATTTAATGCCGGTAGCGTTTTTAATCATTTCTACTTCCCAACCTTGTGGATAGTAGTTGCCAACACAACATAATTCGATACCGGAACCTTCATATTCCTTTAATACTTGCTTATAAACCCTTTTAATATCTGTATATTTGGATTTAATACAAATCTTTGCGTGCTTGCAGCCGAAAGCTTGCATAGCAAATTTCAATCCTTCGCATACACGATAAGGATATTCGAGCATTAAGCGGTGGTCCGCGGTAATATATGGTTCACATTCAATACCATTAACTAAAATCATGTTAATTGGTTTGTCTGTTTGAAACTTAACATATGTTGGGAAGGAAGAACCTCCTAAGCCAACACAAGCACAATTCTTTAGAATCTCCACCATATCATCTTTTGTTAAGGCGGCGATTTCTTCAGGTGTTCTAATCTTTAATGATGGATCGATTTCATCTTTGCCATCGTTTTCGATTTTGATGAAGTCTGTAAGTTTACCACTTCTATGATAATGTTTCTCAAGACCCACATATGTGCCAGAGCATGTCGCATGAATTGGTTGATCAAAGAAAGCAGCATGTCTAATGCCAATAACTTGGGAATAGAAAACGTGATCGCCTTCTTTAATGAAAAGTTCAGCATTTGGACATCTCGCATTACCCATAGCGATATAAACATACTTAGGTTGAGTATATCTAACAGCAGGGAGTAATCCTGTGAGGTTCTTGGTATCTTTGATATGGTTAACTTTTACAATCATAATCTAATTTTAGACCAGGAATAAGAATATAACAAAGCAAAATACTTTTGAAGTATTTGTTTACTATATAGTGTTACTATTTGCTATTGTTGTTTATTTTTGACTTTGTAAGTCTTTAATTATTTGCTTGTTTCTTGGACTCATTTTCTCTGGCATTTTGTCCAAAGAGCAGAAGAACAATCTCTTAACTTCTGATAATTGTGGTTTCATTTCGCCTGAATAATCACGGCAAATATAAACACAATCAACACCATAAATTTCGTCTCCATTGAAGTAGACATAATGAGTAATTTCACCAGAATATACCTTAAAGAGTTCTAACCTATTTGCGGAAAGTCCTGTTTCTTCTTTGAGTTCACGAACAGCAGCATCTTCTGCCGATTCTTTTAAATCGATTCCTCCACCAGGAAAATCAAAGAAACCATCATCCGCTCTCTCTTCTAAAAGGATTTCATTTTGATTATTTATGACAATTACCACTGAATGGGGTAGCACTAGTGGCATGTGTCCAGTTTTCTCTCGTAAGTCTTTAAGGTAATCGGACATATTAGACCTCACTAAGGACCACTACACCCTTACCTTTAAGTGTGCATTTTGCGCCATATGGGAGGAAGAAAGTGTCAAATTGCTGGGCTTTTTCTCCATCAACCGTGCCATTTCCTTCAATTATTGTGAAACTGATGAATGATTCACCATCAGCTTTAATTTCGAGTTCACCATCAAAGGATTCACGTCTAACTTTGAAGTATTGGTTATCTGCTAAGACTGATCCTTTATTGTTTTTAAAGTTATATTTTGAATAATCAATTACCTTGAGAGCTTTTTCAATATGGAGTTCTCTTGGATTGCCATCTTTATCTAATCTATTGTAGTCGTATAGACGATAAGTAAGGTCACTATTTTGTTGAATTTCAATTAACCTCACTCCAGCACCAATTGCGTGAATAGTTCCTGGGTTAATAATATAGGTATCGCCAGGTTTAACATGAACAAAATTAAGTGCTTCTAAAATGGTTCCATCTTTAAGTCTTCTTTCAATCTCTTCTTTGGAACTATTCTCTTTTAAACCAACATATAAACCAGCACCTTCATCTGCATCGATGATGTGCCACATCTCGCTCTTTCCAAAAGACTTTTCATTTTTTAATGCATAATCATCACTTGGATGGACTTGAACTGATAAATCTCTCTTTGCATCAATCAACTTAATAAGTAATGGAAAGTATGGGAATCTAGCTTGAACTGGACCAACATCTTCTTTTGTAATTACTTCGTTTAATGGTTTTCCTGAGAATTTCCCACTAGCAATAATTGAACTATTGTTATCACGTAAAGATAATTCCCAAAGTTCAGAAATAACATCTTGATCGCCTTTTCCAAATTTTTGGAAATATTGACCACCCCATATATATGATTTAACGACTGGTTTTAATTTAACAACTTTTTCCATACCATATTATTTTAGCAACTTTCAGGAAAAGTATTTCCTAATTATGTGAAATTTTTGAATAAATTTGTGTTTTATTGCTCTCCTCAATTAATAATATATATAAATATATAATATTAGGTTAGAAATAAAGCAATTAGTTTATTAAATTCTTTGAAAGTTTACGTTTCTAAAATAAGGTTTTTATATGCTTATCTACGTATATTTTATTAATATATACTTAAATAAGGGGGCATTTTTATGACAAAAAAAGAGAAGGTCCTTTTGAGCTTAAGCATCACAGGGTTAACCCTTACTTTTGTCGTGGCTGGTTTTAGCAGTTCTAGTATTGCATCCTCAAGGTTAAATAAATCAAGTGGCTTAGACCACTACACTTTGACACTCGATAGTAGCAACGCACCATCAGGTTTAACCAGCAGTTATCAGGAAAATGTAGCAGCAACTTATACAACAGCAGACGGTAATTCTTTATCGATGAATTTCGTTAAGGCTAAAGCAGCAAGTGGCAAGCATGTTGATTTAGCATCAAGGGGTATGATGTATAATTTCGCTTCAGAAAACGGTGGCATCTCTGGTATCACCGCAATTACTGTTACTTATAGTGGTTCGACAATGGGGTTAAGAACTTCCTTGGCAAATGCTTTGTCAAATGGTACAGCAGTTGAGCAATCTTATAGTATTTCAAGTGGAAGTAGATTAGAACTTCCATCTCCAAGATATTTCTCATTATTAGCTGCAGACGGTGGTAATGTTATTACTTCCATTTCCATCGAATACACATGCGGCTTAAATGAAGACGTCGGTAGATTAAATGGAGAGTATTCAGGAACAAGTAGTGACAACTATAAATATTCACTCGCACTGAATAACGGTAATGTTACATTACAAACACTTGATAATCATTCCGCGATCACCGCGACAGGTACAGCCACATTAAACGGCAACGCTTTGGCGTGTACATTTACTTCACCAAGTTCATTAAACGGTTTAGTTTATAACTTTACCGCTGATGCACAATCTCACTCACTAACTTATGTTAGTAAGTCAGGTACAGGAAGCGGCAATGTCCCACAAGTTAATTTTTATCGCGTATACAACGTTGAAGACTTTGAATCTTATTCTAGTGCCGGTACAGGTTGGGACTTGAATAGTAACTACACACAGTATCAAGCCACAGGCTTAAAAGGCGATTACGTGTGTGAGTATTACAAATCAGGCTCAACAGCACCTATCAGTGGTACTGACTGGTCCTTAATGGGTTCATCCGATTACTTAATCTATAATGCAACCGCAGGACATAATGGTTCTAAAGTGGCTGCCTTAAAAGGCAACAACAATAAAATGCACTTCTTCCAAGCTTCTGGATACTACGGTGTCCCAAGAGTCATCGGAAAAGGTAATAAATTATCTTTCTGGAGCAAAGGCGCATTCAAAAACAGCAGTTTAACAACCGCAAGTACATATGTTGCTAACGTTGTTGTTTATGCTTTCTACACACAACAAGTTAATGGCTCCACAATTAACCAAAGAACAGAAAAAGCATTCTTAATCGCTAACTCTAACGATTGGGAAGAATACACAATGGATCTTGATGCAAGTAAAACCTATTACTCCATTGGTTTCTACATTGTTAACAAAGATTCAGAAACAAGATACTTACCAATGGATGATTTCAAGATTTATTCATCTTGCCCATATGGTGCAGATTTAACTGAAACACCTTCTGGTAACTTCAAAGGTACCGCAACAAAAAATAGCGGTTCTTACTCAGTTCTCGCATTCTTAGGTTCTCATAACCAAGTCAACTTTAGAGTGGCTGGTACTGTTTACCCAGCAACATATACTTCTTCCGGAAATAGCATCTCTATCGCTACAAGCGATAGCTGGATTGGTACATTAACCGGTACATATAATAAAGGCAACAACACAATTACTGGTTGTTCTTTCTCCGGAACAATTAGAAATGAAATTAGAAACAATGGTTCCCTTACACTTAGTGAATTACCAAATACATGGCACTGTGATGAAGACAGTTTAGATTGTAGAACAGTCTTCAAGAGAAGATATATGAGTAGCTCATGGCAAGTTGACACCGGTAACGATGATAGACTCGTTAGCATCAACTATGCATCCATCTCAAATAACCGCGCTGTTAGAAGACGTGGTTATACAGGTGGCGCTGTCGCCCTTAACTTAGGCAGCGACTTATCCTCTCCAGTCACAGTTCAAAACATTTGCTTCTGGGTTTATAACCCAAGCTCAAGTGATATCACCCTTAGAAACTGGGTCTACAAAGCAACCAATTTCGGTAGCAATGTAGAGGTTTCTGGTAACGTTCCAGCAGCCGCAGGTCAATGGACATTTATATCACTTGGTTTCACACAATGTTCTGTCTACAACTGGCAATTAGCTGACTTCACAAAATCAGGCGTTGCTTTAGCGTACGACAACATTTCACTTTACTAGAAGTTAACCCCTTATAGAGGGGTTTTCTTTGTTTAGGAGGGTCTGGTATGAAGGAAAAGAAAATACCACAAGCGATAGCGTTCGGAGCTATTCTTACAGCAGCATTAGCGGTGTCTACTGTTCTTACAATTTCCGCAAGAAAGTTATACACAGTTAATGGCGATAACTCTCCTTATCAACTCACATTAAATAATAATAATCGCATATATAATCAAAGTTCATTCTCTGGATCATCTGAGGTTTCAGGAAATGTTTATACTGGCTTAAATAATCCAATTGAGGTAAGTGGTTTTAATATTGTTAAAAATAACAATGGCTGGCAAACATTATTGCCAAATGGTTATATCTATAATGATTTAACAAATTCAAATAATAACAATAAGTTAAGCGGTATGGTTTCTATCTCCTATACAGGAAATAGTTCTTTATCATTACATTATGGTTATTCATTGAATAATTCCGAGATTATTTATACAACTGAAAAGACATTATCTGCAGGTGCTACTTATACATTTGACGAAGCGCCATCCTATTTCTATTTGAAAAATAATAATTCAGTTAATGTGAATATCAATTCTTTGAATATTAAGTATTCATGTACAGAACAAACATATCCACGTAACAATCTTAAGATTTTAATGATTGGTAATTCTTTCTCTGATGACACTATTTTCTATGAAAAAGAAATTGCTAATGCCTATGGCATCAATCTAGAAATCTATGATGCTTATATCGCTGGTTGTACACTTAATACCCACTATTCAAATTTAACAAATAATGTTGCTGATTATTCCATGCGTTCAATGAACAATGGATCATGGGTTTATGACAACAATAAGACTTTAGCGGAAATCATCGATTCCAATACTTGGGATATCGTTACTTTCCAACAAGCATCCGCAGAAATCGGAAGAGAAACAAGTTATAGTAATCTTTCTAATTTAGTCTCACTTGTGAGACAAAGAGTGGGTTCTACTCCTAAGTTCTATTGGTATCAAACCTGGGCTTATGACAATGACTATATGGATTACTATGATTACTTCTCATATTTCGACAATGATCAATTAAATATGTTTAACTCCATCATTAGTTGCTATAGCAGTAAGGTTGCACCACTCAATTTATTCACAAAAATGATTCCTGCAGGTACTGCTGTGCAAAATATGAGAACTTCATATATGAAAGATACATTCACTAGAGATGGAAAACATATGTCTAGTGTTCACGGCAGATACTTATTAGGCCTTAACTTCTTAAGTAATGTTTATGATATCGATTTAGATTTAAGTCCATGTTCATATTTAGCGACAGGCGTTAATAATTCATTTAAAAATATCGCATATGAATCAATTAGAAATGCTAGACGCACTCCTTTAGCCATCACTAATAGTGTCTATACACAAGACGAAATGGCTAATTATGATTTATCATCCTATACCGAAATCGATGTCGGATTTGTTGGTAATACATTCTGGAATTCCACAGATGCTTCTAACTACTTTGTTAGACAAGGTAATGTCTCAGGAACATCTAACTTATATACCACTACTAAGATGTTCACATCTTCATCTTTACCAGTTGGTTCATTAGTCTTCTGTCCTGAAGCATTTGGCTATAGACCAGAAGCATGGAGAGGTGAATATTCACAATCCACAAGACCAAATGAAAGTTATGCAAACGTATTACAAATCACAAGTGATTTCTGGAATGGATATGCTTATAGAGCGTTCAATATATTTAAAGCAGGTAAGAGCACACTTCAAGGACAATTCAATCAAGTCTTTGAAGGCTTCCGTATTTTTGTTCCTACTAGTTCATTAAATGAAGATATTACACGCAAAGGCGTTAATACATACGCATCCGAAGATAGAGCGTTATTCACCGCTCAATACGTTAACTTTGATGCCTACGATAGAGTATTAATCGATCCAATTATTGGATTTATGAAATGTGATAGTTACTACAACTTCCAAAATAGCTATGTCGATGACACCGCTAAGAAGTTTGTTTGTACTAGAGGTTTCTATAAAGAAAACGGCGAATTGCCAAAAGATACAATAATCGTTTGTGATTCTGGTTATCAATGGAGAAGTGACTGCTGGTTAGATCACGGAACCACTACTAGACCAGGTAACATTTCCGCTAACTTTACGAGATTAGATGAAACATTTATGGACAACTATCGTTGCCGTACATTTAATATCTCTAAAACAAACAGTGGATATGTTGGTCAAAACGCAATTGAATTCGCAAACCACGTAAGAATCTATGTTCCAAATTCAAGTAACGTAGATTTAGAAAAACCAGATAGAAGCAAGTTTGTTACATTCTCTGGAACAGGAACAGTCAATCTTTCTGGTATGGCCGCTAGCGTATTAGGAAGTAGCGTTGGCGTTTGGGTCACCGTGACAGGTGATAGCACTGAAAGTGTCTATGTCCAAGTTAATGGTTCAACCGCAAGCGCAACAAGTTATTCATATAACAAGAGCACAGGTGCTTTATCTATTCAAACAACAGGTTCAGCATCTGGTTATACATACGGAACAATCTCTGGAACACTTAACGTTTCAACAGGTGTGTATTCTAACGTTTCTATCAGTGGTTCATTAAAACAATTCGTTTCTAATAACGGAAGCATTTCAATCACCGAAAAATGGTTTGATAGATGTAATTATACATCTGAGGCATCCGCAAACGCCGTCTGGCAAAGATGGTATGGTTCAAATTGGACCGCAAATTCAGGTAATAATAACTGGACTATGCCAAATCAAACATACTTATTAGAAAATGATTATTCCTTAGGTTTAAGAATTGCTAGTAGTTCTAATAGTAGAACAAGATTCACATTAAAGAACGATTTAGGTAATGGTTCTGGTATGGCCATCAAGGGATTTGTGGTTTGGTTCTATAATCCAAATGGCGCAATTTATTCCAACTTTAGAATCTTCGCATACACAACCGCATCCACAATGAACAACGGACATGCGGTTCCTTCAAGTACATACGAACAAGTTGTCAGTAAAGACTCAAGTACATTTGCGGAACCAGGCTGGGTTAAAATCCAATGCGGTTGGCAAGGCACTTTATATAATCTCTCATTATTCTTCCAATCCTCTTCAAGTGAAAACACATATATTTATATGGGTCACATTTCACTTTACTAAAAAATACATTTTTACTAATTTTAATAAACATATTTAATTGTTTACGATTTTCTTCCTTAGTTTACTATTTTAAACATAGTTTATAGTGGCAAATATTTGATAATGAATTTGGAGGAAAATATTTATGACACGCAAATTAAAACTTTCTTTTGCATTTGTTGTTCCAATTGCTTTAACAGCAATTACTCTGTCAGTCGTAATGGCCACTTCCAAAAACATCCATTCAGCCAAAGCGGATCCAACCAGTTACGAATTGACACTCAACAGTAGCAATGCTGCCTCCGGACTTACATCTTCTTTCCAAAGAAGAGTTGAAAGCACAGTCACAACCCCACGTGGAAGCGCACTTACATTCGTGTATACAACCGCTAAGGCCCTTGACGGTGGCTTAGTCCAGTTAGGTAACTACGGTACTGTTCACTGCATCACAGGTGATGATCAACACATTTCTGGTTTAACATCAGTCAAAGTTACATACTCTGGCGGATCCTTAACATTAAAATCCAGTTCTGTTGACACCAATGATGGTTCTTCATATGTCACCGACGTCAATGCCGTCACAAGTGGCACAGCAGTTAACTTAGCTAATGGCGCTAACTCGTTTGTCTTAGAAGCCGCTGAAGCTTATGTTAGCATCGAAGAAATCAAACTCACATACTCATGTGCAGCAGTCGCCACATCTTATAACTTTAATAAAGTTTATGATGTTGAAGACTTCGAATCCTACACTGCTACAGGTATTGGCTACGATGGTTCACATGGTATGGCAGTTGCCACAAATTTAAGAAGCCAATTCTATTCCGTTTATTACGGTGCCGGTTCCAATCCATTAAGTGGTGCCGGTTGGCAAGTTATGGGTTCTTCAGACTACCTCACCTATCATGCACAAGCAGGTAGAAACGTTAGTAAATGTGGTTTATTCAAGAGTAACTCAGGTAACTACTTCGAATACATCCAAGCCAAACATTACTTCGGTATTCCAACCGCAATCGGTAAAGGTGCCAAATTATCCGCATGGATTCATGGTGCTTATGCTGATACAAACGGCACAGCGGGTGCACAAGCTGAAGTCACATTAATCGCCTACTATAACAAATTATTAGATAAATCAGGCATCAATGATGGCGCAACCGCTACATACACAATTAATGGTACAGATGACTGGATGGAATACACAGTCGATCTCGACCCAACAAAGACAGTTTATGGTTTCGGTATTCACATTAAGAAAGCCGGTGCCACATTATACTTACCAGTTGACGACGTTAAGATTTATACAACCAGCCCATATGGCACAGTCGCAGTCGAAAGCGTTAGCTTAAGCGCAAATAACGCTAATATGACAGTTGGCGAAACAAAAGCCTTAACCGCTACAGTTTCCCCAGCCAATGCTACAGATAAATCTGTCGTTTGGTCATCTAACAATAGTTCTGTTGCTTCTGTCGATCAAAACGGTGTTGTTACCGCTAATGCAGTTGGTAATGCCACAATCACAGTTACAACAAACGATGGTGCTAAGACAGCAACATGTGCTGTTGTAGTTAGTCAAACATACCCAGGTGGTACATTCTACACAACAGTTACAATTCAATCTTACGAAGTTAAGATCGAAGTCATCTGCACCACAAGAGCAGAATGTAAGGTCTACTTCTATGGCATGCCAACCGATGGCGCAAGATTCACATCTTACAACCCAGCAAACGGTGCATTCGTTATTGAAATCGATGGCGAAGCAAACCTCGGCATGTTAGGTACATATACATACGGCAATATGACCGGTAACTATGTTAACGATGAATTAGTTAACGTTGGTTTAACAGGCTCCATCAAGAACTTATTAGGTAGCGTTAATAACACCATTACACTTCCACATCCAACATCTAGATTCTGGAATGCTAACGGCACAACCGCTGAATTACAAAATGTCTTTAGAAGACGTTGGAGAAATGGTTCTGCTTGGGCATTTGATGATTCAAACACCAATAGAATCGAAGCCGAAACAACATATAAAACAAGTGGTTCTAGCTCCGTTAAGATTAGACCATATGCCTCAGGTGTCGGCCTTGTCTTAAAAGATTACGTTTCTGGTGGTATCTCATTAGACGAAGCAAATACATTCTGCGCATGGATTTATAACCCAAGCACAAGTGCAGTTAACTTCAGATTCTTCTTATACAAGAACACCGACTTCTCAAGCAACTTTGAACCAATGGGTACAAAGACAATTGAAGCTCAATCTTGGTACTACTTAAGAATCGGTTACGGTTCACACGGAAGTGCAGGAACAGTCTACAACTTCATGATCACAAACCTCGGTGCAAATTCCGGCGTTACATTCATGGTTGATGACATTTGGTTCCATCACTAATACTTAACCAATAAAGAACCAGGCACTTCGGTGTCTGGTTTTCTTTTTGCCTAAAATAAAAGACCGATTATTCATCGGCCTTATTTAGTTAATATGTTTGATTATTCTAATGGTAATAATTCAAATCCATCGCTTGGGACCACCACTTTGAATTTAGGCATCTTGTAGACGGAGAAGTTATTTGCGACCGCTAATGTGACATATTCATCAAAGCCCTTAATTTGGACATAGATGTAGTTGAGGTCCTTTTGTGGTTCTTCATCATAACAACTAACTGTTAAGGATTGATCTTTTGGAGCTTCTGTAATGATTGAATTTGGATCAACAAGTTTAACTTCATCTTTAACAACTGCTTTCTTTTTCTTAAAGAGAGGCTGTTTGACTTTTGGACCTTCAGTAATATACTTCGCGGTCTTTTTGTCGAAGACGACTTCTAATTTATCTTGTTTCAATAAGAATCTATAATCACCATCTTCATATGTGAGTTCATCATAGACTAACTTCTCACCATTATTGATAGCAACTTGTCTCTTACCATCCTTTAATGTGCTAACTGAACAAGAGGCCATATTTGGATAAACGATTTCTCTAGCAAACAAGTTATTTTCCTTATCATCATAGATAAATGTGTTATCAAGTGGTAAATAGACTGTGAGACTGTCGTTTTTCTTAATTTTTCTCTCTTTAGAGGCACGGAAGATCAAATAAGGAGTAATTCCTTCTACCATTGCGTAAACGATGTCGTAGTTGGTTCTTTCTTCAATAAAGTCAACTTTGACATTAAGTGGTACAGAACCTTCAACTTCATCTATTGAAACGTGTTCTGGTTTGATAGTTAATAGTCTTGTACCTTCGAATGCGGCATCCATTAAGTGAGATAAATATTCTTCATCCACTGTAACGGTTTGTTTGCCAACTTTGATTTCGCCATTTCTTTTAACTTCAGCTGGAAGTTTGCTGAATGATGGCATACCGATTAAGGAATGTTCTGTATCTTCATCGAATAAGTAGACTCTTTCATTTAAGAAATTCAAATGAATATCGTCTTGTGATTTCACGGAATTTAATAATGGAGCCTTGATAACGATGTTCTTTTCATGACCTTCAATCTTTGCATAAACGATTGTTTCATCACCGAGTTGTTCAACAACTTCAACGTGTGCTGGGACACCTTTATCTGCAATAACGATATGGTCTGGTCTAACACCAAATAAGTATTCTTTTTCTAAATCAATTCCGGAATTAACAATTTGTTTGACTGTTTCTTCTCTTAACCAGACGACGTTAGATTCAACGCCTTCTAAGACAACACCGATTTTCTTACCATCCACTTTTAATTTGGATTTAATGATATTCATTTGTGGACTACCTAAGAATGTCGCAACGAATAAGTTCGCTGGATCTTCAAATAAGGTAACAGGTGCATCGGCTTGTTGAATGTAACCTTTATTCATAACCACAATGGTATCACCCATTGTCATAGCTTCTGTTTGGTCATGGGTAACATAGATAAATGTGGTTTGTAGTTTTTCGTGTAATTTTGTAATTTCGGTTCTCATTTGAACACGAAGTTTTGCGTCTAAGTTAGATAATGGTTCGTCAAGAAGGAAGACGTTTGGTTCACGAACGATAGCTCTACCTAAAGCAACACGTTGTCTTTGACCACCAGATAATTCTTTTGGTTTTCTATCTAATAAGTCAGAGATTTCTAATACTTCCGCGGCAGCAAGAACTTTTTCTTTAATGATGTCAGGTTTAACATGTCTAAGTTTTAAACCAAAACCCATGTTTTGGAAGACAGTCATATGTGGATACAACGCGTAGGATTGGAACACCATTGCGATATCTCTGTTTTTACTTTCGACGTCATTGACCATCACATCATCAATGAATAATTGACCTGATGTAATTGATTCTAAGCCAGCGACCATTCTTAAAGTTGTGGACTTACCACAGCCAGATGGACCGACTAAGACGACGAATGCCTTGTCTCTAATTTCGAGGTTGAAGTCGTTAACCGCACGAACTCCACCTTGATACACCTTATAGATGTGTTTGAATTTTAAACCCGCCATAATTATTCCTCCTTAGTTTCTTGATATAAACCCTTGCGATAATAATCGGGAAATTTTTCTTGATTGATGTATTTATCAAATGCCGCTAATGTGACCATCATCCAAACGAGATGACCGAATGCGGCAGTAAGTATCATAAGTCCTACTCCTACATACATAGTGATTGGCATGATACATACTAATGCAATGAATCCTCCAGGATAGAGGATGAGTGCGCCCAAGTTAATTGGAAATCTAATCAAACCCATAATGATGGAGTTTTTGAATATATTCCTTAATGTATTGGTGTAAACCACCACTTGGGCCAATGAATAGTAACTAGCAATTAACACGACGATTAATTGAATAATCACTATCGCAATTCCGAATCCTTTTATCCAATCATAGATATCCGATGGGAATACCAAGAAGTAAAAGATTCCGAGAAGTGCTATTCCAGCGCTGAGACCAGCGATGAAGCCAATGAGTAATCCTCTTTTCCATTCTTCTTTAAGTCCGATGAAGAATGAAGAGGAAGCAAATTCTCCTTCTGCATACGCTATTTTCTTAAGTGCATGGAAGGATCCTGTTAATCCCACAAAGGAAGACATCATACTAATAACTAATGCTCCAGCAGCAATGAAGAATATCCCCATTACTCTTTGTGTGGTTAACTCTTCTTGTCCAATCATCATCCAGAAGAAGAATATGGAAGCAAGAAGTGGTAAGTTGAAGACCGTTTGTAATAATGAAATCTTTACCAATTCAACGAAGCGATTTTTGAAGATATCGAAGAATTGAGTTAATCTGCTTTTTGGTCTTTCACTTTGTTTGTAATCAGATGGCCTGATTATTTCTTTTTTCATTGCACGCCCTCGAGTAAGTAATGAGTAACTGTTAAGGCGTTATCGTATTTAGCGTTGTCTTCATTAATCGCCGCTCCGAGATTTTTACTACGTGCTAATAACACAATTACATAATTAAGATTTGATTCAAAACTAATATATTCGTCTAGGTAATGTGCTACGTTTGCTTGTTTTAGCATAATGGCATGATCATCAACAACAAGTGAACTATCAATTTGACATTTTTCTTGAACATAGGATGTTATCTCAGCAAAGACATCTTTATAAGCTTTGTTATAAGTTTCAAACATGCCTTGAGTTAAGATCATCATGTCGCAGCGTTCAAAAGCCATGCGTAACTTTTGAGATCCACCCATTCCACCTGATGGGTAATCAACATTAATTGCTCTTAATTGGTGTGGATCATATTGTGTGAGAATGTTTTTAGCAAACTTTTCGCTTTTAACATCAACGCTAATATACAATTCAATTTTTTCATGAGCGGTTGGTTGATGAACAACTGGGAATGCCCATAGCCAAAGAAGAGTGAGAAAGACTGCGGCAATTGGATAAAGATACCAAGTATATGTGAATGTATTTTTTGCTAAGGATTTATTAAGCGTTTGCATCTTCTAAATCCTCGCTTTTCACTATCACATTGCGGTAAGTAGCGATCTTATACTTGCCACCTTCTTTGAATTTAATATCGTTATCTAATACGAAGAGATTTTCTTTATATTCGTTTTCACCTTCCTTATACAAGAAGACTAAAACGCGATAACTGACATGATTAATATTTTTGTTTTCTAATTCACTGACATATGTTCTACTTCTTCTACGGTCTAGTCCTACAATACTCATGTTTTTGTAGTATCTATAGTAATGACTAATAACTGGGAAAATATTGATGTAATAGAATAATGCAGCCACAACTAGAATTATGCTAAACACGATATTGATAATCATGAATGGCATATATTTATCAAATGGTGTTAAGACTAGTGATAGCACTAATCCTGTAATACAAACTGCTAACACTAACAAAGACAAAAGGAGATGAAGATGGTATCTCTTCTTTGCTTTCTTTTTGAATTCGTTAATGTTAATAAGTTCCATTATTTACCTAACCAATCGATAATTGCGTCTTTAACAGCTTTACCCCAGATAACATAACCGACTTTGGACATGTGTAATCCATCAGTGAGGAAGTATCCGGCATTTGGTAAACCGTTGTCTTTTAATAAACCTTTACCTGCATCAATGCATGTAAGGTAATTATGCTCGCTTTGATATTGAAGCGCCATAGCATTTGCGGTATCAAAGTGATCTTGGAAGTGACCATACATTGGTAACTTATTGATTAAGACATAGAAGATTTTTGTCTTTGGAAGACGTTCATGTGTCTTATCAAATAAAGCTTTTAAAGCATTACCAGTTTCGGTACCTGTTTTATTTGAGTTGATGATATTGTTAACGCCAACATAATAGACGACTGCTTTTGGAGAATATGGTAAGACCAATCTTTGGAGCAATTTGTTTGTCCATTGTTCAACTGTTGTACCACCAATACCGTGATTGAATGTCACGATTGGTGCCATATCTTTACCACTTGTGGCCCAGTTTTCCATAGAGGAAGAACCTGCTAAAGCGATATGGTAGTTTTCAATATCTAAATCTTTTTCATAGTTAACGGCTTTTTGTTCATAGTATGTGCTATCACTTGCCACTGATAAAGCAGCGGTAACATCGACTACTGTGATGTCCCATGTTTCACCAGAAGAAACTTCTAAGTGGATGACTTTACTAGATTCGTTATAAGTCGCAACAGTTAATGTGACATCAGCTCTTCTTGCGTAGTTGACTGCAAATCTCACATCATCTGGGGAAGCTTTTAATCTTCCAATCGCCGCGGTTGTTAAGTTAACTTTGTTATCCACGACTGGCATATTTAAGATGCCATCAACACGGAAGGTTTCATTGAATAGGAATGTTTCAGGATAGGTGTATTCAGGTTCCACGTATTCTTCTCCTTGGCTCACGCCCCATTTAGCGTATAGATAAACGGAATATTTAGAAGTATCATGTTCGAAATCCCATAAGGTTTCGCATGTTTTTTCTTTAAACCAACCTTGGAATTCATATTTTTCACGAACTGGATCGGTTGCTGGTTTTGCAAATGTTTTTCCAGAGGTAATTTCAATCTTTTCATAGATTAAGCTATCGCCTCTTTCAATGAATCCGCTTGGAGCTTCAACATCCATACGTGGATAGTTCCACATAAAGAAGGCATAAGTTCCGTTATCAAATTCAGGACCTTTGAGTTCGCCACACGCTGTTAACATGAGGACTGGTAAGAGCAATAAATATCTTTTCTTCATTACTTTTTACCTCCTAAAAGTTCATTCATTAAATCAGCTTTCTTGACTGTCGCCAAGCAGATGCATTGATCACCTGCACCATAGTAGATGTAATATTCATCTCCCACTTCGACAATGCCTGTTGGGAAGACGCATCCGGCATAGAAACCTTTACTTTCAAAATCAAATTCTGGTTCCATGAGGAAGTCTTTTGTTTTTGCTAAGATTTTGCGAGGATCGTTTAAGTCTAATAACATTGCGCCCACTCTATAGTTCTTATCAACAGAGGAAACACCATGATAGATGAATAGCCAACCTTTATCAGTTTTCACTGGAGGACAGCTACCACCAACTTTTTCACTTTCCCAAACTTCTTTACCTTCATAGAGGAGTTCTTCTTCTCTTGGCCATTCTAATAGGTCTTCAGAGAAGCTAATCCACATTGCAGGTTTTTCATTTTTATAGCCTTTTCCGCATTTATCCATTGCGCGGGAAATCTTGACGTATTTGCCATTCACTCTTTCTGGGAAGATGATGACATCTCTATCATCGTGACGTGAATCGGTAATTCTACCTAACTTCTTCCAGTTCACTAAGTCTTTAGAAACTGCTAAGTGTGTTTCGGTATCGTTATAGATAAGCACTCTTGGACCAGCCTTTGGTTGGAATCCAAAGTATTTCTTATCTTCTCTCCAATATTGTCCTGGAGCAAAGACGCGTGAGGCATATGTGAGGAAGTAATAATCATCAATTTTTACGAGTCTTGGATCTTCACAGCCACCACCATCTGCGCCATTCACATCTGGTGCGATAAGTGGTTTATCACTTTGTCTTTCAAAATGAATACCATCCTTAGATTTAGCTAAACCTAAATAGATATAATGTTGTGCATCATTACCTGCAGCTCTATAAAGCATATAGAATGTTTTATCTTCTTCATTGAAGATGACTGCAGGATTTAAAACGCATAATTCTTCCCATTGATTAGAAGGATTCTTTGTTAAGATTGGATTGTTTTCATACTTTTTGAATTTCATAATCATTCCTCCTAGTCGATGGTTCTTGATGTTCTTGTCACATAACTCAAAGAGTTATCGAATTCGAAGTTATCAATATAGAAGTTATATAAGGTTGCGGATGCATCACCTGTATAGACCGCACCAAATGTCACCTTTTGAATTAATGGCATATCGGATGCGACGAGTGATCTTGTACCAACACCTTCAACAACTTCAAAGTTCTTGAGGTTAGTGCCTTCAATCTTGTCGATGGAGAAACCAAATACGTATTCGGTCCACACTGTTGGGCAAGCATTAACTGTGGCACGGTATTGTTGTGTACTAGAGCCGACCTTTAAGTAGATGTTGAAGAATATTGTTGCTTGAACATCTGCTTTGACATGGAATCTCACGGCTTTTGCTCTCACGTCTTTGTTAACGGCTGGTGCCATTGCATAAGATGGGGAATCGTTATGAGATTTGAATTGGAATTTAGCAGAGTGACTTCCACCCTCGCTGCTAACATCATTAGATAATTCCATGAGATGATATTCAAATGATTTGCCATATGACCAAACATTCATCACATCATCAGAATTGTTATAAGATTCGAAATTATCGAATTTTGCTAAGTTACCTTCCATGGAAATAACTTTATCTTTGGTAACAATACCGGTTTCGGTGTTATTAGAAAGTCTAATGTTATCGACATAGACTGGGTTTTGCATGCTATACATTGGCATAGCTCTACCGGATGCATCGTAATAGTAATATTGGAATGCAAATCCGATATGTGTAATTCCTTCAGCGGTAATTGGTAAAGCTGGGACTAATAATTCATTATCATTTGTTAATCTGAAGTCTGCGAAGTTAACGTTATATTCGTTCCAAATTGTTGGAAGAGGATTAACGATATATTCATAGATTTCGCCTGTCGCTAATCTAATTAAGAATCTCACTTGTGGAGACCAGTTAGTGACGTGATCAACTTTAGATTCGCCAGGTTTAACGGAGCCATCTTTCATCCAAATGGAGAAACCGTCAAAGGAGCCACTGGCTTCGATTGGTAAGTAATACATAGCTTCCATCATGTCGGACTTATATTCGAATTGTCCGCAGTATGGATTACTTGTACCGCCAATCTTATTCGCGGTATTAAGTGACATGTATTCGTCTTTATTATCAGTTGTATGTTCCCAAATCATGAACATCTCTGAATTGTATGTGTAGTTATTGAAATCTTCAATCATACCGTCAGAAGAGACCACTCTCTTAGTTTCTGGTACGACATCTCTTAATGTAATGATTTCAAAGTCTTTGAAGTAGATAGAACCAGTACCATATTGTCCTTCACAACCAAATTGTAAATTGAGGACCATATAGAATTGTCTTCTACCATCACCCATTAAGGAACTAGCTTGCCATGCGCCAAATGGAATGATGAGTTCCTTGTATTCTTCACTTAATGTTTTATATGGAATCTTATAAGACCATCTATCTGTGTCTTCTTCGTATAAACGTAAGATGACATTACTACCAGCGGAGCCGGTTGTTTTGACTTTCACTCTAATAGCGTCACCAGTAACGAAGTAACGGTTAACGTTCACTTTGAAGAAACCATAACCATTGATCTTTGCGTAGTCACCAGTTTGTGCATTGTAGTGATTGAGTACGAGTTCGGTACCATTGATTTCGTAATTATATCTATATGAATCGTGTGTGAAATCTTCTTCACCATATTCTGAGAAGTCTAATTTATCGATAAAGAAGTTACGGTAATTGGAGAATTTAATTGCCTTCATTCCTGAGAGGAGGAAGACGCCATCACCGAATGATTTTTCAAAAACGATTTCTAAGTATTTGATTCTTTCATAGTCAAACACTTCGTTAGCAACAGGAACGTCTCTCTTTCTTTGAATGAAGTCTTCAAACTTTAAGATGACTGATTGTTTTGCGTTGTTACTAACTTGAACTGGGCAGTACCAGTATTCATTGTCACGGTCCACCATACGGATGACGACATCCGCTTGTTGGCCAGCGTAGAACATATTGAAATATAAAGCATCTGTACCATAGATACTCTTTTCAATTGTCTTTGTAACGATAATCCAACCATCGGATTCTGGTTTGCCTTGGTTGGTATCTTCTTTCTTGAATTTGATTTCGATGGATCTTTGGCCGTTTCCGAAGAAATTGCTATCATCCATACCGACATCTGCGTATGAACCTTGTGGGTGGAGAGTCCAATCATCTGGTTCGCCTAAGTCGAAGTTAACTTCGTCCACTTCTGGCGCTTTGATGAAGAAACTGTTGTAGTCTCCAACACATCTTCTCATATTCACGCTATTGTAAGCAGTCACTCTCCAATAGTATGTGGTGTCTTTGAATTCGAAATCGGAGTTAATTGTAAAGCTTGTCGCTTGAATATTTCTCGCGGCATAGTAGTCGACATTATCTAAGTCGGAAATGAAGTATTCACTAGAAGATAATTCTAATGTGTATTTAGAAGCGTTTTCGCTTGCTTCCCAAGTAAATGTCTTAGCTTCTTCTAAAACTAATCCATCACCTGGAGTTAACAAATGGAACTCGCCCAAGTCCCCAGCGACAGTTTGAATGTTGATATCAATGTTTTCGTCGGGGGTAATTTTAGGAGTGGTTGTATTTGTACAACCGGTTAAGCCTAACATCAAGGCTATAAATAAGAATCTTTTTTTCATAAATTATAACCTTTCGTTAGAGAAGACCACCGCTGTGGAACTTGGGATTTCCATTGTAAATTGGTTATTGATTGATTTTTCAATAACGTAGTTAGGAATAATATAACCATCGTCGCCAAGACGATAACTATCTTCGTTAAAGATGTAGACGTATGTTTGATTTCCTTCAACCTTATCGGTTAAGAAGAATCTCTTTGTAACAGGTGTAAATCCTGCATTAACCGCGGCAAAACCGCCTTGTTTTCCATCTTGAGAGATGGTTGCAACGGCTCTGAATGTTTCGTTTTCAGAATGTTCCGCTAAAACAGGTGTATAAATCTTGTTACCTTTTTTGAATAAGTGTGTAAGTAATGAGGAAGAATGGTACCAAGGACGTAATTCTTGTTTACCTGCACTTGCTTCTGCGAGTGATGAGAACATTCCCCATTCCTTAGATGTTACTGAGTTGTTGTTATACATGAAGTGCATAGCATCATCGAAGTCCCAATAACAAATTCCATTAATGCCTGCTGCTAAAGCTTGTAATGTGAAGTCAGCCATTCTGACTGCATAGTTTGCAGTACGGATTAATGTTTGACAGTCGAGTGCGGTTTTACCATCTCTTAAACCAGCTTCCCAAATATCCGCTTGGATGGTTTTGCCTAATCTCTTGTCGTTCTTTTTAATACGTTTATATAAGTCGGCGATGCCGTCATACATTTGACCGCGGTCGACCATAATATTTGATAAGTATAAGTGAGCACCATAATCGGCGACTTCTTTTTTGAGACCTTTAGAAATATTAATTAAGTATTCTTCAGAGCCTTCAAAACCAGTTGTGTCGCCGCCGACGATACCGACTTTTTGAAGTCCAATCTTATCTAAGGCTTTTCTAACGTTCTTAACGCCTTTGGCCCACTTCTCATATGTATTGTTAAAGTTCTTGGAAGAGCCTTGTGCGCCTAACCAGTTTGGTTCATTAGAGTTAACAAACCATTTAATACATGTGAAACCTTTTTTATTCACTAAGAAATCTAATGTATCTGCGGAAATCTTTGCCCAGCGGATATCACTAGTGACTTCATCCATCATATTCCAAACGTCATTGCCTAATGTGCCGATAACGTTCCATGCACCGAAGGCGACATCGATATCATGGGTTTGGCAATATTCTAAGATGTCAATCATGCTTTTAGCATATTTGTTTGTGTAGTTATAAGTCCAAGTATCATTGGTCTTATCAAAATCCCCTTTGTCATCAAAGTTTTGGCAGAACCAGTCATAGTTGATCATAAGTCTGATTCTTGCGGCGCCTAAATGGTCCATGTGTTTGAGAACTAAATCCCAACCACCTTCGATTAATTTATCGGTGTCTTCATAGGCACCCCATTCCACGCCTAAACCACCAAAACTATCTTGGTTAATATCTTCGTTGTAGAAATGTACTTCTTCTTTATCAGTGACTTTTCTCTTGCTAACTTGTTGTCCACAAGCTGATAAAGAGACTAATCCTACGACCCCTAAAAGTGCAATTTTTAATGGTTTAATCATATTAGTGTCCTAATGCATTGTTAATTTCTTTTAAAACATCTTTCCATGTTTTGTTATCGAATTGTTTTTTGAAATCTGCCACAGTTTTGTGGGTGTTGTTATAGACATATTTCATAACATCTTTTAATGCGGTTTCTCTAAGTGTGCTGGAGTATCTAGCTTTCTTTTCTGTAGCAAGCCACATAACTTCAGATGTTTCTTTTAATACTCTTAATTTGTTTTCCGCTAAAGCAGCCTTCATTTCAGCATCCCAAGCGTTAAGGTATTCGACAGCATCTTGATCGGATAATGGGTTCATTTCTAATGTGTCATAACCTAAGGAAATTAAGTTTCTTAAGTAAGAAGCGCCATTATCTTTTGGAGCGTATTCGCCTGTGTCTAAATCTTTTGGCCATGCTTCTTCTTTGATTTTCACTACACCATCGACGATTTCATAGTCATAGTGTTCGAAACCATAAACGGAGAAGCGTGTGCCTTCTTCGCCTAATAACCAGTTCAAAACATCTAAAACTTTTTCTTGTTTGTTATCAGTGATTCTATTATCAAATAAGGTCATAGAGAACCAGTTATCTGTACCTTCTAAGGAGTACATATCGTTTTCACCCTTAATCTTCATGATGGCAATTGCGTCATCGATTTGGAAGTTAGGTGTGTCAACATTTGTTTTTCTTAAATTGTTTTTAAGAGCAATGTAGTTGGAGTATGAAAGGTTTTCATATAAAACACCAACTTGGTTGCCATAGTATTTTTCATTCATTGTTCCATCAAGAGCGGTAGATTGATCTGGGTGATACCAGCCATTGCTCATAAAGGATTTAGATTCGTTTAAACCCGCTATATATGCATCTGTTGTGTAATTACAAACATATGCACCAGTGTTATCTTGCGCATAGCAGTGAGGAACTTGTTTGTAGAAGTTTGGAATGCTTGGGAAACCCCATTCAACATCCGCGAGTGCATATTTGTTGTATGGTTTAAGTTCGGTCTTAAATTTATTTAATAAAGCTTCGAATTGAGCCCATGTGTAAACATCATTTTCTTGATAAACGCCCCACTTCTTCGCCCAGTCTCTTCTATAGATATAGGTGAATGGTGAAAATGATGTGCTGTAGTCTGTTGTATTCTTAGCGATTGGAATGCCATAGAGTCTACCATTAATCTTTAATGAATCGATGTTAGATGTATTATCGAGAACAGTTTGAATATTTGGCCACTTGCTCATATCAGCTGGTAAAGGTTTGATCAACTCTTCACTAGCCCAGAACTTATATGTGTTTGCGAAGTTATAGCTATCAATATTGGCATGGAAAACGTCTTCCATATTTTGGTTATTGATAGAACCTGTAACTTGTGTTCCCCAGTTGGCCCAGTCATAAGTTTCGAATTGAAATTTCATTTGGAACTCATCTTCGATCCATTGAATATAGCTGTCGCCACCTTTATAAGATGAGAAGTAAAGATTTCTCATTGGAACTATAAGTTTTCCGTCTTTTGTGTACTTATCAGGTTTAGGACCGCCTGGACATGCTGTTAATGAGAGTAGTCCAAGAGCCATTGTTCCGACTGATAATAATAAGAATTGTTTGCGCATAGGTAGTCCTCCTTAACCTTTAATTGCACCGACAACGATACCTTTAACGAAATATCTTTGTAAGAATGGGTAGAAACACATCATTGGGATAATCGTAAAGAAGATCGCCGCCATCTTTAAACTTTGTGTATTTGTTTTTTCTGGATGTGGATTTGGAAGTGATGATGACGTTGTCATAATGATTTGTTGCAACACTTGTTGAAGTGTTCTGATGCTCTTTGTTTTATTAAACAACATACCGTTATACCAAGAGTTCCAGTTACCAACTGCGAAGAATAATCCGATTGTCGCTAACATTGGAAGAGATAATGGTAAGAAGATTTTCACAAAGATTTGAATATCATTTGCACCATCGACTTTTGCACTTTCTTCGAGTTCTTTTGGTAAGGACGCAAAGTAGTTACGAATTAATAACATGTTGAATGTATCAATAGCGCCAGGAATAATCATGACCCAAATGGTGTCTGCTAAACCTAGCATTTTGATCAAAATAGAATAAGGAATAAGACCGCCACCGAAGAACATAGTGACAATGATCATATTCATAACGAAGTTCTTACCTAACCAGTTTTGTCTACTTAAGGCATAGCCAGTAATAACGGTGAAGAACATTTGATATGTAGTACCACCAATAAGAAGAATCATAGTGATACCGAAACCGTTCCAAATTTCTAAATTCGTATAAACGGTTTTATAAGCTTCAATAGATATTTCTGGAGTCCATAACAATGATGGATTATTCGCATAAATGTGTTGAGGTGTGATGGACACCACAAACAAATAATAGAATGGGAAAATAATAGATAGAGCGAACAATGTAAGGATAATGAAGATAACAATATCCAAAGATCCAAATTTATTGGATGGGCCTGGTCTATCTCTAGTAATCAAAGGGAGTCTCTTTAATGCTGCTTTTTTCATTAGATGATACCCCTTTCTCCACAAGCTTTAGCTATTCTGTCTGTGATAATAACAAGGATGAATCCAAACACAGATTTGAATAAACCAAGTGCGGCGCCTTCGGCTGTCGTCAGCGCACTATTCAAACCATCCATACATGCTATATAAACAAGTGTGTCGATAATATTGACATAGTCAATGACTAAACCATTATTAAGCATTGCGGTCATATTGAAGATTTGATCGAAGCCAGCGGATAAGACACCACCAACGGACATGATTAATAAGAGAATGGCTGTTGGTTTAATGCCAGGTAATGTAATGTGCCAAATCTTTTGTAAACGAGAGGCACCATCGATATCAGCAGCTTCGTATAAGTCTGGGGAAATACCTGCCATTGTGGCGATATAAATAATTGCGCTCCATCCAGCTTCTTTCCAAATATCAGTACTGAAAAGTAATCCGAGGAATAATTTACCATCAGAGAATAGGTGAATCTTAGCACCACCATACATTTCAATAAGGTGATTCATAGAACCACTATCACTGAACATAAGAATGAAGATAGAAGCGACAACAACCCAGGATAAGAAGTGTGGGAACGTAACGACGATTTGTACGAATTTCTTATAGAATCTCATTCTTAACTCATTAATGAGTAAGGCGGTTGTAATAGCGCCTAAGAATGAAATAACAATTTTAATAGAACCGATAATCACGGTGTTTTTAAAGGCTGTCCAGAATCCGTCGAATTCAAAGACTACTTTAAAGTTATCAAAACCGATCCAGTTGTTAACGATGGATCCCATGATACCAAGTTTTGGTGAGAATTTTGTAAAGGCGATAAGCACGCCATACATTGGAATATAGTTAAATATGGCGTAGAAAATTACCGCTGGGATAATCATGATCAACAAAAATCTTGCGTTAATGAATCTCTTCTTTAACGAAAACTTAAAACTTTGTTTTTCTTTAATTAATACTTTTTCCATATCTATCTACTGTTCTTTTTGACATAGTCGACAACACGGTCAACTGTTGTAAATGCTAAGCCGATGTATGTGTCAGCAGCGCCGTAATATAATGCGATACGGCCTGTTTCAGCGTCGACTAATGTACATGTAGGGAAAATAACGTTTGAAACGAATCCGTTTGTCTCGTAATCCATTTCAGGGGTTAAAAGGAAGTTTTTGCATCTATATTTTACTTTGGAAATGTCATCTTTATCTAAAATAAGTGCGCCTAATGAATAAACATATCCATTACATGTTCTATTAACGCCATGGATAAAGACGAGCCAGCCATCATCTAATTCGATTGGGACTGGACCAGCGCCAATCTTAAGAGCGCACCACCATTCATATCCTTTTGTGGCCACGACTCTATGTCTGCCCCAATAAGTTAAATCTTTACTTTCAGAAAGGAAGATATCACCGAACGCTGTATGACCAGAATCACTTGGTCTAGAAAGCATATAGTAATTACCATTCACTTTTCTTGGGAATAGGACACCATTTCTATTGTATGGAAGGAATGGATTGTCAAATTTCTTAAATGTTTTGAAATCTTTGGTTTCTGCGATGGAGATTGTTGGACCATTAAGTTCATCGCACCAAACGACAAAGTATTTATCTTCAAATGGGATAACTCTTGGATCGTATTGATATAAGGTTTCCTTAACTGGATTACCATTTTGGTCAACAAATTGAATTCTTTCTTCTTCGAGTTCGAAGTGAATACCATCTTTAGAATGACCTAAATATAAATGTGGAATATCGTCAAGATTATCGCCACGGAAGACACCGATGAATTCTCCGTTGAAAGGCACTAATGCACTGTTAAATGCACGAGCGACTTCTTTGGAAGGGTGACGTTTGACGATTGGGTTACCAGAGTAACGCCAAACTGGACCTTCAAATCCCTTAGGACATTCTTCCCAAGGAAGGTTTTTGATTACTTTTCCGTTGATAATCTTGCTCATAATACTAATCCTCTATTTTTCTAATTGATTCGCGTTCTACGAAGTCACATCTAATTGTGAGTTCAGCGAATTGTGGTTTGTCATCTTGAAGTAATCTAATGATATACAAACCAATTTCATCACCGATTTCTTCTCTAGGAACGTTGAATGTTGATAAGGCGGGATGTGCTTCTTTACCTAAACCAACATTATCGAATCCGACGACCGAGTAATCATCAGGAATTCTCTTTCCTAATTTCTTCACGGTCTTATATGCGTTAAGTGCGATAATATCGTTCGCACACACTAACGCAGTGATATTTTTATGCTCGTTAAGCATATTTTCTAACATTTGGTTATCTGCGTATTGGAGTTCTGAGTTATCAAAGATAACATCATAACCAACAACACCTTTACTAGCATTCGCTCTAATGCAACCTCTAAATCCATCATGTCTTTCTCTGAAGCTCATCGCGTGCATATCTGAGCCATAGAAGCATAGATGTCTATGTCCGGCATCGATAAGTTTTTGTGTCGCTTCATACATGGACATATAGTTGGAGTATTTAATTTGAGTTACGTCAGTGTAATGCATGAACTTAGGATCGACTTCAATAATAGGTTTCTTGAACTTTCTAAGTTCTTTGAAGATGGCATCTGGATTCTTGTGGAGAACCACAAATGCAATACATGAGTTATCCTTAAGGGCACGCACACTATCGATATCGATGTTCTTGCTTTCGAATACAAAGTATTCAATCTTAATTGATGAACGATTGAGTGTGGCATACATATTCTTTAGAATTGGTTGCCAATAATCTTCTTTCATCAAGATAGAAGAAGAAACGATAATAACGACAGATGGTTTCTTTGCACTCTTGGTACGTAATTTGGTGAAATCGTAGCCGAGTTCAACGGCTTTTTGCATAATCAAATTACGTGTTTCATCACCCACGTTATATTTGCCTGCTAAAGCGCGTGAAACTAATCCTTTTGTAACACCGCACGCGTTCGCTATATCTATAAGTCTGACTTGCTTTGCCATTGTTTAATCCTTATTCTGCTGCGTTGTAGTATGGGTTAATGGTGTTGAAGATAGCAATGTCATCAACATAGAAGTATTGACCATCACCGCTTGAAGAACCACTATTCTTCATTGGTTGAATACCAAAGCCATAATATGTTCTGCTGGCTTTGAGTGATAATCTAACTTCAACCCAACCTTGATTTGCGTCGTGTGGAATAACCACTTCAACTTCGTCACAATGTGATTGTGTAGATGGAGTAATTTGAGCATCATAGAATGCTTTTAATTTAATATCGTTATCACGTTCAGTGTTGGCTCTGACCCACATTGATAAGTAGGAGCCTTGTGCATAAGCTTCGCCACTGCCATCTGATAAATTGAATGTTAAGAATCTCATTTGGTTGCTGGCGTTGTATTTTAATCTCATGGAGTTGGAACCTGTATGAGCAACTGTCTTAGATAATTCTAAGTAGTCACTTGAGCCCATCATAGACCAGCCACTACCACCGACTGCGGAACCGCTTCCACCGGAATAGTAGTCACTGTAGAATTCTTTTCTTAATCCACTGAATGCGGATGGATTTGTATGAGATTGGTCTAAACCAACACCAGTTGCGGTGAAGTTTTCAAAGTCATATAAAGCTTGGCATTTATCTGCTGTTAAGCCTTGTAAGACTGGAGCGACGCTACCTGTAACACTTGATAATGTGAATGTATCGCCATCTTCTGTAGCGAGTGTAGCGACAAAGTCGTAACCACTTTGTACGGATGTAATTGTCATTGAAAGATTATTTGCGGCAACTTCAACTTCCACTGGAATAACTTCTTTGTTTGGACCTTGGCAGAATTCAATTGTGGATTGACCTTCTGGATAGTACTTGAATACGCCAGCGTTAATTGAATTGGATTTAAATGCGTAATGACCGCCTAAAATTGCGATCTTTGTATCGACTGTTGTTTGAACTGGTTCGATACCTAATTTAATATCATCAAACCATAAACGGCATGTTGGACCTTGGTCAACGTATTCGCCAAATGCTTTGATGGAATATAAACCAAAGTATGGGAAGAAATCACCAATGGATTGAACATTGTATCCAACGCTTGCTAATAAACCTTGAACGGTTGCGAATGGATATAATTGACCATTGTAGTTAACTTTCCAGTTAGCATCATTTGTGCTAATTGTGTATTCAGTCCATTTTTGTGGAGCTGGTTGGAGAATGTATGTGGCATAAACACCTTTTAAGTTCATGCCTGAAACGATTAAGTCTTCGGTAATTTCAAATGAAATAGCAAATCTCATACCTGTTTCTGCTTTTAAGAAGAAATGGAGAGATTCAATACGACCTTCAGCGGACATTTCTCTAGACCATTTGAACCATTTACCATGGTGCCAAATGTTAGCTTTAACACATTTACCTGTGGAGAATGGATTATCGCTATCTAAGACGATTGTGGCGGTTGTATCAACCCAACCTTGTCCGTCTTCATATTTCTTTACTTCGTATAATTCTTGTAAATCTGTATTTGATTCGTGTTCACCACTTTCAAGAACGATTGCAGATTCTTGTCTTGGTTGAACAACAAGTGCTTTCTTATAAGAAGCAGCAGCGCTTTGCACATAGAATTTACTAGATGCATCTTCGAAACCACCTAAAGCGGTAATTTCATAAAGGCCACCAACTGTTGCGGTAATGGAATTGCCTGTAACTGCGACTGGTTCACCACCATCGACTGTGTAGCTAAGACCAGCACCAGCGAAAGCGGTCCATGTAATCACACCATTAGAAGCGGAAACATCACCTAACATTGCATAAGCTGTTGTGTAATTGAATTCTGCGGCTGCTGATTTATTTTTCTTATCAGCGGACATAGCGACAACTTTAACATCGTATTGTCCTACAGATTCATTGAATAGATAGCCTGGTTCATTTACTGATACAGCGGCTTCATCATTAACACTAATTGAGTAAGATGCTGCACCTTTAACTGCGGCCCAGGTGAGGCCATTTCTCTCAGCGTTAACACTGAGTTCTGGTGAAGAAAGTTTGCTTCCACTATTGTTTGGACAACCAGTTCCGACTAGGGCCAAAAAACAAACAGGAAGAAAGACGAGTTTACTTGTTTTCATAAATTGTACCTCACATACATAATTACATTATTTATCTTATTGGAATGCCTAAAATTAGTAAACCTATTTAAAAATAAGTAAACATTTGCCTTTGTTTATTAAATTTTTACCTCATTGTTTACTATAAAATCGTAAAAAAGTGAGCAGCCACTAACTGCCCACAATGAGTGTAATTGAGATTTTTATATATAACTATTTTTCGAATAACCAATGTAGGTTTTCGTAATTTCCGTATGTTGCTTCCCAACAGTTATGATCACATTCTGGATAAATTGTTAAAGTGACATCAGCGCACGCTTCTTTGAGTCTTGCATACATTCTTCTGGACTCTTCTGGGAACACTGCAACGTCTTTTTCACCATGGAAAATTCTGAATTTGATGTTCTTAATTGCGCCACTATTCCAATACATTCCACCGCCACAGCAGACAATGGCTTTATGGAATAATTCAGGTAAACACATCATCACTTGATAGATACCATAACCACCCATAGAGATACCTGAAGCATTGAAGTTTGATTTATCGACATCTTCTCTGTTATAGATTTCTTTCACTAAACCTAATAAGCTATCCCAGATATCAAACCAAGTTTCTTTATGGCATTGTGGAAAGACACAAATACCATTACTTAATGGGGAGTCGCCTTTATCTAAAGCATTTAAAATAACAGATCCTTCGAAGTTATCGAAATTAGTTCCTCTAGAACCCGCACCATGAAGGTGGAACATAACAGGATATTTGTTCTCTTTTTTATAATCCTTTGGATAATAAAGGAGATAATGAATTCCTCTAAATTCTAACTTTTCACATCTTGCCATATAAGTTGTAACCTCTGTTATTTTCTAATGCCTGTTTGGCGATTTTTACTAGTTCTTGAACCACTTCTTTACTAACGCCTGGAGTGACATCATCATAGCTATGTCCTGATGGAACAAAACTAGAGATATCTAAGTCGGTTCTACCTGATAAGAAGAATACCCATAAAATACCGGTAAGTGTTCTACCCATCTCATTGAGATGATATCCATCTCTATCTAAGACATCGCCATATTTTTCTCTTGCTAATTTGATAGCTTCACCACTTGGAATAATGAATGGAATTCCACTTCTTTTTGAGACTTCAATATAAGCGGATTTAATATCATCATCCATACCTTTTTGGTTCATTGGATTTGAACCATATCTTTCATGAGAGAAACTCTTGGAGTAACTCCATGTTTTATGTAATAAGTATTGTGCATCACTATACTTTCTGATACCCTCCATTAACAAAGTTAATTCAGGAAAGAATGTATTCGCATCAACTGAATCACCACTTCTTTGTTGGAATGTAATGAAGTCATATTTCTTATAATTTAGACCTTCAAAAATATCACACCACATAAGTGGGTTTCTATTACCGTTCACATAGAATTCATACGCTTTTTCTTTGCTATTAAAATTCTTCCAATGTAAATCAATTGGACAACCACCGATATAGAGGACCTGGATATTAATATCTAGTCCCGCTGCTTCAGCGATTTGATGAACGTATGTAGAAGCATCAACGGCAAATGAGTTGCCAACACATAATATATTCATATTATTTTAATAATTCCTTAACATCAGCGAGATGTTCTTGATATTGCTTATCGTTATAAGCAAAATCTTTACCACAAATGGATGTATAAATCTTTAATTTTGGTTCTGTTCCTGATGGACGGACAACGATAGATGTGCCGTTATCTAAGAACAACTTTAAGACGTTTGATTTTGGTAATCCATTAACGCCTTTTGCGTAGTCTATTTTATTGACGATTTTATATTTACCGATATTAGCGGTTTCGTTTCTCACTTTGTCCATAATGGCCATCATTTTGGCAAAACCAGATGATCCTTCGAACTCAAATGATTCGAGATAATTAGAGAAATATCCATATTCTTTATAAAGTTCACTAAGTTTACTAATAAGTGAGATTCCTTGGTGTTTATAATAGGCAAACATTTCCGCGATGAGGAATGCACCATCAACTGCGTCTTTATCTCTCACATATCCACCGCTTAAATAGCCATAGCTTTCTTCAAAACCAAAGATATAACGATTCTCTTCACCTTTAGTTTCTAATAAACCAATTTGTTCACCGATGAACTTAAATCCTGTAAGGACTTCAACGATTTGAACGCCATATTTCTCAGCGACTTTCTTCACCATATCCGTGGTAACGATAGTCTTAATACCAATAGGATTCTTTGGCATCTTGTTATGTTTGATTCTTAAAGAACAAATGTAGTCGAATAATAAGACACCAACTTGGTTACCAGTTAATAAACGGTAGTCATCTCCGTCTTTAACTGCGATACCCACTCTATCAGCGTCAGGATCGGTAGCGATTAAAAGGTCAGCGTTATTCTCTTTCGCATAGCGAATACCTTCTTGCATTGCTTCTCTAATCTCTGGATTTGGATATGGACAGGTTGTGAAGTTGCCATCTGGTTCTTCTTGTTCTTTAACAACAATAATATTGTTGAAACCAGATTCTCTTAGGATTCTAGTAACTGGTTTTAAACCTGTACCGTGAAGTGGAGAATAGATAATCTTTACTGATTTATCAATTGGTTCGTCAACGAGTAAGGTTTCTTCTTTAACTCTATTGATGAATTTTGTATATAAGTCATCAGAAATGATATTAATCATTCCGTTATTTAATAATGCATCATAGTCACCGTGTTTTGGATCATCAAAAACATCTAAGGCATTGATTTCTTCTAAGATGTCTGCGGCGGCTTGTGTGGTGATTTGGCAACCATCACTACCATAGACTTTATAGCCGTTATATTTACTTGGGTTATGACTTGCGGTCACCATGATACCTGCGGAGCATTTTAATTCTCTAACTGCATAACTTAAACATGGTGTTGGCATGAGTTCTTTATAGATGTGAACTTTAATACCATTCGCGGCGAATACTTCACTGGCGATATGGGCAAATAATGTTGATTTGATTCTAGAATCAAAACTAACTGCAATACTTGGATTATTCTTATATCTCTTTAAGACATAATTAGCTAAGCCTTGTGATGCTTTTCTGACCATGTAGATATTCATTCTATTTGTACCCGCACCGATAACTCCTCTAAGTCCACCAGTGCCGAATTCCAAGTTACGATAAAAAGCATCTTCGATTTTCTTCTCATCGTTTGCGATATCTTTTAATTCCTTAACTAAATCAGGATCTTCTGTCGCACATTTGACCCATCTTTCGTATTCTTTTCTAATATCCACCATATAAGAATCCTCCGTATCACCGATATTGTATACCAAGCATATATGCGTGTTTACTGAATTAATGACATTTTTTACTTTGTTTACTAATTATTTTTTGGAAGAAATTTTTAATATTTCTTCTTCCTTGATGTTTACTATGACCGTTGGACATTCTCCACCGATTTGCACATCATAAACAACTTTCTGGTCTTTATCTAAATACACTTTATAAATGTATCCTGGGCATATTTCACCACGATATCTAAAACGAACGGGCTCCCCTAATTGGAACTTTCCGTGAATTTGAACTCTAACTTTCTTTCTAAAGAAACACATATTACATATTAATAATCTCAAATTTTTGTCACATTTTCTATCTTTCTTATTTTCTATAAAAGCAAAAAGTTTTATCATAATTTCATATATGAAAAAGCAACCATTTGATAACAACAAGTATTTAACTATACAAAGAAAAAACATTTTAGACCGCATTTCAAAATTCGGTGACAAACTTTACCTCGAATTCGGTGGTAAATTGTTTGATGATTTTCATGCTTCTAGAGTGCTTCCTGGTTTTGAACCAGATAGTAAACTTCAAATGCTTTTAGGTATCAAAGATAAAGCGGAAATTGTTATCGTTGTGAACGCAAATGATATTGCTTCTAACAAAGTTAGAGGAGATATCGGTATTACATATCAAGAAGATGTTTCTAGACTTATTGATACTTATAACAATGTTGGTTTATATGTTTCATCAGTCATCATTTCTTTCTATCAAGAAAGTCCCACAATTAATGAATTTGAACAAAAACTAAGAAATAACGGAATTAACGTTTATAAATCTTATAAGATTAACGGCTACCCACATAACATTCCATTAATCGTTAGTGATGAAGGTTTAGGCAAGAATGAATATGTTAAAACCACACGTCCATTAGTGGTTGTTACCGCACCTGGTCCAGGAAGCGGAAAGATGGCAGCGTGTCTCTCTCAAATTTATTTGGATAATAAGAATGGTATCCGTGCGGGTTATGCAAAATATGAAACATTCCCTGTTTGGAACTTACCACTTAACCATCCAGTTAACTTAGCCTATGAAGCCGCGACAATCGATCTTAACGATGTTAATATGATTGACCCATTCCATTTAGAAAAATATGGAGTGACCACTGTTAACTACAATAGAGACGTTGAAGTCTTCCCACTACTCAAGGCTATCTTTGAAAAGATCTATGGTCAAACACCATATCATTCTCCAACAGATATGGGTGTCAATATGGTGGGCTTCGGTATTGTCGATGAAGAAAAAGTTATCAAAGCCAGCCAAAGAGAAATCGTTAGAAGATATTATGAAACACGCTTAAAGATTTTCTTAGGAAAACTTCCTCCAGAATCATTGGAAAAAATGGAAATGCTTATGAATAAAGCGGGAGTTCAACCAGAGAATCGTAAATGTGTTGCAGCAGCGCTTGCTACACAAGCTAAAGAAAAAGAACCTAGCGAAGCTATTGAATTAGAAAATGGTAAAATTATTACCGGTCACCGTTCACAAATGTTAGGTGCTTCCGCAGCGTTATTACTCAATACACTTAAGTACTTCGCAAAGATTGATAAGAATATATTCTTAATCTCACCAAACGTCTTCGAACCTATGCAGACATTAAAGATGAAATACATGCATAGAAGTTATGCAAGATTACGTGCAGAGGAAATCTTACTTGCGTTATCTATTCAAGCGTTAACTAATCCACTCGCTGAATTAGCATTAAAACAAATTCCAAAATTAAAAGGATTAGAACTACATAGTACGGTTATTCTTTCAGAGGTTGATAGAAATACACTAAAGGGGTTAGGAATCAACGTTACTGAAGAACCAGTGAATTATCAAAAGAGGCTTTATTTTAAGGGGTAAATAATATGGCTAAATATTTCATCTATTTCTCATTTACTGGAAATGGGGATTACATCGCAGAACTTATGCATGAAAAGGGTTATGAACCAGTCAAATTAGAATTAGTGAAGAAACCAAATAAAATCGGTTTCTGGCAAATCCTCAAATACGGAGGACATGCTGGCTTTCGTAAGAAAGAAAAACTCGCTCATGTTGATTTCTCTTTAAAAGAAGATGACGAAATAGTCTTCGGTTCTCCAATTTGGAATGATAGATTATCCACTCCTATTACCACATTCATGGATAGATATAATTTCAATAAAGAAACAACAAGATTTATTCTCTATCCAGCAGGTGAAACCACAAAGAAATCATTAAAACAAATTAAAAAGCTCGGTTTTATTTCCGAGCCATTAGTCATCAGTTATCCATTAAAGAAAACTGAAGAATGCAAAGCATTAATTGAAGGCGCTTTCTAAAGCGTCTTTTATTTTATGATCTTAACTTGTCCTTCTCTTCTTGGCTTTTGCATTGGTTCCATATCTGGATAACCTAATGCCATAGAAGCAACACCCACTACTTTATTAGTAACGCCCCACTTCTTGAGTAAGGATTTTCCTTCTTCGGTCTCAAACACCTCTTTACAGCGGTGAATCCAGCATGAACCTAATCCTAATGCATAAGCAGCATTAAGCATGTTTGTACAGGCCGCTGAGGCATCTAAAACACCAATGTAGTCATTCATTGCGAGTTCTGTGTAGAAAACTAAGATGATTGTGGGTGCTCCATAGTAACATGGTAAGCCAGGTCTTCCACCAAAACGCGAAGATAATTCATTGATTAAAGCAACATCATCTTTATTTTGAACAGCGATGATAAGTGGAGATTGAGTTCCGTGTCCAGAAGGAGCATAGGTACCCGCTTCTAAAACTTGTTTTAACTCTTCATCTTTGATTTGTTCTTCTTTGTATTTGCGGATACTTCTTCTACCCTTTAAAACTTCTAATGCATCTTTCATAAGTGATACCTCTTAACTTCATTATAGCAAACAAAAACAGGGATACCTCAATAGGCACCCCTGTATTCAGTTAATTTGCGAACCACTTTTACCTTGGCGAATATGCAAATACCGCTTCAAGTTTAATAAGTGTGGTATGGTCGGTCGTTTGAACATTATTTTCTGGATTATACGTTCCAAAAAATGTTTTTATTGAAGAATAGTCTTTTAATGGAATATAACTGCTGTCACTTTTAATGATGTAATCAATTTTTGATGAATCAATTGCAATTCCTTTTTTACTTGTGTACATTTCTATTTTTTTATCACCAGGTGCAGTACTAATAGAAATATCAATTTTCATCAATTTAGCTTTTTCAACAAAAACATATTCAACAACATCATTAGTGTAATAAATGTTTAATTTGTCGCCAGGAACTAATTTTGAAACTGTTTTTCTTTTAGAAGCAAAATCATGGAAAGCGATTCCGTCTAATGAAAATTCTGTGTTGTAAGTAATAACTGCGGTTTCTTCATATTTAGCAAAAACATCACTATGTGCTACTTCATATTTAGATAAATCCAAATTATCTGCACAAGATGCCAAACTTAACACTGAAGAGAGTAATAAATATCCCAAATAAGTTTTTTTCATTTGAAATCTTTCTCAAATAATGTTGCTTAACGATTATAAACTGATAAATCTCCAATACAAATACGGGCTCTATTATTTGAACCGCTTGGATTATTAACAGTTGAAATAATTCTGAAACTGCGTGTTCCCTCAGGGAATGAGACGGTATATGTAGTAGGATTCGTTCTTACACATGGTAAGGTGACATCATTTAATAAATCCAAAGCAGGAGTGGTAGCCCATACACCACTTGCGGTTTTGTATTCGATTCTTGCTGTGCCATTGCTGCTATATAATCCTTCACCATATGCCCAGAATGATAAGTCGATATCAATCATATTGAAGTCGAAATCAAAGTCATATGATAAGTAAGCGGTTCCGGCGCCAGCTTTATTTGCTGATATGACGGTGTACCATTCACCAGTTTGTGACAAACCGGTGTCATTAATATGACCACATCTTAAACGATTAGTAGTGAATGTAATGCCATTTTTGGTAATTTGCTTAGTTACATTGTTTGGCACATAATGTTGTGCAAAACCATAATCAGAAACATTTAAATTCAAAATAGATGTAATTCCTAAAAAATCCAATGTGGTCGATGAAGGATTGTATGTTTCGAAAGCTGAAATTCTTTGAATTGTTACTGTGTAATTGTGTCCACCTAATGCCCAAATCGCATCCCATTGTGCTTGGCTTAATGAAACTGAATTTGTACTGGTAGTTAGGAAGACAAATCCGGGTAACATAAATGGATTAAACATATTGAATGTGTTTTTGCATTTAATTAAAACTAATGCACTTGAAGGATTATATAAATCATCCATCCAATATAAGACTGGTGCGTGAGTTTTATCTCCGCCAGAAAGAATCTTAACTTCATCGCTAAGATTACAGCCACAATATCCTTTGCCATTAATAATATAATTATTAGAATGTGAATGTTTTAAGGATGAATAATCGAGTCTTGCAACATAATAGATTTGATTATAACTATTGAACAATCTATATGTGCTTGAACTTCCACCCCATCCATAATGTGCATAAATGCCACTTTCATCATAATCATAAGCAACCACTGAATGTCCGCCACCGTTATCTCCAACGTGATTAAGATGGACGACAACAGGATCGCCTTCATTAATTGCATCTTTAATTATTTGAATATACTCTGCTTGAGTTTTGTCAGATGAAGTAATAACGTTGACTGTTTCAGTATTGCCATAAAAAGTGTTCAACATATTTTGATATGACCAGCCACCGATTGAATATTTAAAATTAGTTGCATTGTTTGTTCCGTTAATGTTGTTATTTATTACTGTAAGTCTACTTTGAAGATTATCATTCATAGTTCCATTGCAGTATTCAAAGTATGAAGTATAAGAGGTTGATGACCAACGTTCAGCAACAACACCAGGTGATTGAGTTTTAACTTGTGCTTCTGTTGTTGCATCCATCTTTTTACGTTCGTATCGTTCTGGAATTACTGAATCGTTATAGAAAGTATCATAAAAAGACATCAATTGAATTAATGAAACATATCCACAAGATCCAATATTATTTATTGGAGAATAATCTTTAAGATTAGCAAAAAACTCATGTCTATTAAATGTAGTTGTTGGATGAAAGTTTACAGCAGGCGCTGTAGCATTAATAGGCACGCTTCCATCCGTTGGATCAGCATAGCCATTAAAAGATCCAAGATTGTTTGTAAGAAGATTTTCGTCGATATCGACAGATTCATAGGTTTCAGAGGAATACCCAGAATCATCTACACTATCTTTATTTACTTGAGGAGCGATGTTTGTTGCGCTGTTCAAGCTAAGTAGCATAGACATAAAAAATAAAGAAAAAACCATTTGAAACTCCTTTTTTTCTAGTCATAATGAGACTTTTTTCTATATTTAAGTTAACAAGGATGATTTTAATTATCAATATTAATTCATTTCTTTTTTGTATGATGTAGTCTTACTTTTTTGGACTTTTGTCACTTTTTAAGTATTACCGCAAATGAAAAGGCAAACAAAAAAAACAGGGATACCTCAATAGGCACCCCTGTATTCAGTTAATTTCTACTAAGCAACAAAGTTGACTTTGTATGATGCGCTGCTAATTGCGTATGCATCGAAGTATGTGTTGTAGCCTGCGAATGTATAGACGGAACCACTGACTGTCATTGTCATGCAACCATAAGAGGAATTGTAAACCCACTTATTGCTTGGTGCACTTGTGGTTGTTCCGAAGTATGGATAAGAACCACTAACGTAGATGTATAAGTATGTCTTTGTACCATTCTTGGAGTAGTAAAGGTTTTGGCCTTCACCACTGGCTTCGAAGTAAACGGAGACACCACTTGATTTTGTGGTTGTGGTTTTACCATAGTAAGAAGTCATCGCACCTGTGAAGTAGTAATTTCTAGAGGACTTTGTGAAGTACATCTTGTAGGCTGTACCATTTGCAAAGTGGTAAGAACTTGTTGATCCACCAGTGGAACCGCCTGTAGAAGAACTACCAATGACGAATGTGATATTGCTAACATATGCACGTTTTGCACTTGTTGCGATACCGAAGTTATTGACTGTTGTAGCGCTTGAGAATGTGTATGTGTATGTGCTACCAACAGTGATGCCTGTCTTAACGAATGAACCGTTAACACTAAGTGTTAATGTACCTGTATCAGAACCGTACTTAGCAGATGTAATCTTAATAGCTGTAACGTTGCTCTTAGCAGCGGTCACTGGGACTGCTGTGAAGGAACCAACTGCGCTACTTGTACCTAACTTAACACCAGATTTTCCTGCATATGCTTTGCTAACTGCAGAGATGGAGCTAATTAAAGCGTTAGAGGAAACAGCGTTACTTAAGAAGTTGCTTGTTGTTAAAGCAGAGGATGAATCGCTAGAAGCGGTTTTGAATGCGACTGCATAGTTTGTACCAGTTGTTGTACCACCACTGGATCCACCAGAGGATGTAACTGTAACGGCACATGTTGCTGTAGCGGTACCACATTTTGCTGTGATTGTTGCGCTACCAGCGGCTTTAGCTGTGACTGTACCACCACTAACTGTTGCGACTGAAGAATTACTTGTTGACCATGTAACTGTACCAGAAGCTGTTGCGGTTAATGTAGCGGTATTACCAACTGTTAATGATAATGAGGATTTGTTTAAAGAAACGGAATCTGTTGTTGTGGAACCACCAGAGGTTGTGCTTCTTGTAGCCCAGTTCCATTTAGAGGAACCCCAGCAGCAATTTGCTAATTGTGGGTAATCAATGAATGGGTTTCTGTTACCTTGATATTTAGCAACTTGTTCGTTTCTCTTTGCTTCCATGGAATCGACTGGGTCACCATTGTTCCAGTTCATGAGCATTGTAAATGCTGCGGATTCAGAGGATGCGCTGACTAAGTTCAAGATTGAGAGTTTTGAAGATGCGAAATAAGAGGAAGATGCACTTCCGTTTGTACTCGCATAACTACCAAAAACAGCAGAGACTGAGTAGGAATTGTAATGTGTATACACGTAGAAGACGATTCTTGCTACGTCACCTTTAACTGAATCGATTGGTTCAAAGACACCACCATTGCAATATCCGCCGAGTGCGTATGTTGTGTTTGTACCTAATTTTGAATAGGCCTTGTAGGAGTCTCTGTTAGAAACTGTACCATAGAGGTTGTTGTTTCTTGTGGAATTGATTCTAACTTCCGTTGGTCTCAAGTGGTGCATATCAGATCCACCACCTGTTGTTCCCCATAATTGAGAACTGCTACCTGATGGGATACTTAAGGATTGACACCAAACGTGTTCACGGTTGTAACCACCAGATGTGTTACCGGCTGTGGCGGCCCAGGCATTTGGCCATTTGACACCGGAGTAGAAGTCACGGAGATAACCGCTGACTTTGTTACCACTTGCGTCATACCATTGGTCGGTATTTTGTTGGTAAAGGTTTTTACCATTGTCATCATAAGTTGTGTATGTCTTATGAGTGCTTGTAATGAGGTCGTGCAATTGACCTAAGAGTTGTGTACCGGAATATGAGGTACTGCTTGAAGAATAATAAGAGGAAATCGATGTGCTGTAGTTACCGACACTGGCATCCGCCAATTTGGAATCTTTACCATTATGTTGTGCGGCAATTAAGCAGAACGATGCAGCGCCCAAGCCTAAAAGCATGGCGCCAAGAAATTTTGGAAATTTCGTATGCATTTCTCCTTATAATGCTTGTTGATTTTATTATTTCATCTAACTATCGTTATTTCCATATTTTTTTATATAAAATATTCAGTTAATTATATTATAATAATTCCATATAAATTATTGCTTATGCGTGATTTCGGGTATTGCTACGCTGTACTAAAGAGGGTCGTCTTGAATGATGAGCCTTTTAATGTTGCCATCCAAAACGAGTTCAACACATCCGCAAATAATGCCGATAATATCAAACTAAAATCCACAGTTTACAATGTCGTTGGATGTACCCTTAGACACTACTATGTGCTTAAAGAAATCATCACTAGACAATACCGTGATATCAGTGAAGAAAACATGCTTTTAATCGCGCTTGCAATTGCGGATAAATTATTTTCTAAACGTTTAGACAAACTTAAATTGAATGAATTTATGGTAAAAACTACTGGTTTAGCGGGAACACCGGTATTTATTGAATGTTTCCAAGATCCAAAACATTTAATTCCAGAAGATATCAAATATAGTTCCACAAAGTTCTATTCCCTTAGATATAACATTCCTGAATGGGTTGTTGATATGTGGGCCAGCCATGGCGGAGACTTTGTTGCTAAGAAACTTTACTACGCAGTGACAAATAGAACTGAAAACTTAGTAAGAGTTAATGAAAACGTTATCGAACCAGAAGACTTCTATCATAAATACAAAGACTTCTCACCATTAGTGAATGACAATCTCATCGCGCAATACCGTAGAGAAGGCGCAGTTAAGAAACACAAAGCCGTTGTTGAAGGTGATGCTTTAAGAATTCCTCTAGCGTACCGTAGAATGTGTAAATATTTAGAATTTGACTATAACAAGAAAACCGCAGTCTTTGGTTGTGGCACAAATCATTTATTAGAAGAATTCTATGCTCACTTAGGTCCTGGCTTTAAAGCGGACTATATCTCTGGTCACCACGGT
>JAEEGK010002503.1_pt1 | contig 46006 bp, 33 predicted proteins | sample 8958771 | NCBI WGS metagenome assembly JAEEGK01 (sample SAMN16246547, study PRJNA631951) | gut metagenome | biome: gut microbiome; feature: rumen; material: SC-attached | host: Bos | place: Iran: Karaj | collected 2018-10 | reverse complement strand
ATTCATGGGCTTCCACTGCGGTAACACATGCTCCAAGAAGCTTGCTTTCTGCGAGATGAAGAACCAGATGATCATGGCTCGTGCTCTCCCTGTAGAGGTTACAAACGGTACTCTCGAGGGCGACATCATGCCTGGCGACATCACATTCTACAGACTGCAGTCCACTTCTGACGGACAGATCAGAGCTTACGTTGCAGAGGGTGAGGTTCTCCCTGTTGCTACAAGATCCTTCGGCGGTACAGGCGTATTCGCTATCAAGGAAATGGGCAGATTCTACAGATACTTCCTTATCGAGAAGAACTTCCCTCATCACGGCGCAGTTGCATTCGGTCACTATGGAAAGGCTCTCTACAACCTCTTCACATACCTCGGCATTTGCCCTTGCGACATCGGCTACAACAAGCCCGCAGGCGACAGATATCCGAAGGAAAATCCTTTCAACGCTCCGTTCAACTGATACAGTTTGGTTTTATAAGTGTGCAGCCTGACCTCAAGTAGGTCAGGCTGACCTATGAAAATAAATCTATAGAAGAAGGGTAATTCTTAAATGACTAACAAAGAACTTCAACTCACAGCAGCTAATGTCCGTAAGGGCATTGTTACAGCTGTTCACAGTGCAAAGTCCGGTCATCCGGGCGGATCACTTTCCGCGGCAGATATGTTCACATATCTCTATTTCGAAGAGATGAATATCGATCCTAAGAATCCCAAGGATCCGGGCAGAGACAGATTCGTTCTCTCCAAGGGTCACACGGCTCCGGGTCTTTATTCAACACTCGCTAACAGAGGTTACTTCCCTGTAGAAGACCTTACGACTCTTCGTAAGCTCGGTTCTTACCTCCAGGGCCACCCCTGCATGACTGAGACTCCCGGCGTTGACATGAGCACAGGCTCACTCGGCCAGGGCGTTTCCACAGCAGTAGGTATGGCACTCGCTGCTAAGCTTAACGGCGATTCCTACAGAGTTTATACTCTCACAGGCGACGGCGAGATCCAGGAAGGCCAGATCTGGGAAGCATTTATGTTTGCAGGCGCAAAGAAGATCGATAACCTCACAGTTATCATCGACAACAACGGACTTCAGATCGACGGTAAGATCGATGACGTTTGCTCACCTTATCCGATCGACAAGAAGCTCGAAGCATTCAACTTCAACGTTATCTGCATCGACGGTCACGACTTCGACCAGATCAGAGACGCTTTTGCTAAGGCAAAGGAATGCAAGGGAATGCCTACGGCCATCATCATGAAGACCACAAAGGGCAAGGGCGTTTCCTACATGGAAAATCAGGCAGGCTGGCATGGCAAGGCTCCTAACGATGAAGAGTACGAGCAGGCAATTAAAGAGCTTGACGAACAGATTGCAAAGATAGGAGAGGCATGAGTATGGCAGACGGTGAAGTAAAAAAGATCGCTACACGCGAAAGTTATGGTAACGCACTTGTAGAGCTTGGTCAGAAGAACCCCAACGTTGTAGTTCTCGATGCTGACCTCGCAGGCGCTACAAAGACTTCCACATTCAAGAAGGCATTCCCGGAACGTCATATCGACTGCGGAATTGCTGAAGCAAACATGACAGGCATCGCTGCAGGTCTTTCCACATGCGGCAAGATCCCGTTCGTATCCTCTTTCGCAATGTTTGCAGCAGGAAGAAATTTCGAGCAGGTAAGAAACTCAATCGGTTATCCGCACCTCAACGTTAAGATCGGCGCTACACACGCAGGTATCACGGTAGGTGAGGACGGCGCTTCCCACCAGTGCTTAGAGGACGTTGCTCTTATGAGAACTATCCCCGGCATGACAGTAATCGTTCCTTCCGATGATATCGAGGCTAAGGCTGCAGTTATGGCAGCAGCTGAGACAGAGGGACCTTTCTACATGAGATTCGGAAGAGCAGCTGTTCCGGTAATCAATGACAATCCTGACTACAAGTTCGAAGTAGGCAAGGCAGTTGTTATCAAGGACGGTACAGACATCGTTATCTTCGCTAACGGCGTATGCGTTGCTGAAGCTATGGGCGCAGCAGATTTGCTCGCAGCTGACGGCATCAGCGCTGCAGTAGTTAACGTTCATACGGTTAAGCCTATCGACAAGGATACTATCCTTGAGTTCGCTAAGAAGACAGGAAGAGTCTTCACAGCAGAAGAGCACTCCGTAATCGGAGGCTTGGGCAGCGCAGTATGCGATGTACTCTCTGAGAATTATCCTGTAAAGGTCACAAAGATCGGTGTCTATGACAGATTCGGTAAGTCCGGCCCTGCAGGCGCACTCATGAAGGAATTCCAGCTCGACGCAGAGGGAATCTACAAGCAGATCAAAGCATCACTCTGATTCTTCAGTTGAATCATCATCTGAATCATCATCGGATTCGTCATCAGGTTTTTCATCGGATGACGAATCCGTTTTTTTAGCAGATGTATTAGATGCAACAAACGTCTCTTCTTCCTCGTTGAAGTTGATATCAGCGCCGAACCTGGCGAAGATCCTCTTGAGGAAAAGTGAATAGAACCATGCAATTGCCGCGATGCCCATGAAGCACGCAAAGCTTAAGGGTATCGCGTAATTGTAATCTACGAACAAAATAAATACCGCTGCGATTACCGCCTGCATGATCGTAAACGGGAGATTGGTGAGAGCGATAAGAAGGGAATTCTTGAGCACCTGCTTAAATGACTCCTCAAACCATGCGATGAGCGGGAAAGCGTAGCATGCTGATGCGAATATCGCGAAAACGAAGAAATACGCGGGATACTGTACCCACTGCATATTCTCGGCCATCATGGTGCGGACCATGTAGATCTCAAAGCCGAAGAAGGCTCCGAGGATCAGATATAAGATGAAAAACAGCGTAGACTTGACGAAGTTATCCTTGAATGACTTAAAGTAATCGCGCAAAACGGACGGGTTATCTCCTGCCACGATCGCAATGGTGATCCTGTACAAAGCCGTGACAGAAGCGCCGATTGTTATAAAAGGTATACAAGTAATAATAAAAACAAGATTTACTATAATAAGATTGGTCAATCCGGTAAGGATCCTGGTGCCCAGACTTTTAGGACTGAAGAAAGAAGAAGCCATATATATCTCCATATCTCGCTGAAATAATAATATGTGAATAATACCATATTACACTTGTTGAGCGAATAGCAGCCGTCCTGTCGGCTTTAATCACAAGAGAAAAGCGGAGTTATTCGTAATATGCACAAACGGAGCAGGTATCTCTCTGTAAAACGTGCAGCAATTTCATTCGTTTTATGCAATTTATCCATTCGAAAAGCAAAAATTGTACAAATTACTCAAAAAACGCAAGAAATGTATAATTGTGGTCAATTTGTAGCAAAAAGTGTGGAGAAACACAGGGCGTTTTTGACTAATATTTACTGTGTAGAAGGACCGAAAGGTCCCGAACAAATTCATTAAGGAGGAAACTTTATGAAAAAGGTTATTGCTAGTGTTCTTTCCGTAGCAATGGTCGCAGCTATCGCAGCTGGATGTAACAAGACAGACCCTACAACTTCTGATGTAGCACCTTCCGGTGATGATCAGCAGCAGGGTGGTGGTGATGATGAGTCAACCCCTACAGATACTGAGGAAACTCAGCCTCAGTATGGTTCAGGTTCTGAGGTAATCAACCTCTGGTCATTCACAAACGAGATCCCTAACATGGTAGCTAAGTACATCGAGCTCAACCCTGAGTTCGGTGAGAAGTACACTGTTAAGTGCACAATCGTTGCAACAGACGGTGGTGCTTATCAGCAGGCTATCGACCAGGCACTCGCAGGTGGCGCAGACGTTGATATGTACGCAGCAGAAGCAGCTTTCATCCTCAAGTATGCTCAGGGTGATATGTCTGAATACGCAGCTACATACAAGGATCTTGGTATCGACGTAGATACTAAGGTTGCAGAAGCTGACATCGCACCTTACACAATCGACATCGGTTCACGTGATGGCGAGATCGTTGCACTCGGATACCAGGCTACTGGCGGAGCTATGATCTACAGAGCTTCCATCGCTAAGGACGTATTCGGAACAGATGATCCGGACGAGATCGAGAAGATCGTTGGCGCTGGTACAGGCAACTGGGATAAGTTCTGGGACGCTGCAGCACAGCTCAAGGCAAAGGGCTACAAGCTTGTCGCTGGTGGTGACGACATGTGGAACGTATGCGAGAAGGCTGCTACAAAGGCTTGGCTCGACAAGGACAATAACATCGTTATCGATCCTCAGAGAGAAGCTTATCTCGACATCTACAAGAAGCTCATCGATGAAGATCTTTCTAAGGACACAGGTTCTTGGAACGAAGCATGGTACGCAGAGATGGGTGCTGGCGCTGAAGCTAACACATTCTGCTTCTTCGGACCTGCTTGGCTCATCAACTACGTAATGGCTGGTCAGGCTGGCGACACAGTTGGTGACTGGAGAGTTTGCACACCTCCGGTTGGCTTCTTCTGGGGCGGCACATGGGTTCTTGCTAACAAGGACACAGATCAGGCAGAGGGCGTTGCAGAGCTCATCGAGTGGATCACTCTTGATACTTCTGAGAACGGTCTCCAGTACCTCTGGGCTAACGACAAGATGGGTAACGGAGCTAAGGATACAGTTGCTTCTGCAGTAGTTATGGGTAAGTCCGACGGAACACTCGACTTCTGCGGTGGTCAGAACGTATTCGAAAAGTTCATCCCTGGTAACGCTAACGCTACAGGTAAGGCTATGACTCAGTACGATGAAGACATCAATGGCTTCTTCAAGGATGCAGCTAGCAAGTATGCTCACGGCGAACTTGATAAGGATGCAGCTATCCAGCAGTTCAAGGACAACGTTACAAGCGCATTTGCTCTCTAATACTATCTAGTATTTTGATGCTGTTGGCGGCAGGGTAGATTAGTGGTTTACCCTGCCGCTTTTTAAAACTTCAGAGGAGGCTGTAATGAGAAACAAAAAACTGGTTAACTATTCTAAATATGGTTATCTATTTTCAATCCCGTTTATAATTACATTCTTAATCTTTACTCTGTATCCTGTTGTTTACACATTCATTCTCGGTTTTACAGATCTTCAGGGTAATGGTAAGACTACTTTCCATTCTGTTACTGCAGTAATCGAACCTTCTGCAAAAGATGCTCAGAAGGCTTTCGAGAATTACGTAGGAGAAAAGTATAGGAAAGACAAAGCAAACAAAAACAGAGATGCCAAGGAAGTTGAGAACGAGATCAAGAGTTTTGAATACGTTGTCAAGTCCGAGGAAATCGCTCAGGACAAGCTCGATGCTACATGGGTAATTGCTACCACAGACGGCAAGTATGAGGAAACAGTTTCATGGAGCTACTTCGCAGATCCTTCTTCTTACAAGGTAGGCAAAAAGGCAGCAGCTGCTGATGCCGACGCAGAAGAGGAAGAGGATGTTGATGAGGAAGAAGATGCTGATGCAGATGCAGATTCCAAGCCTTCTATCAACGCCAAGGTCGACAAGAGACTTGCTACTGAGGCTTTAAATAAGAAATCAAATTTCTTCGTTAAATATGAACTCAGCGAAGCTGATGGTTCTGAAGTAATGAAGATTAAGTTATCCACCGGCGAAGAAGTCGAGGTCAGTGTAATGAAGATTGGCCTTTTCGAGAACTTCAGATGGGTATTTACAAACGCTAAGTTTAAGCAGGCATTTAAGAACACGGTTATCATCTGGATAATCAACTTTATCCCTCAGCTCGGTTTTGCCCTTTTGTTCACTGCTTGGTTCACAGACAGAAGATCAAAGGTCAAGGGCTCCGGTATCTTCAAGATCTTGTTCTACATGCCGAATATCATTACGGCAGCTACGTTGGCTATCTTGTTCAACGTATTGTTCGGATTCCCGAAGGGTGCTGTAAACGACCTTCTTACTGGTATGCATATCATGAAGGAAGCTTACAGATTCAATAATAACGAGTGGGCACTCAAGTTGATCGTAGCCTTCGTTCAGTTCTATCAGTGGTATGGTTACACGATGGTTAACCTCATCGCAGGTGTTATCGGTATCAGCCCTGAGATCTTCGAAGCTGCTGAAATCGACGGTGCTAACAGAGCACAGACATTCTTCAGAGTCACAATTCCTTGTATCCGTCAGATCCTCTTGTTCGTACTTGTTACATCACTCATCGGTGGTCTCAACATGTTCGACGTTCCTGAATTGTATGCAGGTGTTAAGCAGGCAAACGGTGCAGTTATGACTCTCAACATGTTCATACGTATGGTAGGTTTGTCCGGCCGTTACTTATACAATAAGGCAGCAGCTGCAAGCGTTATCATGTTCGTAATTATCGTTGCTCTCTCTGCAATTGTATTCTACATCCTCAGAGATAAGGACGAGGCAAAGCTTAAGAAGCTCAGAAAGAAAGAGCTTAAAGCTTTAAAGGCTATGTGAGGTGAATGATATGAGTGATAATGCATTAAACAGATCTTCAATCAGAAGAAGCGACACTGGTCTTAAGGTTGTAATCTACATCGTATCTGTCATCTTCGCGATCATGACATTATTCCCTTTCATAATAATGTTCACGAACTCGTTCAGAAGTACAACTGAGATTCAGGCAAGCACACTTGGTTTGGTATCTGCACATCCTTTCCAGAACCTCGCCAAGAACTGGAATGAGATTACGAATAAGGAATTTAACCCTCTCGTAGGTTTTAAGAACTCATTCATTATCTCTACTCTGGCTACAATTCTTAATGTATATTTCTCTTCTCTTACTGCTTATGCTATTTCCGCATATGAGTGGAAGTTGAGAGATGCATTCAACAACCTGGTCGTAGGAATCATGATGGTTCCTGGTACTGTTACTACAATCGGTTTCATTCAGGCAGTTTATAGACTCCACATGTCGAATAAGCTCTTTATCTTCATCGTGCCGGCTATTGCTTCCCCTATGACAGTATTCTTCATGAGACAGTACCTGCAGGCTTCCCTCTCGATGGAAATCGTACAGTCTGCAAGAATCGACGGTGCAGGTGAGTTTAAGACATTTAACAGGATCGTTCTGCCGCTCATGAAGCCGGCTGTTGCTACACAGGCAATCTTCGCTTACGTAGGAACATGGAACAACCTCTTCTTACCTCTCATTCTCCTTACAGATACAGAAAAGAAGACAATCCCTGTTATGGTTAAGTTGCTCAATGGTGATATCTACAGAAGAGAATACGGCGCTATCTACTTAGGACTCTTCGTAACAGTCCTTCCGCTTATCATTGTATATGCCTTCCTGTCGAGATACATCGTTGAAGGTGTTGCATTGGGCGGTGTCAAGTCATAAGACTTATTCCACTCATGCTATGAGTTTCAGCTTCGGCTGAATAACACAAAATTTATAAGCTGCGTCTTTGGACATTGCCTCCCCAAAGACGCAGTTTTTTTTATTTTATTTTTTGTGCTAATATAGTACTGGTTGTTATATAACTGCCAAGTTATGGGGTGAATGGTACGCGCAGTAAATTACTGAGAAAACTCGATATAGGCAAGAAGAATATTGCCATTAAGATCGTCATTTATCTGGCGCTTCTTTTTGTTGCGTATGTTACTTTGATGCCTTTTATCGTTATGCTCGAGGATCTGTGGGCCACTCCCGTAACTCAGTCTGTTGACCCCAGAGTGCCCGTCGAGGTAACGTATTCCTGGAAGAACTTTTTCAACAACATAAACGTATTCAAAAAGAGTGACAACTACCTGTGGATCACTTTCAAGAATTCCTTCATTATCGCTTCATGCGCTACTCTTCTGAATGTCTATTTTTCCGCTATGACCGCATATGCCATTACCGCGTATGAATGGAAGCTCAGACAGGCATTCAGCAATTTCATCCTTGCGATCATTTTGATCCCTTCAACGCTTACTACACTCGGATTCATTCAGCTGGTTTATAAGTTCCATCTTTCTAATAAACTCTTCATGCTGTTCCTTCCTGCGATAGCTACTCCGATGACCGTCTTCTTCATGAGGCAGTATCTGGCAGCATCGCTCTCAAGAGACATAATTCATTCGGCAAGAATGGACGGTTCAAATGAGTTCAGGACGTTTATGCAGATCATTCTGCCGCTTATGAAGCCGGCTATAGCCACACAGGCTATCTTTGCTTATGTTGCGAGCTGGAATAATCTTTTCGTACCGCTCGTTCTGCTTACCGATTGGGAGAAGAAGACACTGGTAGTCTATATCAGCGCGGGTGCAACCGGACGAGACCTTCTGTTTACCGTCTTACCGCTTATCTTGATCTATGTTTTCTTTTCGAAATATATTGTCGAAAGTGTGGGCCTTGGTGCCGTCAAAGGATAAGTTATTCAAACATAAAGTAAGGGCCGTCTCTTCAATGAGGCGGCCCTGATTATTTAAGTTCTTTTCTTTGCTCGTCTGATCCTGTTCCTGAACTGTGAAGGTGAGCATCCGTACTGCTTTTTGAAGCTGCGGCTTAATGAAGTGAGGTTATTAAATCCGCAGGACATCGCGATGTCGCTGATCTGAAGGTCAGTGTCAGATAACTGGCGCTCGACTTCCTTGAGCTTTAAGGTAGTCTGGTAATCGTTAAATGTCATGCCGGTGTATTCCTTGAAGAGCCTTGCGAAATGGAACTTGGAATAACCGACGTGGTTTGCAGCCTCATCCATGGAGACATTCTCAGAGCTGTGCATTGCGAGCCATTCGGCAAGAGATCTGAACTTGATATAGACTTCACGCTGCTTATCGTTATGAGGAGCTGTGAGGCTGTCGGAATAGTCCTTCTTCATGAGCATGCCGAAGATATCCATGAGCTTGGAGAAGATCGAGATCTCTTTTACGGTAGTCGTATAGAAGAAGTACAGATCGTTGATCTCCATGAATCTCTCGAAAATGAGATTGTAGATATCAGGATGTGTCTCAGATGTAATGAGAAGGGGCTCATGAAGTATCTTCATGAATTCTTCGTAGTCGAAGAAACCCTTAAGAAAATCAATGTTGAAAAGGTAGATGAATCTGATACCTGACTTTGTGCCGGAGATCTTGTGGAGCATGTCCGGCGGTACCAGGAGGATCTCTTTTTCCTTGAGGATGATCGTTCTGTCATCGAAGATGTATGTATATGACTTTTCGATCGGTATCGTGATCTCAAGACAGCTGTGTCTGTGGACAGGGTAGTCCTCAGAACGGTTGTTGTACCAGATACGCATATTGGAACCGGGAATAAAATCAACTTCTTCAACGTCGTTGCTGACGATCCTTCCGGCAAAACTGCCAATAGGTTGCTGATATTTGCCCGGTACTGAATTGTCGTTAAACTGCATTAAAATCCCCATCCTCTAAAGTGAATGCTACAATTTTATATACTCAATTAGTCATTTTCAAGCCTGTTTGACCGCAAAAATAGCAAAATTGGTATAATTTTAAGCAAAACTAAGATATAACCCCTTTCCGAAAACCATTAAAATCTAGGTATCTGCTTACAACAGGAGGGTTAATCTTATGGACAGAGAACAAGCTACGAAAAGAGCTGAAGAACTGGTCAGCAAAATGACTATAGAAGAAGCCGCTTCGCAACTGAGATACGATTCTCCTGCGATCGACAGACTGGGGATCCCCGAGTACAACTGGTGGAATGAGACGCTGCACGGAGTAGCAAGAGCAGGTACGGCTACAAGCTTCCCGCAGGCTATCGGTCTGGGCGCCACATTCGATACAGAACTTCTCGGAAAGATCGGTGAAGTCTGTGCTTCCGAAGGTCGCGCTAAATACAACGAATACAAGGCTAACGGCGACCGCGATATCTACAAGGGACTTACTTTCTGGTCTCCTAACGTAAACCTTTTCAGAGACCCCAGGTGGGGAAGAGGCCAGGAGACATACGGTGAGGATCCCGTGCTTATCTCAGATCTTGCGGTGCCTTTTATTGAAGGACTCCAGGGCGACGGCGAGTACATGAAGACAGCCGCATGCGCAAAGCATTTCGTAGTGCATTCAGGCCCTGAAGCCGTAAGACACGAGTTCAATGCCACATGCTCTGATAAGGACCTCTATGAGACTTATCTTCCTGCTTTCGAGGCTTGCGTAAAACAGGCAAAAGTAGAATCCGTAATGGGCGCTTACAACAGGACAAACGGCGAGCCCTGCTGCGGACACTCTTATCTGCAGGATATCATCCGCGACAAGTGGGGATTCAAAGGCCACATCGTATCTGACTGCTGGGCAATAAGAGATTTCCACGAGCGTCATAAGGTGACCAAGAATTCCGAAGAGAGCGCCGCGCTAGCTCTTAACAAAGGGTGCGATCTTAACTGCGGATGCACATATATCAACCTCATGAAGGCATACAACAAGGGCCTCGTAACTGAAGAGGCTATCAGAAAGGCCGCAGTAAGACTCTTTACCACAAGATATCTTCTCGGCATGTTCGACGAGACTGAATATGACGGACTCAACTATCTTGATGTTGAGACAAAAGAGAATCTCGCTGTCGCAAGAAGAGCATCTGACGAGAGCATCGTTCTTCTCAAGAATGACGGTATCCTTCCTATCGATACAAATAAGACCAAGGTCATCTCCGTAATCGGCCCTAACGCTGATTCCAGAGCCTGCCTCGTAGGAAACTACTATGGAACATCATCAGAGTACATCACGGCCTTAGAGGGCATCAGGAGCGCCGCAGGAGAGGACATGAGAATCCTCTATACCGACGGCTGTGACTTGAGCAACACAAAGCCTGACGTTCTCTCACGCGAATACCACAGGATCGCTGAGGCAGAAGCCGTCATGAAGAGATCAGATCTCGTTATCCTCGTAATCGGTCTTAACGAGACTTTGGAAGGTGAAGAGGGAGACCAGGGCAACATGTACAGGTCAGGCGACAAGCCGGATCTTAAGTTCCCCAAGACACAGCTTAAACTCATCGATACGGTCATTAAGTCCGGAAAGCCTTTCATTACTGTAGTTATGGCTGGCTCGTGCATGGACTTGAGCGTCCTTGATGATAAGTCCTCCGCTATCCTTCAGGCATGGTATCCGGGCGCAAGAGGCGGACAGTCAATAGGTGATATCATTTTCGGAAAGGTCAATCCTTCAGGAAAGCTCCCCGTCACGTTCTACAGAGATACAAACGATCTTCCTGATTTTGAGGACTACTCCATGAAGGGCAGGACATACCGCTATCTCGAGACAGATCCGCTCTATCCGTTCGGCTACGGCCTTACATACGGCAAGATGGACATCACATCTGTATCCTACGCGGGAGACCCTAAGAGCAGCGGCATTACGGTTAAGGCAGAAGTCAGCAACACCGGCGATGTCACAACATCTGAGGTCGTTCAGGTCTATGTTAAGTCTGAAGATGCCAATGAAGTTAAGAATACCAAGCTTGCAGGCTTTGCAAGGATCACTCTTGAAGCAGGAAAGAGCGCTTCAGTCGAGATACCGGTTGCCGCAGACCGCTTCCTCGTAGTAGACGAGAAGGGCGAGAAGGTCATTCCGGAAGGCAAGATCAACGTCTATGTAGGCTTCGGCCAGCCTGACGGACGCACGGAGAGCTTAACGGGCAAGAAGAGCGCAGTTATTGTTCTCTGATCTAAGACCCTTATAAAATATGGCTTTCAGGGCTTTGTAACATTGTTACAGAGCCCTTTTTCATGTCTGAAAAGTCTGTTTGCCGCACCAGCTTTACCGCGCGCGAAAATAAAGAACCTTTTAAAGCCGTAAACGGCTATAATAGTAAAGACGGATCCGTTTAGGCCAAAGCTTGAGGAGGAAATAGAAATTGGTTTTTTCGTACCCTTTATATGAGATACCCTTTGTTGGCATATACCTTATCGTGATGGCCTTTTTGTTCGGCGCGATCTTCGCGAGCTTCATAACATGCACGGCATGGCGCGTCGTTCGCGGCGAGGACTGGATGTTAGGCCACAGCCACTGCGACACATGCGGACACGAATTATCGACCGCTGATCTCTTCCCGATAATCTCATATATCGCGCTCAAGGGTAAGTGCAGATACTGTGGCTCGAAGGTCCCTCCCAGAGACCTTATCTTCGAGATTCTGCTTGGCCTTTTGTTTGCCGGAACACTCGCGCTTCACGGCTCCATCGATGCAATTGTAGTTGCATCTCTTGCGCTCGAAATGCTCCTCCTGGGACTGTCTCTTGCAGACTGGGATTCCGGCGTTATTCCCAATGGTTTTCTGGTCGCGATCCTTGTTGTCTGGATCCTTACGGTCGGCTTCAGGGACGATATCCAGCGCTACGCTATCGAGGGCCTTATCGCTTCTGCCTGCGTAGGATTGGTTATGATCATTGCCACTGCGATCATCGCTAAGGTGAAGGGCGTCAAGATCAGTTACGGCCCTGCCAAGCTTGCCATGTGCCTTATGCTTTTCCTGGGCATAAAGGGAGCGTGCATAGCAGTCGGCGTGGCGGTCGTTTTAGGTGTTATTTTCGCGCTCGTCTGCAAGTCCAAAAAGAGAAAGATCGCGCTTGCGCCGGCTATCTCGCTGGGCGTTATCGCAGCTTTTTTGGCAAAGGACGCTCTGCTTCTTTTGGGCATCGCTTAAAAAGTTTTTTGCCGGCAATAACGTGAACGCCTCTTAATGTTTGACTTTGAGGAGTGCGTCCTATATAATATGCGAGTTTTAATTCCACGCGAAGAGAGGGGGGATAAAGATGTCTGAGATTAAAGTTAAGGAAGGCGAGTCCCTTGACAGTGCACTTCGCAGATTTAAGCGTTCTTGCGCAAAGTCCGGTGTTCTCGCAGAGGTTCGTAAGAGAGAACATTACGAGAAGCCTTCTGTAAAGAGAAAGAAGAAGTCTGAAGCAGCAAGAAAGAGAAAGCATTGATAAGACTTTAATGAGAGAGGTTACCGATGAGGTAACCTCTTTTTTTGTTGGTTATGTGACTCCTCCGGCTGTGCGTGCGAAACGCGTTGCTTTTTCAGATCAGGAAGCGGCGGATCTTTGCTTCGATCACCTTTGTGTTGAGCGGGTGTTTATCCGTTTCAAAGGTCAAGATCAGCCTTGTCTCATCGAAATCATCCGCCCGCGCGTACTGCTCAAGCTTTTTCACATTGCGGTTGGTGTAATCCTCATCTCCCAGCTTTCCCAAATGCTCCCAATAGTAATCCTTCCTAAGCCGCACATTCAGGCATTTGAAATCCGGCGCCCCGATAATTATCTTGCCGTCAAAGACCGGAAATTCCAGCCGGTAAGGAATGTTATTCCTCAGCAGCGCATCGGCAATCAGTATCTCCGACTTTGACCTGACCCGCTCGCCCTTCGCAGTGTAAAACTCCGGCTCATCCTTCTTGAACCCCAGCCTCTCATAAGGCTCGTTCATCCACTGCTCGATGTATTCTTCATCTGACAGGAACTCAGGCGTGACGAGCGCCTGGCGGGCGGCGGTGAGGTGGGTGAAAACCTGCTGTGCCGCGTCAGGGTCGAAGTCTTTTAGGAACTGGTCTATTATTTTCTTCTGGCTCTTGAGGGCATCGAGCAGTCTGGCGTCATAGTCTTTTTGTGCGAGCCGGGCTGCGAAGGATTTGTTTTGGTGCGTGATGTATATACCCGGACCGTTAGACGAATCGTGTCGGTGATAGTATTGATTCTTATTCCACTTCCTTGATATGCGAAGCGAGCCTTCAGGAGCTTTTTTAATTCGCTCATTGAGCCTCTTGATTTGTTTTTCTATTTCTTTTTCGAGCTGTTTAAGGTCAGTTAACCATGGAGCTGATTCATACATTTTGCTTCTCCTTGTTTGAGTTTTTTCTATGACGTACTAAAAACGCAAAAAGCGGTTTTTAGTCCGTAGGTTTTCGCTGTTTTCGGCTTCGAATGATCAGAAATGACGTACTAAAAGAGACTTTTTTCTGATTTAGTCCGTCGAAAACTGGTCTGAAGGTTGCTTGAGTGTCTAATATGACGTACTAAAACGGACTTTTTTGTGTTTTAGTACGTCGGGCTGGTTTTAAGATGTTTTGATCGACTTATACCCCCTATCCTATTGCCCCAAATCCATATTTCAACCCCTTCGCCAAAAATTGAGACTGGCCTCGATCACACCAAAATGCGCGCGCCTTTGTAAATAGAGCGTCATTCCGTTATAATAGTGTCAATAAAGATAAAGTTGAGATTAAGTTTATGTTATTGACCGGTAAGACCTGGCGCTTATCGGCATCTCGTAAGGTCGAGGATGCCGAGGCGTTGCTTGGTGTTTTGCTTAAGAATCGCGGAATAGCCGAAGGACAGGACGAGGAACAGTTTTTGTCCGAAGAAGACGGAATCTGGCATGATCCGTTCCTTTACAATGACATGCGCAAGGCCGTTGATATTATCAACGAGACTATCGACAGGCGCGGCAAGGTGCTTGTATACGGCGATTATGACTGTGACGGCGTTACGGCTACTTCTATTCTTGTAAGGTATTTCAGAAGCCATCAGATCAATGTGCAGTACATTGTGCCGCACAGGTCTGAGCATGGTTACGGACTTACGGAGAAGATCATGGACAAGGTCATCGAGAAGAGGCCTGACCTGGTCATCACGGTAGACTGCGGTGTTACGAATATCGATACGGTCCAGGAGCTCAAGCACAGGGGCATCAAGGTGATCGTTACGGATCACCACAATGTTAAGGATGAGCTGCCGCCGGCTGACTGTGTTATCTGCGCGAAAAGGCCCGACAACACTTATCCTTTCATAGATCTTTGCGGCGCGGGCGTTGCGCTCAAGCTCGTTGAAGCATTGGGCAAGGACGGCAGGCATAAGGTGACGGGCAATATCTGGCGCCAGGCTATTGAGCTTGCGGGCATCGCGACTATTGCGGATCTGGTGTCGGTAACCAATGAGAACAGAACGATAATCAAGCGTGCTTTTAAGAGCATGCAGAAGCCTTCCAATATCGGCGTCGGCGTCATGAATGATATGCTGCTGGCACCTGGAAAGACTTTGGACGAGACGTTTATTTCGTTTAATTTTGTACCGCGGATCAATGCTGCGGGAAGACTTTACGATTCGGCTGACGCGCTTAAGTTATTCCTTGAGAATAATCCTACCGAAGCTAAGAATGCGGCGCAGGATCTGACGAGGGAAAATGATGAGCGCAAGGAGATCGAGGCGAAGGTTTTCGACGAGGCCAGAGCGCAATTGGAGAACCCTGCAAGGCCTGATAAATGGTCGCTTACGAATACTTGCGGCCCGATCGTTGTTTACGGCAGAGACTGGCATCAGGGCGTTCTCGGAATCGTTGCAGGCAAGCTGTCGCAGTTCTACGGAAGGTCCGTTTTGGTATTTACCGATGATGCTACCGAGCCCGGCTGCGCGAAGGGATCAGGCAGAGCGTTCGGCGACTTTGATCTTTATGAGTGCCTGACGCGCATATCTGATTATCTGGTCAATTTCGGCGGACATAAGAAGGCTGCCGGCATGCTCGTGAGGAAGACGGAGATGGGCGCTTTTATGGAGGCGCTCGAAAAAGAATCCGCCAAGATAATCGAAGAGAAGGGCCAGTCAGGCGAGCCCGATGAAGACAGCGTTATCAGCGCCGAATGCGAGATAACACCTGACGGTCTGACGTTTGATTCTTACCATCAGGTATGCAAGTTAAGGCCTTTCGGCATCGGCAACCCTAAGCCGGTATTCGTTACAAATGATCTTGTTATCACGGGCGTTGCGCAGATGAGCAACGGCGCGCACATAAGGCTCGATCTGACAGACAGCACAGGCAAGGCTAACATCTCTGCCGTCGGCTTCGGAATGGGCGATTATTTCAACATCTTAAGAGCCGGCGACAAGATAGATATCGCGTATACGCTTAATGAATACTGCTACCGCGGAGAGACTTCGCTGAGCCTGCATCTTGAGGATATAAGGCCTCAGGGCGAGGGCGGATTCATGTGGCAGAAGGCGGATATCGCCGAGAAGCTTTATTCGAGCGGACTTGCGATGAAACAGATCGCGAAGATGGCGCCGGGCGAGGACATCGCGAATTCGATGAAGCCTACGCCTGAGCAGTTTGGCGCGTGCTATAAGGCAATCGAACGTTTCGGAGGCACGGCGATGTCTACCGTGGATATCGATCTTCTTGCAAGATTGGTATCTAACAATTATGATGTATCGATGACGCCGTTCCAGGTAAAGAGGTGCCTTGAGGTTTTCGCGGACTGCAACCTGATAAGGTTAAGATCTATGACGCCGATGAGAGTGTGCTTCAACATTCTGGCTACGGGCGACAAAGTAAAACTCAGCGATTCTGAGGTCTATAGGAGAATTATCGGTGACTAAGGGCAAGAATGACAGAACATTTGATGCCGTAAATACTGAAGAGGTCGTTCAGGCTGAAGCCGAGCGTGCCTATCTTAACGACGACAGTATCAAGCCCGAGATCCCCCATGACCTTGAAGAACGGTTCAATGAGATCATCAAGCTTTACGACGAGTATGCGCGTGCGGCAAATCTCGATGAGAAAGATATCGAGAGAGATAACGATCAGCTCGAGAAGGCTTTTAATTTTGCATATAAGGCACACCGTCACCAGAAGCGTAAGACCGGCGAGCCTTACATCACGCACCCTGTTGCAGTAGCCATGATCCTTGCCGACCTCAAGGTCGATGTTAATACGATCATTGCAGCGCTCCTTCACGATACGATCGAAGACACAATAGTTGATGACCAGATGGTCACGGAGAAATTCGGTCCCGTCGTCTGCAGCCTCGTAGACGGCGTTACAAAGCTCAACTTAAGTCTCGATAATGTTGTCTATAATTCCAAGGTCGACATCCAGGCGTCCAACGTGCGCAAGATGTTTATCGCGCTTACGGACGATATCCGTGTTATTTTCATCAAGCTCGCTGACCGTCTGCACAACATGAGAACATTGAAGTCCATGAGCCCTGAGAAGCAGATCGAAAAGGCCCAGGAGACGCTTGATATCTACGTTCCTTTCGCAGGCAGATTCGGTATCTATAAGATCAAATGGGAATTGGAGGACCTCTGTCTGAGATATCTCCATCCCGACGATTACTATGAGCTCGTAAAGCTCGTTAACGGCAACCGCACCCAGAGAGAGAACTTCATGGAAGACGTTGTCTCTGAGATACGCGCGAAGCTCGAAGAAAACGGCATTGACCATTACGACATTGAAGGCCGCCCCAAGCACTTCTACAGCATCTATAAGAAGATGCACGAAAAGGGCAAGACTATTGATGAGATCTACGATCTTTTCGCGTGCAGGATAATCGTTGACGAAGTCATCGAATGCTATCAGGTATTGGGCATCATCCACGAGATGTACCAGCACGTGCCGGGACGCTTTAAGGACTATATCGCGATGCCTAAGGAGAACAAATACCAGTCGATCCATACGACGGTCGTATCTCATACGGGCACGCCTTTCGAAGTGCAGATAAGGACATTCGCGATGCACCAGATCGCGGAGTTCGGTATCGCTGCGCACTGGCATTACAAGGAAGCCGGCAATTCACAGGAATTCAAGGCTGACAGATACGACACGAAGATCAATGAGATGAGGCAGATCATCGATTCGCAGAACGAGCTTACCGACTCGGGTGAGTTCCTCGAATCGTTCAAGATGAACATCGCTCCTGACGAGATCTTCGTATACACACCGAAGCACGAAGTTATCAAGCTCCCGAAGGGTTCATGCCCGATCGACTTTGCATATGCGATCCACTCAGGAATCGGCAATCACATGCACGGCGCAAAGGTAAACGGACGTATCGTGCCGCTGTCATATGAGCTTAAGAACAGCGATATCGTTGAGATCCAGTCTTCGTCAAAGCTCGTTAAGGGTCCTTCGCGTGACTGGGTAGCCATCGCGCGTACCGCAAACGCAAAATCCAAGATCAATTCCTGGTTCAAGAAAGAAGCCAGGGGAGAGAATATCACGACAGGCCGTGAACTCCTTACCAACGAGATCACGCGTAACGGCTTTGATCCCGCGAAGCTCCTTATGCACAAGTCCATCGAGTCTATCTTGAAGCGCAATAATTTCCAGTCATTAGACGACATGTTCGCCGCAATGGGATACGGAAGCATCAGCGTTACAAAGGTTTTCTCCAGACTTCGTGACGACTACATCAGGAATATCAGCGAAGAAGAGAGAAGAGCATTGGGATATCGTGTAACTGCTGACGGCAACGTCGCATACAGCCCGCAAGAGCTTCCTATCGAGCTCGGCAAAGCTGACCAGACCCGTAACGCCAAGGGCTCCAGGACAAAGACGCCTGAGAGCTCCAAGCAGGTTTTGGATTACGATGTAGCCAAGATCAACGCTCTTAATACAGATCCTCACCAGACCGCGGCGCCCGGAACGGATCCGCTTGCGTCTGCTAACGCAAAGCCTACACGCACCACGAGAACTGATGCCGCAAGGCGTGCCAACAGCAACGATGCGGTAGTGGTAAACGGCCTGGATTCTATCGCTACGCACATCTCGAAATGCTGCCACCCGGTATATGGTGATGAGATCATCGGATATGTCACTCAGGAAAAGGGTGTCGGCATCCACAAGGTCAACTGCAAGAATATTCTGAATATAATCAAGAACCGCGGCAATTCACAGAAGGACGAAGAGAAGTACCAGCGTCTTGTTGCGGTCAAGTGGCTCTCTAAGGCCAAGTATTCAAGCTACGACGTACAGCTCGTTGTTGTCGCGATGGACCGCAACGGACTGCTTATCGACGTGCTCGACAAGATCTCTGAAGAGAAGATCAACATCGTTAAGCTCAACACCGTTGTAGACGGCCCTGAAGCGCGCATTTTCGTAACGGTCAATGTATCCGGCAAGGAACAGCTCGACCGCACGTGTGACAGGATCCTGAGAGTAAAGGACGTCGTAGACGTCATCAGAAACTAAAAGACTGTTTTCGCATCAAAGTCCTCCGCGCTTCGCTTGTGCGAATAAAAAAGACTATTTCTCGCATCAGGTCCTCCGCGCTTCGCTTGTGCGAATAAAAAAGACTATGTCTCGCATCAGGTCCTCCGCGCTTCGCTTGTGCGGAAAGATGCTCGAAATAGTCTTTTCTTTTGCTTAGAGTTAATTTGTGAAATTATCTATCTCCATAGTATTCATCATCTGAATAACCGCCGACATAACTTATGTTGAAGATGATCATCGGTCTTCTTCCTGACTTGGAGTGAACGAAGCTTTTGATCTGTTCCCTGAAGTTGCGCTTCTCGAGGAATGCTTCGATGCTGCCGGCTTTGTTGCTTGCCTGCTTCAGAAGATCGTCTACCTTTTCGGAGATCAATTCGTAGAGCATATCCATGTCATCACTGTCAAAGCAGCCCATAGAGTTAACTGCAGGGGAGCACGCGAGGTCGCCTGTCCTCTCATCGACTGTAATGGCGATGGCGAGGCATCCGTCTTCGCTCAGATGGATCCTGTCCGTAAGTACTCTGTCGTCCGCGTCTACGGTGCCCGTGCCGTCGATAAGGACGGGGTTTGCGGGGACGTGATCTGTGATCTTTGCTTCGTCTTCCTTTAATTCGAGCACTGCGCCGTTCTCGAGGATGCAGATATTGTCTTCATTCATGCCGAGATTGATGGCCATCTCCTTGTGGAGGCAGAGCATCCGGTATTCGCCGTGTACGGGAATGAAAAACTTAGGCTTAATGAGGGTATGGAGCATCATGAGCTCGTCCCTGTATGCGTGGCCTGATACGTGGACGTCTGCCAGAGACTGGTAGATAACGTGCGCGCCTTTCTTGTAGAGCTCGTTGATTACGCGGTATATGGGCTTCTCGTTGCCCGGGATCGGGTCAGCGGAGATGATGACCGTATCGCCCTTCTGGATATCTACGGAGCGGTGCGAATTGAATGCCATACGCGTAAGTGCGCTCATGGGCTCGGCCTGCGAACCGGTAGTGAGGATAACGATCCTGTTATCCGGATAATTGTCGATGGCATCGATGTCGATGAGCGTGTCAGGCTTGATATCGATGTAGCCCAGTGAGTTGGCAATATTGAATACCTGGACCATCGAGCGGCCTGACAGACAGACGTGACGGCCGTATTTCTCGGCTGCCGTGATGATCTGCTGCATGCGGTGAACGTGAGATGAGAAGGTGGCTACGATTATGCGGCCCTCGGCTTTTCTGAAGTAGTGCGAGAAAGCTTCGCCCACGTGCTTTTCGGAAGGTGAGAAGCCTTCGATCTCAACGTTTGTCGATTCGCACATGAACATGAGCACGCCTTCTTTGCCGAGCTCACCCATGCGCTGGAGATTAATTACTTTGCCGTTGATCGGAGTGTAGTCGATCTTGAAGTCGCCCGAATGAACGATCTTGCCTACAGGAGTATTGATACAAAGCGCGTAAGAATCCGCGATGCTGTGATTGACTCTGATGAATTCTGCGGACAAAGAATTGCCGAGCTGGATGATGTCGCCGTTCTTGCAAGTAGTAAGCTTGATGCCCTCGAAAGGTACATTCTTATCCTGGAGCTTAAGCTTGATAAGCTCTATGGCCATTGTGCCGCCGAAAACGTGCGTTTTGAATTCCCTCAGGAAATAGGGGAGAGAGCCGATGTGGTCTTCGTGTCCGTGTGTGATGAGAATGCCTCTGAGCTTTTCCTGGTTGCGTCTGACGTAAGTGAAGTCAGGGATGACGCAGTCTACGCCGGGCATGTTCTCTTCGGGGAAGCTCATGCCGCAGTCAACGATTATCATGTCGCCCCCATATTCTATCGCGGTCATGTTCTTGCCGATCTCGCCGATACCGCCCAAAGGTATGATCTTTACGGGGTTCGGGTTCTTGTATTTAGGATTGTTGTATCCGTGTCTTTTCGAATTGCTGCTCATTATTGTTCCTTTATAAAATGCAAATACTTCTCAAGATCTTCGAGAAGTATTTGAGTTATGTCAGTTTATTTTACGTAAACGGTTCGCCAGCAGGTGCTGTATTTGCCTGACTCGCCTTCTTCGGCGTAGATGTCGATATGATATCCCTTAACGCCGCCGCCTCTGTCTTCAACGGTATAGTAGCCGTCACCGCCAAGAGGGTCGTTCTCTATGTAGATTACCGTTCCGGCCGGGAATATCGACCAGTCGGCCGCACAGGTCTGTCCCTCCACGCAGGTTGTACTAGTTGCGGTAGTCTTGCTGTAGCCGCCGTTGGCAGTCGGCTGCGGTCCGTAGAATGTGATCTTGCAGGAAACGCCTTCGCCTGCAGGTTTCTGGTTCTCTGTAGGCTTTGTAGTATTAGAAGAGGGCTTAGGTGTCGGCTTGGCCGTAGGCTTGGGTGTGGATGTAGCCGCAGGCTTAGTCTCAGTCGTAAGCGACTTCTTAACGTAGTTGCCGTTATATGTCTTATACCAGCCGTTGGATGTTACGGCGATAACGTCGATCTGATCACCGTAATAAACGCTCTTGACTACGTCATATTCAGTACCGGGACCCGTTCTGACATTGATGGTGGTAGTCGCGTAAACAGCCAGATAGAGCTCAGTCTCAGTGATCTTCTCCGTGGGAACCGGTGTGTTTGTAGCCGTGGTCTCGGAAGTCTCCGAAGATTCCGATGTCTCTTCTGAAGACTCGGAAGAGGATTCGCTTGTTTCAGTCGTTGATTCGGAGGTCATATCAGTTGAAGACTCTGAAGAGGCAGCTGCGTTCTGATCAGGATCGTAATCTTCAGGGTGCTCGGGGTCAAAACCTTCGGGATAAGATACAACGGTAACAGTAACCTCGACTGTCGTTGCGGTAGTCTCGATAGGCTGAGCCTGAATGCTAGTGAAGTCCAATGTCATGTCAACGGCAAAAGTAGCCGTCGTGCAGACGGCCATAACGATGGCACAGTTGAGCGCGGAGATGATCTTCGCACGCGTGATGTTATAAAATTCTCTGACTCCTACGAGCTTCAAAAATAAATTTCTCCTTGTTCTGCCGGCACATTACGTGAGGGCATAATTATCAATGTTATTATATCATACTTGTCTTTTTGGGAATCCTTACGCAGAAAACGGGCATTTTTGAAGCAATATATTGGTGTGCTCTTGGAAGCCGACACAAGATGTGGGATGATATCCGCAAATATTCCCGAAAACGCCCGGTTTGTTTCTTTACCGCAAAACGAATTTTTAGTAAAGCGTTTTTAGAAATTTGTCAATTGATTGTCACAACTATGCAAAGCAAGACATATTTCAAGCGTCTATAATCTAGACACCGCAAGAGGGAATTGAATAAAAGGGGGGATAAGCTGATGTCGTTGGGACGCGTACGCAGACCGAGCAGAAAAGCTAATTACGGCACGACTGATAAAGAAGTCGAGAAGAAGCGCACACGCATCTACGTTATCTGCATCCTGGTCGTCATAGCTTGCGTTATCCTGGACATTCTTTTCCTCAAAGGTATTTTCTCAGGTAGCTGAAAACCTTGATTTTACGGGCTGTCTCACATTGAGGCAGCCTTTTTAATTGCAAAAAGACCCCCTCTCGTATATACTTACACCCGTAATATTATTAATAATTATAGGGAGCAAGTTAAATGAAAGTTTCCGAACTGTTTTTAGCAACACAAAGAGAAATACCTGCAGATGCAGAGATTCCGTCACACAGACTGATGCTCAGAGCGGGCCTTATCCGCAAGATGGCATCAGGCGTTTATTCCTTCATGCCTATGGGCTACCGCACCTACAGAAAGGTTGAGGCAGTCATCAGAGAAGAGATGGACAAGGCAGGAGCCCAGGAGCTCATCATGCCGGCACTTCTTCCTGCTGAGGCATACCAGGGCTCAGGCAGATGGGAAAAGTTCGGTCCTGAGATGTTCAGACTGACAGACAGAGGCGGAAGATCTTTCTGCTTAGGCCCCACGCACGAGGAGCCTTTCACGGAAGCGGTAAGGGATTCCATCAGATCTTACAAGCAGCTCCCTGTTACTTTATATCAGATCCAGCACAAGTACAGAGACGAGAAGCGCCCGAGATTCGGCGTTATCCGTGCACGTGAGTTCGTCATGAAGGATGCTTATTCCTTTGACGTTGACGAGGCAGGTCTCGATATCTCCTACAAGAAGATGTATGACGCTTACAGAGCTATCTTTGACAGGCTCGGTCTTGACTACACGATCGTTGACGCAGATTCAGGCGCAATGGGCGGCTCCGGTTCACAGGAGTTTATGGTAAAGAGCGAAGTCGGTGAAGACGCTATCTGCTTCTGCGACGAGTGCGGCTATGCTGCCAACGAAGAGAAGGCCGGCTGGACAAGAGGCGCAGCTGATACAGCTGATGAACTCGCTATCGAGAAGATCCACACACCTGACGTTAAGACTATCGAAGAGCTCTGCGGTTACCTTAACTGCGGACCTGACGCATTCGTTAAGACGATCCTTTACAACATTGACGGCAAGTTCGTTGCCGCTATGTGCAGAGGTGACAGAGACATCAACGAGACAAAGCTCGGCAATCTTTACGATGCAACAGAGATGGAGCTCGCAGCATTCGCCGATGTCGAGATGATCACAGGCGCAAAGGTAGGATTTGCGGGTCCTGTAGGACTTAAGCAGAAGATCGACATCGTTGTTGACCCTGAAGTAACAGGCATGAAGAACTTCGTTGTCGGCGCATGCGAGACAGACTACCACTTCAAGAACGTAAATATCGGAAGAGATTTCGAAGCAGACAAGGTAGCTGATATCACAAATGCGAAGGCAGGAGATATCTGCCCCAAGTGCGGCAAGGGCAAGCTCGGAATGGCAAGAGGCGTTGAGGTAGGTCATATCTTCAAGCTCGGCACAAAGTATTCCGATGCATTGGGCTGCGTTTACCTTGATAACAACGGTAAGGAACACAGCATGGTAATGGGCTGCTACGGTATCGGCGTTTCCAGAGTCCTCGCTGCAATCATCGAGCAGTATCACGATGACGACGGTATCATCTGGCCTTCTATCGTTGCTCCTTACAAGGTCATCATCGTTCCTACAAAGGTCAACGACGAGGAAGTAATGGGCGTTGCAAATAAGATCTACGATGAGCTTACGGCTTCCGGCTGTGAAGTTCTTATAGACGATCGAAATGAGCGTCCCGGCGTTAAGTTCAAGGACGCTGACCTCCTGGGCATTCCTCTCCGCATCACTGTCGGAAGAAGAGCTCCCGAGGGCATCGTAGAAGTAAAGAGAAGGGATTCAGCTGAAGCTTCTGAGATAACAAGCGAAGAAGCAATCAAACTTGCCAAGGAGATCTGAAGGTGTTTTTGAAAGCGGCAGCTTCAATAATACTCAGCGCATCATTCTTATTTGGTGCAGTGCCTTCTTTTCCTGTCATTGACGGGAAGGCATATTTTGAAGCGGCTTCTTTTGATACTTACGATATCTGGTTAGCTGACGGCGATTGCTTAACTATGGCCGCCGCCGGCAGTTGGCTCCTTTTCGATACGGACAGCGATAAAGAGTTTTCCATCACGTTGTACGATGCTTCGAGCAGCAGAAAGATAAAGTCTTTTACCGGAAGCGGTTCCCAGTTTGAGTTCGAAGTGGCGAGCCTTATGGATGAGGATGAACTGTATTATGTTTTCATCTCATACGAAGCTTTTGATACCACTATCACCAGCGGCGACCATATGATCTTATGCAAGGGCGGGAATGTCTATTTCTGGGAATCCACAAACTACGAGTATAATCTCGACACTACTTCCGAGATGTGGGTCGACCGGCAGTCGCTCGAAGAATGCACCAGACCGCAGAACGATGTGGAGAGTGACGATCCCGTGATCATCAGTTATTCTGATTCGATCTGTGAAGGCGCGAAAGATGACTGGGAGAAAGTTTTCCGCATCTATATGTATATTTCCGGCGTAATGGCTTACGACTATGTTGAGGCAGGTGATGATGCAGGCGGATATCAGGACGGCGCTATCGCTGTCATGAGAGACGGTAAGGGAATCTGCGAAGGCTTCGCCAATACTTTCGTTGCGCTTTGCAGGGCACAGGGTATCCCTGCAGTAGTCGAGTTCGGCATCGGTTTTGCCAGCTACGATGAGGTAACCTCCAGAACGCCTACGAATACCGATTATGCCGACCACGCATGGGCTGCGGTATATCTCGGTGATAAATGGCATTTCGTTGATCCTACATACGATATGTCGCATTTCTATGAAGGTCCCGACAAGATAACAAGCTACGAATACAGCACGCTTTACTATCTGCTCCCGCTGGAGGCATTCTCCAATGACCACAGGATAATGGATGCAGATACTATGCACGGTATCGTCAGCGCCGGTTACTGCGGTGATAACGCGACGTTTGAGATCACGAGAGACGGCGTCTGCTACATAAAAGGCGAGGGCGCCATTAAGATGCCGCCCGGAGTAAACGGTTTTTCAAAGGTGGTTTTCGATCCTGATTCAAACATCACGGTAATCGACACCGAGTGCTTCTGCGACTGCGACCTGATCACCGTTGTCATACTTCCTGACACCGTAAAACGAATCGAGAGCCTGGCTTTCAATACCTGCGAAGACCTTGAATATGTTTACCTTCCGGAAGGCCTTGAATTCATCGGCCAGGAAGCTTTTGAATGCTGTGACGAACTGAGTTATATAAGGGTCCCTGACTCATGCAATACTGTTGAGATCTGGGCATTTGACCTTGACCCCAGACTCTATCTCAGCGTGCCTTCTACATTCGGTGATGTCGATTCTGATTACGATCTCAAGCCGATGTATATCGAATACAGGTAAAGTTGCATTTCCGAGCTTTTAGCTCTTAGAAACGGATTTGGGAGATTAAATGGCTTATATTGAATTCCGTGATGTAAAGAAGGTCTATAGGACCGGTTCTGTAAATGTCACTGCGCTTGACGGCGCTGATTTCTATATCGAAAAAGGTGAGCTCTGCGTCATAGTCGGACAGTCCGGCGCGGGCAAGACGACACTGCTCAATATATTAGGCGGTATGGACAAGCTTACGTCAGGCAGCGTTTTCTTGGACGGCAGAGAGATATCAAGGCTCAATTCCAACGAGCTCGCATTATTCAGAAGACAGAACGTCGGATTTGTCTTCCAGTTTTACAACCTGATCCCGAACCTTACCGCATACGAGAATATCGAGATGGCAGCCCAGCTCGTAAAAGATCCTATCGACTGCGATCTGCTTATCAATGAAGTCGGTCTGGGCGACAGAAAGAACAACTTCCCCGCGCAGCTTTCAGGCGGTGAGCAGCAGCGTGTATCCATCGCAAGAGCTATCGCAAAGAACCCTAAGCTTCTCCTCTGCGATGAGCCTACGGGCGCTCTGGACTATCAGACAGGTAAAGCGATATTAAAGCTTCTGCAGTCACTGAGTACCGAGAAGGGAATGACTGTAGTCATCATCACCCACAACTCGGCGCTTACGGCAATGGCTGACAGAGTCATCAGAGTAAAGAACGGCAAGATAACGAGCAATATCGTTAACGATAATCCCGTGAACGTAGAAACGATCGAGTGGTAATGAGACCGTACGCCAAGACAATCTTAAGATCTGTCAGAATGACGCTCCCCAGATTTCTCGCGATCTTCGCGATCATTGCATTGGGTGTCGGCTTTTTCGCCGGCCTCAAAGTAACCACACCCTCATTCATAGTTACCGGCAACAAGTATATAAACGATTACGCGCTCTATGACTTTAAGCTCTTGTCTACGATCGGTTTTACTGATGAAGATATCGAGGAATTATCATCGCGCACCTCTTGCGTTGTGGAGGGCTCGTATACTGCAGACTGCTCTGCATTTCTAGGTGACAATTACAGTGCGGATACAGTTCGTTTTATATCCATAACCCGGAACGTTAATAAGCTCGATCTGGTCACCGGAAGACTCCCGGAGAAGGACGATGAGATAGTTATCGATGCTTATATGTTTCCGGAGTTTAAACTCGGGACAAAGCTCGTCATAGCTGATGAGACTTCAAGTGAATCAAGAGAGATGTTCAAGTATGACGAATACACGGTAGTAGGCACCGCGAGATCTCCGGTATTCATGAACTTCCAGAGAGGAACCTGCGATGAAGGCTCCGGAAATATCACATACTACGTCTGCGCGCTTCCGGGTGCGTTCGATTCCGAGTATTACACAGAAGCCTATCTTTATGCCAACACAGGCTTGTTCATTTATTCCGATGAATATAAGGACTGGGCAGCAAATGCCGAGAAGAAGTATAAGGTCGCCTTAAGAGGCGTCATAAATGACAGATTTGAATCGCTCCTGAAGGAAGAATACGACAAGCTTTATGACGGCATCGATGAATTCAAAGAAGGCATCGATGATGCCCGGGATGAGTTAAACGATGCGCGTGCCAAATTGGATGACGCCAAGAAGCAATTGGAAGACGCGCAGGCAGAGATCGATAAGAACAGGGATGAACTTGCTGACGCTAAGAAGACCCTGGATGATACCGCGAAAACCCTTGCCGAATATAACAAGGAGCTCACATCCCAAAAGACTCTTCTCGATGCCGCCAATGGAAGGCTCGACAGGGAGCAGCAGGAGATGGAGAGCTTAAAGAGCGAAGTCGACAGTATCAATCAGGAACTGACGGATGCGCGCTCTGATCTCTTCACTGCGAGAACAACGACCCAGGCGAGGATCGATACAGTCAGCTATCTTTTGGATACATACCGTTCCGCACTTACATCGGTCGAGACTGCGATCGGGAACAATCAGACAAGGCTTGATGAGGCAACATCTGATTTTGATAAGCTGATGATACAGGCGCAGATCGATGCCCAGAATTCGATACGCGATAATTATCTTGCCTTGATAGCAGATGCGGAATCCGAGCTCGGCAGACTTAATGATAAAGTCGCGGGATTTGATGACCGTCAGAAAGAAATCGATGATCTTCAGAAGCAGTACGAAGCCAAGATCGCTTCTTACAACGAAGTCTATCAGTCTTATATGTCAGATAAGATCACGGTTGAGACCGGATACAAAGATTATGAGACTTCCAAATCCCAGTATGACAGCGCATACAGCCAGTATGCCGCAGGCCTTGCGCAGTATAAGGACGGTGCCGCGAAGCTTGACGAAGCCCAGAAAAAAGTTGATGACGGATGGAAGGAATACCATGACGGCGTATATGAGCTCTGGAAAGGTTATTCGGAGTTCTCGTCGACTGCGGACAGCGTATACAACAGCCAGCTTGTATACGGCTTTGCTTTGATCGATGGCGTGGATGATCCTGAGACATATATCCTGGGACGCAGTACTAACGTCGGTTATGTATGCTTCGACAATGACGCCCAGATAGTAGACGGCATATCAACGGTCTTCCCGGTTTTCTTCTATATGATCGCCGCGCTCGTATGCTCTACCACAATGAGCAGAATGGTAAGTGACGAGAGAGGCATCATCGGAACGATGAGAGCGCTCGGATACTCGGATACTTCTATCGTAATGAAATACGCGATCTATGCCGGATCGGCTTCCGTGCTCGGCTGCGTGCTTGGCTTCATGGGAGGTACAAAGCTCTTCCCGTGGGCTATCTGGGAAGTCTACAAGATGATGTACGGTTTTGCTCCGCTCACATTCAAGACCAGCGTTCCGTTGTTCATCATATCCCTTATTGTCTCGCTCCTATGCACTGTCGGCGTTTCTGTATTGACGGCGATGTCTGCTTTGAAGGGAATGCCGGCAGAGCTCATAAGACCTAAAGCGCCGCTTCCCGGCAAGAGGATCTTCTTAGAGTATGTCGGCTTTATCTGGAAGAGAATGAAGTTCCTTCACAAAGTCTCTTTGCGCAACGTTTTCCGTTTTAAGAAGAGAATGGGCATGATGATCGTCGGCATAGCCGGCTGCACTTCGCTTCTTATCACCGCGTTCGGTCTTAACGATTCTATCTGCAATCTGGTCGATGTCCAGTACGATGAGATCATGAAATACGATGTCAGTCTGGTTTTCGATGACAAGTACAGACAGTATGAGATCGAAGAGGCTGCAGTCAATGCGGGCCAGGCCGCCGGCGTCAATTACGATTACGCTGTCGTAAAGAGCGAACAGGCCAAGAACGGCGGCTCGGGCTATGTAAGAGATATCGGAATGTTCATTTCCGATGACCCCAATATTGAGAAGATATTCGGCCTTTCCAACGAGAAGACCGGCGAAAAGATCCCGTGGCCGTCTGACGGTGAGGTAGCAGTCTCTCAGAAGCTTGCCGAGAAGAATAATGTCAAGGTCGGCGACAATATAACAGTGTTATATGGCGAAGATGAGCACGAAGTCTCACTCAAAGTAGGCTCGATCTTCAACAATTACACCTTTCACTACGTCATGATGACTCCGGCGACATACAAGGCGGCATTCGGCAAGCCTTATACGCCCGAGACGCTTCTGATCGCGACAGAGTCAAAGGATAAGGCTGACGGAATTAAATTCGCATCCTACCTGTCCGAAAACTACGAGCTCAAGACATGGTCGCTGACGGCTGATTCGAGGCTCAGCTTCGCAAACACCATGGAAAGACTGAATTACGTAATCGTTCTCGTCATAGCGAGCGCAGCCGCGCTGGCATTTATCGTCCTGTTCAACCTCAATAACATCAATATCACGGAGCGTATCAGAGAGATCGCGACATTGAAGGTCATGGGCTTCAACCGAAGAGAGACAGGCGCATATGTCACCCGCGAGAACATCATGCTCGTGAGCATGGGATATGTCGTGGGTATTCCTTTAGGCATACTGCTGCACAGATTCGTAATGAGCCAGATAGCGATGGACATCGTCAAGTATGACATAAGGATCCTGCCGCTTAGTTACTTATACTCGCTGGCCTTTGTATTGTTCTTCTCAACTATCGTAAATCTCATCATGCGCGCCAAGATCGAGAAGATCGACATGGCGGAATCTTTAAAGAGCGCAGAATAAGGTGGACTGACGCGGTGTGTGGATTGACCCGGAAGCACCGGTTATCCTGATTTCGCCTTCGACGTACTAATAATCAATTAATGACGAATTAGTACGTAGGTTTGAGCTGTTCTGAAGTCATCTATGCTTATTTCGACGTACTAATTTGCGAAAAAGAAATCTTTAGTACGTCATTTTCGAATATAGAAAGCATTTGAATAGAAAAACCTACGGACTAAAAATTGTTTTTATGCTTTTTTGTACGTCGTACAAAAAACAACATGTTGCCCTTTGTTTTAGCACCGACTCATGAAAAATGAGTTTAACAATTCTTATCCACCACGCTGCGAAGTCAATAAAAAGGCTGTCACATAGGACAGCCCGAAATATTTGTTTGTTGCGGCCTTATTCTTCCGTATCGCCCATCCAGCTTTGATGGTAGTTCTTTCTTCTGTACTCCTCGGGTGTCATTCCGGTGCTCTTTTTGAATACCTGGATGAAGTGTGACTGGGAGGAGAACCCCAGGTAATTTGCGATCGTCAGGGAAGACTCATCTAAGTGCCTTAACATGTTGCAGGCTACGTTGATCTTCTGGTCTCTGATGTAACGGCTTAATGTGATACCCATTTCCTGCTTGAAGAGCTTGGAAAGATAGCTCGAATTAAGCGACAGGGAGTCAGCGATCGATTCTACGGTGAGATTTTCCTGGATGTGCGATCTGATGTAGTCGATGGCAACTACGATGTGGCGGGATACCACGCGGTTCTTGGAAAGATCGCTCATCTTGCGGCAGTAAGAGCGCAGGAGGTCATTCTGGATAGAGTAGACTTCGTCGATCGAGCTTGCGGCATCGATGAGCTGGATGTAGATATCGCTCAAGTTATATGCGACGGAGATCTCAAGACCTGCCTCGATGCAGAATCTGCTGACCAGGGCAGTGAGGATGACCGTGTGATATTTAACGTTGCGCAGCTTATCAGGGCTTAAGACACCCAAAGTCTGGTTCTCGTGAATGTTTTTGAGGGCTTCTTCGAGTCTGTGCATGTTGCCGCTGGCTACGATCTCATAGAAGCTGATCTCCTGGTTATAACCAACCTGACGGTTGCCGGATTCGCCTTCATCCATCAGTCTTTTAGCTAATTCTTTCTCTATGTTCATATGTGCAACCCCTTATCAGTCAAAGAAGAGTTGAAATATTCAATTTCTTAGAAAAATAATATATTTCTTTTTCGATTTAGTAAAGCGCATTTGAGAAAATCGATGCCTTCGGATTTATTACAAAACTAACAAAATGAGGCTTTTGACCGCAAAATCTTATTGAGTTATTGCGCGAAAAGTAATAAAATTTTTAAGATAGAAAAGATGGGAGGCTGTGCGTTTTTATGACCGATGAACTTAAAGACATAATCTATGCCGATTTGTTCAGATACACCGGTAATGCACGCAGATACAAGAATATCTACGCCTGCTATCTTGAAGAGAGAAGATCTTCCCCTGAATTCAGCTACATCAGCGTAATGAGACGTACGCGCTTTTATGCTGACCAGATCAACAGATTTGACGGCATCAGGAAGAAGGTCTATCAGATCAAGTTCGCTGTAAGCAATTACAGACTCGATAAGCTCAGCCGCAAGTATCACTTCCAGATCCCTTACGATACGAATATCGGCAAGGGCTTCTATCTCGCGCATTTCGGACGTGTAATCATTCACCCCAAGAGCATAATCGGCCATAACGTTAACGTTTCTACAGGCGTCGTTATCGGTACACAGTTCAGAGGTAAGAGGAAGGGCGCTCCGCATATCGGCAATTACGTCTGGATCGGTGCCAATGCCGTTATCGTCGGTAATATCAGGATCGGCAATAACGTTCTTATCGCTCCCGGCGCTTATGTCAACTTCGATGTACCGGACGGTTCTATCGTAATCGGTAACCCGGGCCTTATCAGAAGATCACCGGGCGCTACGCTCAACTATATCAACAACACAATCCTTTTCGACGAATACAATGTTCGTTCGGACGGAGTCAAGCAGTGGTAAATCCCTCATTTTACAGACACAACAGAGAGTTATTCGCCGCCGCGCTGCCGGATCGCACCGCGGCGTTGCTTTTCTCGGGCGACAATAAGCATATGTCGCTTGATACGGACTACAGATTTTTTGTTGACCGTAATTTCTTCTATCTGACGGGCATCGAGAATCCCGGTTTTGCGCTCGTTATCTCCAAGATAAACGGTGAAGTCAGCACGTTCATCTATGCTCCCGCCAGGGATTCGATGAAGGAGCGCTGGAGCGGCAAGCGCATGGATTTTGCGGACATCGCCGCCATCACAGGGCTCGATGTAAGTGAAGTGCTTGATCTTGAGAAATACGAAGAAAAAGAGTTTGAGCTCCTGAAGAACGAGGATATCAACATCTGTCTTGATTTTTCTTCAGTAATGGAAAAGCCGTTTGATCTGAAGTCACAGGTCGAAAAGGGCGGCAGGAAAGTCACGGACTTGTCTGAGATCACGACTTCTCTGCGCCTTATCAAGCAGCCTCATGAGACCGAGTCTATAAGGGAAGCTGCAAGGATCACTGAAGAAGCCATAGATGAGATGAAAAAGCTCATCCGTCCCGGTGTGTCTGAATATGAGCTTTACACTAAGCTTGAATATGAGATGGCCAGAAGAAGCTCGATGAACTTTGCTTTCGAGACCATAGTATCATGCGGAAAGAATGCTTTTTATCTGCATCACTCGGAGCCTGAGAAAGACGGCGACGGGATCGCTATGGAGGGCTCGATAGTCCAGGTCGATGTAGGCGCCAGAATGAACGGCTACTGCGCCGATATCTCAAGGGTCTTCTTTGTAGGACAGCCGCAGGGAACAGATGACAGAAGAATGCGGTTGTTAGAGCTTATCAGGGCGCTCAGGAAGGCTGCTTTTGACTTTATCGGACCCGGAAAAACTTTCGCAGGTCTTAATTCACAAATGTATGACATCACAGGCAAATGGCTTGCAGGACAAGGGCTAATACCTGATAATTTTGAGGAGGGGGATGTCCGCCGTTATTACTGGCACAACACCTCTCATTTCCTCGGACTGGACGTGCATGACGTAGGGCCGAGAGATAAGGAATTTGCAGCAGGCAATTGCCTCGCGGTTGAGCCCGGTGTTTATATTCCCGAGTGGGGCATCGGCTTCAGGATCGAGGACGACTGCCTGGTTACGGAAGACGGCTGCCTGCTCCTGAGCTCCGGGAAGGACAGCCCGGAGGGTATAATTGTCGGATAGTCAGTCAGGCGGAACCGCTGTTCTCGTTGCGGTATTGATAATCCTCATACTGGTCCTCATAGCAGGACTGGTTTTCGCATGGTTTATAACCTTCTCCGATAAAGCTTACAAGAAGCTTTTCAAGCGCCCCAAGCCTCTGCCGCAGGTCGACAGATCACCCCAGAAGATCGACAGAAGCACTATCTACGGACGCGGGAAAAACTGGTTTTATACATTCCACAATGAATGGCTCGGCGTGAGGACCGTGTCTTTTGACGGATGCAGGCTCTCAGGCTATTACAGGCCTTCGGCTGATTCCACATGCCGCAATATGGTCATCCTGGTCCACGGCTACGATGAGTCGCCCGCTGAGATGGCCGCGTACGCGAGGCTCATGATGAGAAAAGTGCAGTGCCACTGCATAATCACGCATATGAGAGCGCACGGAATGAGCGGCGGTAAGAACTTTACGTGGGGACTTATGGAGAGCGTCGACCTTGATACATGGTTTGCGTTCACCAAAAGGCGCCTGGGAAATAACTGCAGGATCTATCTTGTCGCAAGGGGAGCGGGCGCTACCGCGTGCCTTCTTGCAGCCCAGCAGAAAGAGTTTGATCAGAATGTCGTAGGCATTATCGCAGATTCGCCCATGCCGTCGCTCACATCGTTCCTTAAGACTACACTTCCCGACAGCACGAAGATCTCGCCTGATGCCGTAATAGGACGCATAAGAAAGCTCGCTCAGAGAGATTTCGGATTCGATATCAACAGGTGCGATGCTACTGATCACGCAAGCTCTATTAAGGTTCCCGTACTTATCTTCCAGGGCGGTGAAGATAGTATTACCGCGCCTTCCGGTACGCGTGACCTTTACGATAATCTGCGCTGCAGAAAGAGAATGGTAATCGTTAATAACGCAAAACATCTCGAGTGCTATGAGAAGTCTCAGGCGATGTTTGAGCGCGAAGTGCAAAAATTCATCGAGTCCTGCGTGGTAAGACTTGTTAAAATCGGTCGCTTGTAATTCCTGAAAGTACTTGTAAAATACTTCACGGATTACAAGTATATGAGCGGAAAATACACTGACAAAAAAACTATGCTTGAAGGAAGCCTGTGGAATAAGATCCTCGGGTTTGCTTTTCCTTTGGCTCTTACAGGAATTCTCCAGCAGCTATTTAACGCTGCGGATATAGCGGTAGTCGGTAACTTCGCAGGAGACATGGGGCAGGTAGCGATGGCTGCCGTAGGCGCAAATACTCCATTGATTGCATTTGTCGTTAATTCGTTCCTCGGCATATCTTTGGGCACCAATGTCATTGTCGCCAATGCGGTAGGAAGAAAGGACGACGAGACTGTCCAGAAAGCAGTACACACATCAATGATCGTGGCTGTTGTTGGCGGTGTAGCCGTTGCCATACTCGCGCAGATCTTTGCCGAGCCTATCTTAAGGTCGCAGAATATATCTGAAGAAGCAGTTGATCTTGCTATCCTTTACTTCCGTATCTATATGGGCGGACTTCCGGTGATATTGCTCTATAACTTTGAAGCAGCCGTCTTCAGAGGATTAGGCAATACCAAGATACCTTTTGTGGCGCTCATTATCTCGGGCATGGTCAACGTGCTCTTGAATATGTTTTTCGTAATAATCCTGGACCGCACGGTCGACGGTGTCGCTGCGGCAACAGTTATCTCAAATCTTTTCAGCAGCATCATTTTGCTGCACTTCTTAAGGCACACTGATACGGCTGCCAAGTTTGATGTTAAGAAGCTGCGCGTCAGCAGATCGATCCTCGGCAAGATCCTCAAGATCGGTATCCCCGCGGCCATACAGGCAATGGTATTCTCGTCTGCGAACATCATTATCCAGTCGGCTATTAACAGCCTCGGTACGCTTGTAATGGCAGCATCTTCAGCCGCATTCAACATCGAGATATTCTCTTATTATGTTCTCAACAGCTTCGGCCAGGCCTGCACGACTTTTACGGGCCAGAATTATGGTGCCAAAAAGATCGACAGATGCAAGAAGACATTAAAGCTCTGCATTCTTGAAGGCATCGTTATCGAAGGTCTGATGGTATTGTTCCTCTTGCTCTTCGGCAAGCACATGATCGCTTTGTTCAGGCCCGATGATCCCGAGCTTGTGGAGATAGGATATATCCGCGTAATGTTCATCACGACAGCCCATCTTTTCTCGCTCTTCTACGATGTCATGAGCGGCTATATGAGAGGCTACGGAATATCTCTGTCACCCGCTCTGGTTACGATGGTTACCATCTGCGGAACGAGAATATTCTGGATATATTGCGTCTTCGCGAACTATCACACATTCCCGAGCATCATGATCGTCTATCCCATAAGCCTGGGACTCAATTCGATCGCGATATTTATCCTGCTGCTTATAAAGCGTCCGGCAAAGAAGCTCGGCAAGCCGCAGACGGCGTAAAATCTCTATTTTGACACTTGTATTAGAAATTCTCTTATTGTATATTTGTCGCGAAAAGAATAACGGGGAGCTTGCAAGGCTGAGAGGGATTTAAAGTCCGACCCGCTGAACCTGACGGATAATGCCGGCGTAGGGAACCTATATAAGAGAATTACCTCTTGTCATTGACCGGTCCTGAAGGTTTGCAAAGCCCCCGGAGTTTTATGACGGAGGTGTTTTTATGTCAAAACAATCTTTGAAATCATCGCGTGAGTATATCCTCAGGATATCCACCGGCGGCATTTGCCTTGCGCTGGCATTCGTGCTCTCGCAGCTGAAGCTTTTCGAGATGCCTATGGGCGGATCTGTTACACCCGCATCGTCACTGCCTATCATCGTATACGGCGTTGCGTTCGGACCTGTATGGGGATTCGTTATCTCATTTATCTTCAGCCTTTTGCAGCTTATAGGCGGATATCTTTATACACCGTTCCAGGTTATCCTCGATTATACGATCGGATATACAGCACTGGGCCTTGTCGGATTTGCAGCTCTTAAGACGGCTGACAGATCAAAGCTTCACGGTGCGCTCAACAGATTCAGAGGCGCATCGCTTCTTAAGATCCTTGCGTTCACAGTAGTTGCATATGTTGTAAGATGCCTTAGCTCTGTTGCTTCAGGCGTTATCTTCTTTGCCGATTATGCAGAAGGTGCCGGATATAACAGCGCGCTTACTTACTCACTGGTTTACAACGGTTCATTCCTTTTGGCTGACCTTGCTATCCTTGCTGTCGTTATGGTTGTGTTCTATATGGTTTTGCCTTCTTCAAGACAGGACAACACTCTTGTTTCCATTCAGAAATATACGGCAGAGTTCATCGGTACATTCGTACTAGTATTCCTTGGCTGCGGTACGGCAATGACTGTAGGCTGTGACGCTGCAAACGGCGGCGGATATATCCTTACCGCTCTTGCGTTCGGCCTTGTCATCGTAGCAATGGCATACTCCATCGGTAATATCTCAGGCTGCCACATCAATCCTGCAGTATCGCTCGCTATGCTCATCTCCGGAAAGATGACGATCGGCGATTTCTGGGGTTATGTGGTTTTCCAGACACTTGGTGCTGCAACAGGCGCAGGACTTCTTCAGTATCTGTTCGGTCTGGCTGAAAAGGCTGATATGACCGGCACATATAATGCGGCAGGCGAGATGACGGCATGGGGCCTTGGAGCAAACGGTCTTGCAGGTGTTAATGACAGCATTCCCGCAGCCATCATCATCGAGCTGCTCCTTACGTTCATCTTCGTTCTCGCTATCCTCGGTGTTACGGACAGCAAGTTCAAGCACGGATCTTTTGGCGGCATCGTTATCGGTCTTGCTCTCGTTCTCGTACACATCATGGGCATCGGCTTTACAGGCACATCTGTTAACCCCGCACGTTCCATCGGACCTGCTCTCTTTGCAGGCGGAGCAGCTCTTTCAAATCTCTGGATATTCATCGTTGCTCCTCTCGCAGGCGGCGCTCTGGCAGCACTCATCTATATGGGCATCTCCAAGAACCAGGAAGCTAAGGCTGAAGTTAAGGCTGACGAGAAGGCTGAAGACAAAGAATAATAGGGGTTACTGCGGTAATCCTTCCACGTTAAAAGGTCCGGCCCGGGTTGGAATAGCCCGGCCGGACTTTTTGATATTTGGCTCTAAGTCTTGAAGCTTATCTTCCCGATGTGTACTATTGGTCTCATGGCAGAGAGAAGAAGCAAATCGAATAAGAAATTTATGTTGTTATCGGCGCTCGGTATCTTCATGGTCGTCGATTCACATACCTGGACTGCCTTTAATCTATTCGGTTCGTTTATCCCTTATAATTCGTTCTTTATGCCGATGTTCGTATTTATCTCCGGATATTTCAACAAGGTCGATTCTTCAACAAAACTCGGTAAATACACATTAAAGAAACTGAAGACACTTTTGCTTCCCTATGCCGGAATATCCCTGGCCGTATTCGGCCTGCAGTTCCTGATCAACTGGTTTAAGACAGGCGAGATACAGCCTGTCCCTTCAGGATATCTTTTGTATACGCTCGAAAACGTTATCACCACAGGTACACCTAACTCTCTTGCTACGCCGATGTGGTTCGTTATCACGCTTTTTGCGACATTGATGATATACGCGCTCTTAAAGAAACTGCTGGGCAGGATATGGAACAGTTACATCATGCTGGCGATCTTTACGGGTCTTCATCTCGGCGTTATCTATCTGACAAAGACCGCCGGCCCCGAGGCTCTGACTTACTGGCTCCTGCCTCTTAAAGTACTGTTCTTTCTGCCGTTTCTGGAGATGGGAATTATCTACAGAGATCACCTCGAGGGCCTGCACACAAAGCTTACAGGCGGCGTTAAGATCGGCATCATGACATTGCTCGTAGTATTTAACTCGATCCGCGCCATGTACCTGCCTAACGCTTATGATATTGCTTTTGACGACATCGGCGAACTCACAGGATTTACCAGTCCTTACATCGTTACGCCTTTGATCTCTTCTATCGTGGGCATATTGTTCTGGCTTACTCTGGTAGATCTTATCGGCAAGCCTTTACAGGAGAGCAGATTCATTAACTTCATGTCCTGCAACACATTCTGGATAATGGGCTTTCACATCGCGTTCTTCAACATCTTAAACTGCATACTGATGTTCATTAACGAACACATCGTTGACGTGCTTTACTTTGATACCGAATTCTTCCGGGAATCCGAATGGTACAGGTGGGAGCTCGTCGACAACTTCAAGATGGTCTATGTTGTCATCGGAATCTTAGGGCCGCTTGGGCTTAAATGGATCTTTGATAAGCTTGTCCTGGCCAGTGGAAAAATCTTTAAGAAAAAAGCTGCCCGCAATCTGTGAGCAGCTTTATTTACTTGGTGATCTGTCCTTTTCTGTACCGCCCGAAAAGTATTCCGTCATCGACATACTTATCTGCCTGCGATACCCACATGGGGAACTTACCTGTGGCAAGAGCCGTCTGGCCGTTTAACATTCCCGTGTGGAATGAGATGTGGCGGAACTGGCGAAGTACGAGCTCTAATCTCGTGTGCTCGCAGTTCGGAGGGCACTCGTAGAGCATCTCATCCGTGAGTGAATCGATGTAGTCGTAAGTCTTCTTTTCGATCTGCGCGAGATACTCCAGAAGCTGTTCATCAGACAGCACTACAGATGTCGGATTGTCAGGATTATCCATGCCTTCTTCGTGGAACGAGGGCTCAGTGTAATCGCACGGATTTATGAACCATTTGTCCGCGGAATGAAGCGCGTGGTATACCCAGCGCCAGCAGGGCGCGCCGCAGATCACGGCATCGCGGTCGTAGGTCTGAATGGATGTCCTGATATTGAGAAAATTGGGTATTACCATTTCTCTTATTACTTTGCATAGATCATTCATAGTATTACCTCCCCTAATAGAGTATCACGAGCCCGTGAAATCGTACTTCCTTACGCCGAGCATCCAGACTGCGTAGCTCAGGAAAAAGAACACCAGTCCGATGAGGGGCGACAGCCACGTAAGGAGCGGGATGTTGTCAGGCTGCAGCAGGACAAGGCTCGGATAGTATGCGACGAACGCGATGGGGATCACGAACGTGAAGATTGCCTTGAAGACTTCGTTGAAGATGCTTGCCGGATACTTCGCGAAATCCTTGAACCTGAACATGATTACCATGACGTAGCCTGAGCCCTGTATCCAGAAGCATGTGGCAGCCGCGACGTTCATCATGGCGATCATGAAGAGCGAGGCAGTAAGGAGGAATAAAACTGCCTGGCCGATCGTAATGAAAGTTACGGGGATACCGATCTTTGCCCATGCGTAGACTAATGTAGCGATGCCGAACGCGAACTGGCCCAATCCCTTTACGTCGAAGACTTCCGACATGAAGTAGAAGAAGACGTTGACGGGGCGGAAACAGTACTTGATGAAGTCGCCCGAATATACCATCGCCCTTAAGTTCCAGTTGTTATCGAAGAAGCACTGCACCGGTGTCAGCGCGATGAGCGAGAAACCGTACAGGAACAGCATGTGATTTAAGTCCCAGCCGTTGATCGTAGGGAAGTTGTGGAAGAGTACGATGAACGTCACAAAGCCTGCGAGGTTTGTCATTATCATGCCGATCGTGGAGATCACGAAGTCGGCGCGGTAGCTCATCTTGCTCTTAAGATCCTGGATCAGGATCTTGCGGTATATGGACAGATAGAATTTTAATCCTCTTTTCTTAGACATATCATCAGCCTCCGTTAACCGTTATCTTCTTAACGGAATGATTCCAGAATAAGACGCCTGCGATGTACAGGATCACGCACCAGCCGAGCTGCATGCCGTACATCTTTGCAAGTCCGAGCCAGGTGTCGGAGCCGCCCTTTTCGAGCAGTACCTGCAGCGGAATATCGTAGATGGCTCTGAAGGGCAGCCAGCTTATCACCGTGCGGATGCTGTCGGGGAAGAATGCCAGCGGGATCGATGCGCCCGATAAGACGAGCACGATAGTCTCCTTGACGATGTTGACGCCCCAGGTGGATTCGGTGTAAAGGCAGATCGTAGCGACAAGTATCTCGATGGAGAAGTTGACCACGAGCGCGAAAACTACCGATATCAAAAACCACAGCAGATTAAGCCCCATCGGGATCGCGCCCTTGGTGACGATCATGACCACGATGAATGTGGGGATGAAGGCCAGAACGAACTGCGCGACGTGAGAACCTGAGTAGCTCCAGAAGGTGTAAGTCCTGAAGCTCATCGGCTTTAACAGGTCAAGGATGATCTTTCCGGACTGGATCGAGCGGCTCATGTCCCAGACGACGAACATCTCGAGGAAGTTGAAGAGCGCTGTCGCAAGGATCAGGTAGATCATTGTATCGTTGAAGGTCATGCCGTTGACAACATCTACTCCTGAAGACGCGTAGACCGCTTTCCAGAGGAAGTATACGAGCACCAGGTATATGAGGTTCGCAAAAAGCGTGACCGCGGTGCCCAGCCTGAAGTGCAGGGATTCCATGATCCCGGCGCGCATCAGGGCTATGTATTTACGGATCGTCATTTCGTGCCTCCCTCGTAGAGCTTCTTGATGACCTCTTCAGTCGAGATCTCCTGGAGCTGGATGTCTTTTACCTTATGTGTTTTCTGATACTCGGTGATGACTGTCATAACGTCAGTCGTCTTCTCGTTGATCAATGTCTCTTCCCATTCGTCTTTGTTGTCGAGTCTTACTCTCAGAGTCCTGTAAGAACCAAAGTACGACTTAAGGTGTTCTATGTCGTTGTCGTAGATCTTTCTGCCCTTGTCGATGATGATGATCCTCTTGCAGAGTGCATCTACGTCACCCATGTCGTGTGTGGTAAGGATAACTGTAGTTTTCTTTTCTCTGTTAAGACCTAAGATGAGGTCTCTGATCTTAGACTTCATCGATACGTCGAGGCCGATCGTGGGCTCATCTAAGAAAACGATTCCCGGATTGTGCAAGAACGCTGCAAGGATATCGCTCAATGTCCTCTGGCCGAGAGACATCTGACGGACTGTCTTGTGAAGGACGGGCTCAATATCTACAAGAGATCTGTAGAGCTCGATCATCTCTTCGTATTCTTTCCGGGGGACCATATAGAGGTCTCTTAGGAGCTTGAAGGATTCGATCAAAGGAAGTGACCACCACAGCTGGCTTCTCTGACCGAAAACAACTCCGATGTTCTCGCAGTTCTTGGTCCTGTCTTTGTAGGGAACGAGGCCGTTTACAAGGATCTTGCCCGATGTCGGCTCCAAGACGCCTGTCATCATTTTTATAGTCGTGGACTTGCCTGCGCCGTTGGGACCAAGGTATCCTACGATCTCGCCTTTGTTGACGGTGACGGTTACGTCCTTAACTGCAGAGATGGTCTTGTAATCTCTCGAGAAAAGGTCTCTGATGCTGCCCTTAAGGCCTTCGTGACGGTTTAATACCTTGAAGTCCTTACAAAGATTTTCCATTACTATGGCTTCCTGTGACATACTGTTCACTCCTCTTTCTGTCCGTGCTCCGTGCACGGAACTGCGTTATTGATTTTCTGTTCGATTACAAGTATATTGTTCGTAAATACCTGAATAAACCGCTTTTATGGCTTGTTTTTATAACAATATTCTACGCAGGTGGAAGATTGTTATAGTTTTAGGAAGGCGAGGAAAGATTGTTATGAAGAAAGAAGTCATGGGACTCATCGTAAAACGCGAAGACGGTTCCGAGATAGTTAACTACGATGATGACTCTTTTCCCTCATATATTTATGAAGGCTGGGTAGCTCCTAAATGCACATGGGCGAACGTGCCCCACTACCATCCGGACATCGAGATGGTAGCGATCACTGAAGGCAAGATGGCTTATTCTGTTGACGGACGCACCATTATCCTTCGTGAAGGCGATACGATCTTCGTCAATGCCAACCGTATCCATTACAGTATCTGTTTAGATGATAAGGTCGCGAAATACGTTATCTTCGTAGCTGACCCTGCGGTCCTTAATTCCTCCATTGCAGTTGAGATGAAGGCGCTGATGCCTATACTGAATAACCCCGAATTGTCGTATATCAGATTCCGCGACATCAACGAGCGCACCGAGAATATGTTTGAACTCATGATGAAGCTCCCCGGTATCAGACACGACCCGTTCCAGATTACGAAAACATTCTTTGAGATATGGGAGCTCCTTCTGGAGCAGAGCAGGACATACGGCATGGTTGAATCCGAAGTGCTGTCTGATACGCATCAGCACGCTTTTAAGCAGATGATGTACTTTATCCAGCAAAACTATAAAGAGCCGATAACGCTCGAGCAGATCGCAGAAAGCGGCAACATCAGCAAGTCGTTATGCAATAAGCTCTTTAACCAGTATGTCGGCGAGTCACCGATCAACTATCTTCTTCACCTGCGCACCAGAAAAGTCGCCGAGTACTTAAGAAGCTCCCAGGGAAGTCTTGCGGAGATCGCGGCTTTGACGGGCTTTAACGGTGTCAGCTATATGTCTGAGACTTTCAAAAAAATGTTTGCGCAGTCTCCAAGAGAATACAGGAAAACATGGAGCTCACAGACAGGAGAATCCGAACCTCAGAACGAAAGATAGTGTGATTGTTCTTTTCGAGATGTAAAATAGGTTAATCAGGGGGAATCTGTATATGTCAGACTTACTAAGAAAGATCAATTCGCTCGCGCTCTTCGGAGGGCTCAGACAAAAGGATCCGCTCAAGAGCCTTTGCATTTTTCTCAAGGCTACGGAGACACCCGGCACTAAGCTTGAAGAAGTAATTGAAGCTTACAGTGAGTTCGTAAGATCCGTTTACATGGTAAGGCCTGATGCGGATTTCTCAGGCGCTTTGTGGGATATTCTCAAGGAAGATGACAACGCGTATTTCAGGCTTGCTACTCATAATATGCTGGCGCAGAAGAAGGGCGAACAGCCTGTTAAGATGAGCCGTCTGATTGAAGTTGAAGTCGAGCGCGAGCTGGACCTTCTGACCGCTATAGGCAACACGTCATACATCGATCTGCAGAACTTTTTCTACTACGACGGCCACATCGCGCAGTTCAAGACTACCGGTATTGATATGAAGAAGAGGTATATGAATTATCTGTCGCCGGAAGATCTTACCTGATCAGCGCCATGTAAATATAGCAGCCGCCTACCGAGATGACATTGCTCATACTGTGCATGATCATCGGGTATATGATGCTCTTTGTTTTCCTTAAGACAAGTCCGTATACGATTCCCAAGACGAACGCATATAAGACCTGGAACAACGAGAACGTGAAGTAGACCAGGTCGATGTGGGCGATAGCGAAAAGAAGCGAAGATAAGATTATTGCGATCCAGCTGTCTGCCTTGGATTTTTCATTCATATAGTGCATGTAAACAGCTATCGGCAGTGCGCGGAATAAGATCTCTTCTGAAGGTCCTGATAAGAATAACTGGAAGCCCAATGTCCCCAAAACGTTCGTGGAATTAAGCTCATAATCGTAAACCGCTATCGTGCGTGTATAAGATCCTGCGATGTAGACGATCACGTAATAAGCCAGTATCACACCTGTGAAGATCAGTGTGTTAATCACGCCGGACTTTTTATACTTAGGTTTTAACATAAACTCTTTGCCGCGTATCTTCGTGCTGATGACGAGCATGCCCATCAGCGCAACGATCATCTGGACCACATGATGTATAGACAGCTGCATAAAAAGGCCGTCCGGATCGATGGAAGTGCTGTGAAAGAAATGCGCAAAGTATGAACCGAAACGCGATGCCGTAAGCTGAAAGATAAACAGCAGAACAGTAATGCCGGTTACTTTGAGAGCTTTTGCCATTTGCTTATCCTTCGAAAACCGAATCGCAGTATCTTACCGTGCCCATAGCATCTTTAGCATAGGCATCAGCTCCGATCTGCTCGGAATATTCAGGTGTCATTACCGCACCGCCGACAACGACCTTTGTGTCAGGCTTTTTCTCGCGCAAAAGCTTAATGGTCTCCTCCATGGAAGCGACCGTGGTTGTCATGAGTGCTGAGAGGCCTACTACGCGGATATTATTCTCGATAGCGCAGTCGACGATAACTTCGGGCGGAACGTCCTTACCCAAATCGATTACGTCATAACCGTAGTTCTCGAGCATTACCTTTACGATATTCTTGCCGATGTCGTGGATGTCTCCCTTGACGGTGGCAAGTATCAGGCGGCCTTTAACGTTTCTGGGCTTGTCTGACAGTGTTTCCTTGATGACCGCAAAAGCGGCCTTTGCCGCGTCGGCGCTCATAAGAAGCTGCGGGAGGAAGACGGTTCCTGCCTCATAGCCCTTACCTACGCGGTCGAGTGCGGGGATAAGCTCTGAATCGATTATCTCGAGTGATTCACGGCCGGATGCCAATGCTTCTTTCATGGCTTCAGAAGCACGTCCGGTAACGCCTCTTTCGATTGCTTCTGCAAGTGTCAGGACTGTGTTAGAAGAAGCTGCGGATGTGTTTTTCGAGCTCGCTGCAGCGATGCCTGAGCCTGCTACATAGTCGCTGAATGCACCGATGAATTCTTCGAGCTTGGGATCGAGATTCATGAGCGCGTTGAACGAACGGTAGGAGGCCATCATGGGACCGTTGCAGGGGTTGATGATGGCGCAGGACAGACCGTTCTGCATAGCCATTGTAAGGAAATACGAATTGATGAGCTCTCTTGCGGGAAGTCCGAAAGAGATATTGGATACGCCTAAGATGGAGTGGCCGTTAAACTGATCTCTTACGCCCTTTACGGTATCGAGAGTAGCGATCGCCGAATCAGGATCGGACGAGATGGTCATGGCAAGACCGTCGATGACGATATCTTTTCTCGGGATGCCGTATTTATCGGCTGCTTCGTAGATGTGCTTAGCTACCGCAAGTCTTCCTTCAGCGGTAGCGGGGATGCCTTCCTCATCGAGGGGGAGGCCAACGAGCACACCGCCGTATTTGGCGACCAGAGGCATGACGGCTTCGATATTCTCGATCTTGCCGTTAACTGAGTTGACCATAGGCTTTCCGTTGTAGATGCGGAGGCCTCGCTCCAGAGCTTCGATATCTGTCGTATCGAGCTGCAGAGGAAGATTTGTGATCGATTGGATCTTTAAGATAACGCTCTCCATCATGACAGGCTCATCGATCTCGGGGAGGCCGACATTGACGTCAAGAATGTGGGCGCCGGCTTCTTCCTGCTTTAATGCTTCCGTGAGGATGTAATCGATGTTGTTGTCGCGCAGAGCCTGCTGGAGCTTTTTCTTGCCTGTAGGATTGATCCTTTCTCCGATGATGACAGGCTTTCTGCCGATCTCAACACAGTCTGCAAAGCTCGTTACATAAGTGGTGTTCTTAATCGTCGGAGCGGTGAAGGGGATAGCCTTAACCGTATTGATCATGGTGCGGATGTGATCGGGTGTGGTGCCGCAGCAGCCCCCCATAACGTGTACGCCGAGCTTTGCGATCTCGCCCATTATCTGCGCGAATTCTTCAGGGTCAACATCGTATACGGTCTGGCCGTTTTCTGTTCTCGGAAGTCCTGCGTTAGGGTTAACGACGATAGGAAGCGAGCAGCACTTAACGAGGCGCTCTGCGATAGGAAGCATCTGCTTGGGGCCGAATCCGCAGTTGATACCGATGGCATCTACTTTCAGACCTTCGAGCATTGCGACCGTGCCTTCGACACCGCCTCCCGTAAGGAGCTTACCTGATTCGTCATAGACCATTGTAACGATTACGGGCAGGTCGCATACTTCGTGAGCCGCTACTACTGCTGCCTTTGCTTCGTAGGAGTCGCTCATTGTCTCAATAACTACTACGTCACCGCCTGCTTCATAGCCTGCTTTTATTATTTCTGCGAAAACATCGACAGCATCATTGAACGCGAGGTCTCCCATGGGCTCTAAGAGCTTTCCGGTAGGGCCTACATCGATTGCGACGTAAGCATCGTCTTCGCGTCCTGCTTCTTTTCGTGCCTGCTGGCAGAGTTTTACCGCT
>JAEEGK010002502.1_pt1 | contig 46012 bp, 22 predicted proteins | sample 8958771 | NCBI WGS metagenome assembly JAEEGK01 (sample SAMN16246547, study PRJNA631951) | gut metagenome | biome: gut microbiome; feature: rumen; material: SC-attached | host: Bos | place: Iran: Karaj | collected 2018-10 | reverse complement strand
TATTATTTTTTAGTATTTAACTTGATTTTATAAAATCTAAAAACATCCAATTTTATAATTTATATAAAAATAAAAAACTAAATTTTATTTTTTTGAAAATAATTTTAAATTTAATGGGAGTACATAATTGTAAATGCAGTTGTAATCATCAAACACAAAATGAAGTAGATATAATAGAAAATCATTATTATGAAGATTTTGAAAAAAAGCAATTAGAAAATCCAAAAAATAAATTAGTAATAGATTTAAATGAAAGAAAATCTGCATTAAAAGTTCAAAGTTCAAATTTTTCTGTAATAAAAGAAAGTGAAAATGAAAGTGTAAGAACAGATTCAATAAAAGAAAAAAATAAAGAGAACGGGGCAATTAAAAAAGAAGAAGAAGAAAGTAAATTAAAATCAGCAGTTAAAAAAAATAATAATACTAATAATAATAATACTAATACTAATAATACCAATAATAATACTAATATTAATAACAATAATGTAAACAACGAAAAAATTTTTCTTCCTCCTGGAGTTTCTAATATTATTTCAGAAAAAAAATTTATTTCTTTAAAAGATGATGATTTAGTTTTTTCTGGATATTTAAAAAAAATGTTAAATAACACTGATAAAAAATCAATATCTTTTTCAGATAGATTTTGTGTAATAACGAAAAAAATATTTGCATATTATCATTCAAAAGAATCTTTTATTGGATTAGAGAGACCTTTATTTTCAATTGAAAATAATTTAATAGTAAGAATTGAGGAAGCAAATTTATTAGATGGTTCATTTTATTTTTGTATTGTTTTTAAATTAGATGAAGGAAATTTTAAAATTGCTAAAAATACAAATTGTTTTACTACTGTAAATAAAGATAATCAAAGAGAAAGTATGTTAGGATTTAAAGCCCCTGATAAAAAAACTATGTTCAATTGGGTTTCTATATTAAATTTTTTGATAAATTTTTAAAAGATTTATATATAAATATTTTTGTTTTAAAATATTATTTATTATTATAGTTTTTTGTTTTTTTTGAATTTAAGTTTTTAATAAATTTTAATTACATTATTTAATTAAAAATGAAAAAATGAAATTTTTTATTATTAATTAAAAAGAGAAAAAAAGTAAAAAATGGGAGGAGTAAATACAAAAGAAAAAAAAGAAGAAAATGAAAAAAATCATATATTAAATAAAAACGATACAGAAATAACAAACACAATTATAAATTTTAATAACAATTTATTTATAACTCAAGTAAAAAACGACCCTTATTTAGATTATATAAAAATAAATTTAATAGGAGAAGGATCCTTTGCGAAAGTATTAAAAGTAAAACATAAAATAACTGGAGCAATAAGAGCAATGAAAATAATTCAAAAGAATAAAAAAATAAAGAGTGGAGATGATTTGGAAATAATAAATGAAATAAATATTTTAAGAACAATGGATCATCCAAATATATTAAAAATATTTGAATTTTATATAAGTAAAGAATCATATTTTATTATTACTGAATTATGTTCAGGAGGAGAATTATTTCAAGAAATAATTGATAATGGGCCTTTTGATGAAAAGCAAACTTCATATATAATGTATCAAATATTTTCAGCTGTTAATTATTGCCATAAAATAAATATTATTCATAGAGATTTAAAACCTGAAAATATTTTAATTGTTAAAAGAGAAAAAAATTTATTAAGAATTAAAATATGTGATTTTGGAACTTCTAAAATACATGATAAAGGAACAATACAAAAAAAAATTGTTGGTTCTTCATATTATATTGCTCCTGAAATTTTAGAAAAAAAATATAATGAAAAATGTGATTTATGGTCTTGCGGAGTTATATTATATATATTATTAAGTGGAAAGCCTCCTTTTGAGGGGATAAAAGATGAAGAAATTTTAGAAAAAGTAAGATTTGGGAAATACAATTTAAATGATAGTGCATTTAATAATATATCAAATGAAGCAAAAGAACTGATTCAAAATTTATTAATTATGGATTATCACAAAAGAATTAATGCTGAAGATGCTTTAAATAATATTTGGTTTAAAAAAAATAAAAGTAAAGAATTATTCAATGAAATAAAAGATAAACAAATGATTGAAAAATTTATTAAAAATTTAAAAGAATATAAATCTGAATCAGTTATTCAAGAAACAGCTTTAGCTTATTTAGTTCATAATTTTCCTCAAATTGATGATATTGTAAATGCTTGTAAATTATTTAATTTAATTGATATTAACGGAGATGGAAAAATTACAAAAAATGAATTATTCGAAGGATTAAATAAAAAAATAAAAAGTAATTCTTTAAAAAAAGATATTGATATAATATTTAAAAATATTGATAGTGATAATAATGGATATATTGAATATGAAGAATTTGTTAGAGCCGCAATTGATAAAGAAATGTTTTTAAATGAAAATATATTAAAATTTGCTTTTAGATATTTTGATAAAGACAACAGTGGAGAAATTTCTTATGAAGAAATTGAAGAAGTTTTTAAATCACATGTTCAAAATGATAATGTTCATCAAAGTTTAAGTCAAATTATTTCAGAAGTTGATACTAATGGAGATGGAATTATATCATTTGATGAATTTGTTGATATTATGCAAAAATTATTACACAATAAAAATTGCCAAGAATAGTTTTTATACAAAATTATATTGTTTTTTTAATTTATTATCTTTTTTGAAAATATTAATTAATTTGTGTTTGTTTTATTTTTTTAATAAAAGTTTGGTTTAAAAAATAATGGAAAATCAAAGTTAAAAATTTGCCAATGAATTAATAGAAAAATATATGAAACATAGATAATCTTATGTTATATTTAAAAAAATTGTAAAAAAAAAGATACCTATAATAAATTTAATGTTATAATAAATAAAAATCAAATGAAATAAATTCTAAATTTATATCTCAGATTGAGCCTTTAACCCAAAACCAGACAATTATGATGCTTCTTTTAACGAAAATAAAGAAAAAAAATAAAATTGGAAAAAATTCAGTATATCATCAATAAATTTTTAATATATAATATTGAACAAATTTTAGATGAAATAATAGAAAATATCTCTATTAGAATTATGAATTATAAGGATATTGATGAGTTAAATTTTGAGATATTTTTATTTGAACTTAGACATTTCTTAGACTAATAATTAAAGCAATTTTGACCTTAAACCTTTCTTTTTTTATTTTAAATATAATTTTGAATGACTCTCTTTGATTTTAATATTTTTATAATTAATATTAATTATTTTTTATAATTTTATTCAAAAATATGTCTTTAAATAAAAATAAAATAGCTACTTTAACAAAAAATATTGATGAAATTCAAAATTATATAAAAATTGAAAAAGAAAAATATAATGATATAATATTAAAATATCAAAATAATATTGAACAATTAAAATTAGAACAAGAGTCAGTTACTTTAACATTAGAACAATATTTAGAAGAATTAAATAATAAAGAAAAAGAAATCTATAAAATTCAATCTTCAAATTTGGAATTAATAAAAAATAACTTAAATAAATATATTCAAATAAATAATAATTTAAAAGAACAAACACTTAAAAAAACAAAAGAAATTGAAGAATTTGAAGTAATTGAGAATTCACAATATGATAAATTAAATATGTTTTTTGAAGATTTAGATGCAACTAATTATTTAAGAGAAAGTTTTCAAAATAAATTAAAAGATATTGAAAAAGGAATTGAAAAAATAAAACAATCATATCCTAAAGATTTTAAATTTTTACTTGATGATTTTGAAAATAATGAAAGAAAAGTTAGAATAAAAATATGCATGAATAAAATGAATGAAAAATCAAAAGAAAATATAAATAATAATGAGGAATTAAAAAAAAAATTAGAAGAAGATAATCAAATATTATTAGATAAAGAAAAATTATATAATCAAATAAGTGAAACAATAAATTTTCAATTAAAAAAAGATACTTCTTTAAAAATTATAGGTGATTCAATTAAAAAATTTTTACGAGAAAATTTAAATTTTTCTTTAATAAGAGGAATTTTAGAAAAATTTTTTTCTAAAAAAGATTTTGATATAGATAATAAATTAGAAAAAAAAGAATTAAATGATTTAGTTTTACATTTAGATTTTGCAAGAAATGAATTTAATAATTATTATGATGTTAAAAATGATGAAATGGAAAGTAAAGGAAGACAAATTCAAGAAATAAATTCTATCAGACCTTCTAAACAAACAAATAAAATTGAAGAAATTAAAAAAAATTTCATTGAACTTTCAAAAGATGTTTTAATGTTAAAAAATATTATTGATTACCTTTCAGAAATGATTAAAAATTATTATAATCTATTAATTAATGATAATTATACTTATGTTATTTTTGATAATTTAGATGAAAATTTTTTTAATCAGATTTTAGATATTATTTATTTTTGCTTAAAAGTAGATACATTTGAAAACAGAAATGAATTAAAATCAAAATTTTTTTTATTTATTGCAAAATTAAAAACTAAATATATTGAAATGAAAAATTTAAATCAACAATTGAAATTATTAGGTAATGAAGTAAATAAAATAAAAGATACTATTAATAAAACAAATGAAAAGATTGAAAATAATATTAAAGAAAATTCTCAATTTGAAGAAGAATTACTTAAATGTAATAATAGTTTAAAGATTATAAATGATACTATTGAATTAAAAAATAAAGAAATTAGAAAAAATTTAGGAGAATTAAAAAATGAACATTTTGAAAAATATTTAAAACAAAATGAAAAATTATTTAAACAAATTTTAGAAAATGGAAGTAAAGTTAAAAACAATGAATTATCATTAACCAAAAATTATTTTATTAATCAAATACTAATAGACCATTCTTTAAAGAAAAATAATTTACAAGATTTTTTAGAAAAAAAATTTAAAATAAGTGACAAACTAGTTTTTTATTTAGATGATTTAAATTATTTAAGAACATCATGTGAAAAAGAGAAAGAAGAATATAAACCAATGAAAAAAAAATTATACAATTAAATAAAGAAGTGATGTTATTAGAGAAAAATTCAAATGATATTTCAAAAGTTATTGATGAATGTATTTCTGGTCTTGAAGAAAAAACTTTACAACAAAAAACTCAACTTCAAAATGAAAAAAATATTCCTTTTTACAAAAACCAAATCAAATCAATTAATAATAAATTAGAGACAATAAATAAAAACATTGAAACTGAAAAGAATAATTTTGAAATAAAAAAAAAAGAATTTGAAAATAGAATTCAATCTTTAAATAATGAATTAAGTAAATTAAAAGGAAAAAAAAATAAGATTATTTCTCCAGAAAAAAAAAATCCTGAGAATAATAATTTAGAAGAAAATAATAATATAATTATTTCTGCTTATTCAAGAATAAATCCAATATTAAATCAACAAATAAATAAAATTTCTCCTCAAAAAACATTTCATAATATGGAAACTAAAGGAATAATTTTATATAAAAAAGTTAATAATAATGCAAGAAATTTTGATTTTAAAAATTCAAAGAATTTTCCTCCTGAAAAATGTGGTTATATAAAAAGAATTTTTTTATATTATTCAAAAAATAATATTTTAATTATTAAAGATATGAGATTAAATGCTATAGAAACTAAAATAAATATTGAAAATATTAAAAATATAATGTTAAATCCAACCACAAAAAATATTATTAAAAATGAGAAAGAAAAAAATAATAATTATTCTATTCTTGACAAAGGACCTTTTATTCAATTTTTTTTAAATTTATCAGAAGGAAATATTGATATTATTGCTCCTAATTATATTTCATATGAACAATTTTTTAATTTTATATCTTTAATAAAAAAATATCCTAAATCAATAAAAGAGAATATCATAGAAGATGATTTTTCATTAACAAATACAATTGTAATATAAATTTTTATAATTTTTTATTTAAAAACATATTTATTAAATATTATTAAAATCAAAAAATAAAATAATGGGACAATATTTTTTATGTAATTGTAATAATAATACTTATAATACTGTTCAAAGGATAAATGAAACAAATCTTTCTAAAATAAATCAATATTATACAAATTCAATTAAAAATATGAATATACAATTAAGTTATAAAGAACAAAGAACTAAAGCTGGAACTTTATGGGAAAAAATGAAAGGAATTGAAAAAATTGTTACTTTATATTATATAAATAGAATTATAAAAGCTTATAGGAATCATTTAAAGAGAAAAAGAGAAAATGAAATTGATAAATCTTTCTAATAAATTATTTTTATTTATTTTTTATGTATAAATATTTTTTGAACTAATTGTTTCAATATCAAATATATATAATTCATTTAATTTAAAAAAAATTTTAATTTAAATTGATTGAATTATTTATGAATTTATGTTTTATTTTTTTGGAAGAATTTGAGATAGTATTTTTCTTTAATTTTTCAATCAATAAAATGTTAGGTTTATATTTTATAAATTTAATTGAATCATTCCTAGAAGAATTAATTTTTAATTTTTCATCAGATTTATTTCCCTTTAAAATAGATTTCTTGGAATCATTATTAAAAGTACAAATAAAAGTTTTTTGATAAGGATTTCTAAAACTCCCATTAGGTTTAACTGATAATTTTTTATTACTTTTATAAATAATTTTATTATTTTTATTAATAGGAGTATTCTTATTTCTTTTAATTGTATTATTATTATCATTTAAAGAAATATCAATAAATTTTTGATTGTTTTTAAATTTATTCTTATAATTTAAATTTTTATAACTTTTTTCTCTAAATTCAAAATTACTTAAATTATGAATATTTTTATTATCATCATAATCTAAATTAACATCTTTGTTTTTAAATAATTCAAAGGCTTTATCATAGTTAATTTTCCCATCAATATCAATAATTAAGGGAATAATTTCCCTTACATCATTATATTTAACTAACTTTTCCAAAATATAAGAAATTTCTAATAATTCTTTATCATTTTCATTAAATTCAAAAGGAGAAATAGGTAATCCATTATTTCTTTGAAGAGAGAAATTATTTGGATTATTATCTACAATAATTACATTATGAATGTTATCATTAACGACTGGCAAATCTTTAAAAAATAATCCAATTTCTTTATATTTACAATCATCTCTATAAAAACATTTTGATATAATTTTTTTTTCATCTATTATTTTTAGTATTGCATCAGCATAAGATTTTTTACTTGAAGTAAAAATTATAATTTCTTTGAAAACTTTATTTATTCTGTTAAAAAATTCATCTAAATAAGGTCTTTTGATTAAATAAGCCGATAAATTATCTAAAAAATCAGATTTATTATTTTTATTATTATTATTTTCTTTAGAATAATAAAACTTATATTGAGGTAAATTTATATTATTTAATTTTTCAGGAGAAACGTGTATTAAAGTTTCATCTAAATCAAGAACACATATTTTTGTTTTTATATTCTTTTTTGGTTTTGGAATAGGAGAAAAAGAGTTTTTTAAAGAAAAAGAAGTTAAAAGAAAATTTGGCTTTATTATTCTAGTTAAGTTTGATTTTTTTGATTCTTTACTTTGTTCTGCTGTTTGAAACTTTGTTCTTTCAGTTATACATTCATTTTTTAATTTATTTTGTTTTGTATTCGATGACAATAAAATTTTATTTCTTTGAGAATAAATTTTTTTAGTGCTATAATTTTTAAAATTATCTTTCATAATCCAAAATACAATTTATCTTCTAAAACTTTATATATTTAAATTCAAAATACTTTAATTAATTTTCACCTCATAAAAAAATAAGGAAACAAAACTTAAAAAAATAATCAAAAAAAAAAGAATAAAAAATAATGAAAATATTTAAAAATAAAAAAAAAATAATTAAAAAAAATAAATAAAAATTACTAAAAACGTTATTAAAAAAATAAAAATGAGAGACAAAGAAATAAAAGAGCAATTGTCTCTTCGTTATGAGCAAGACTTAGAAAACCAAAGATTAAGATATGAAAATGAGCGTCAACAACGTTTAAGAAGAGAAATGGATGCAAATTATAGAGTTCAACAAGATATAAAAGAAGAAGAAGCTGAAAAATTAAGAAGAAAAAGAGAATTAATGGCAAAACAATATAATGAATATTTAAAAGGACAAGAATATAAACATGAAAAAATGTTAAAGGAAGTTCAAGAAAAATTAGAACCAACTTTAGTTTCTCTTCCTTTAAATTCTGATGCAAGATTAAGGCAATTTAAAGAAAAAATTGAAAAAATTAGTGAAAAAAATGATATTAATGCGAGATTATATGATGAATTTAAAGCTAAAAATAGAGCTTCTTCTCATTATAATATTTTAACTAAAAGATATTCTTTAGATAATAAAGTTATAAGTAATTATCCTGATGAAAAAAATTTAACTCAACCTCCTAAATTAGGTCATAATACTAATTTAAGTGATATTAATTTATATCAAAATAATATTAATGCATATAGAGATAGTGATAATTTACAATATCAACAACAAGCTAATTTAAATTTTATTTCAAATGAGCCTCCTAATAATAATGATATAAATTATATAAATAGAAACAATGATTATGATAATTATCGTTTTGTTGAAACAACTGGACAATCATCAATTGATAACAATAATATAAATCTTCAAAATAGTAAAAGTTTATCAAATCTAAATTCAAATGAAAATTTAAATTCAAATTTACAAAAACAACCAAAATACACAAATAATAGTATTTATGTAGGAGTTTCAGATAAAAAAGGTCAAAGTTTATTATATGAGGGAGGAAGAAGAGAAGGAACAGATGTAACAAACAATGCATATTTTGATCATTATTATAATATAACATATCCTTCTTATAAAGAAATTAATAAACAATATGAAGATTATAATAAAAGTTTAGTTGCTCAAAATCAAGCTTTTAAAAATGAAATGATTTTAAGAAGAAAAGAACAAGAAGAAATAAGAAGATTAGAAAGAGAAAGATTATCAAAAATGCAACAATTACAAAAAATGTATGATGATGATTTAAAAAGACAATATAGACAATATTTAGATCAACAAGTTGTTCAACAATTACCAAGAAAATTAATGGATGAAGGTTATACTAAGGAAGCTATATCAGAAGGAACTCCTATGTTTCAAAATGAATATTTATATGTTAATGCTCCTGATTATAATTTAATTAATAAATCTAAATTTGTTGAAGTTAATCCTTATAATCCTAAAAAATATGATTTAGGAGAAACTATTTTACAAAATAATACTATTTTAAATCCTGCTTTTAATTATAGATATAATAAATATATTGTTCCTTTGAATAAAGAAATGAGAGAAGGAGAAAATGTTTTGAGAAGTAGTGCTATGAATTTAATGAATAAATAATAAAAATATTATAATAATAAATTTTTTATTCTTATGAAATAATATATTAATTATATATTTTCTTTATTTTTGATTATATTATATTAATTCAATTATTTATTTTAAAAAATGGATGGAGGAAATATTGAAGATAACATTAAAATTCTGTTAAATAATTTGGTTATTTCTTTTTCTGGGACTTCAACTGAAGAAATTAAAAATACAGAAAAAATATTATCCGAATATGAAGAATTTATAATAAAAAATTTAAGTAAATTAATGGAAATTTTTTATCAAAATCAAGTGAATTTTAATACTAAGAAAGCATTAGCAATAAAAATTAAACAAACATTAATTTCTAAAAATTCAAAGTATTATTTTGATAGGGATAGTTTATTGAATACAATTTATATATTAATTAATTCAATTTTAAATCCCCCTGAAAATTCACTTCAAATTGAAGATGCAATATTAGAACAAATATTAATTGTAGTAGTTGATTTTTTATCAAATGCTATACTGGTTGAAGAACCAGAAACATGTATTACTTTAAATAAAGATTTTATTAATACAATTAATGAAAAAAATTGTTATAATTTATTTGCATTGTTAAGTGCATTAATTTCATCTAAAGCTACTAATATTAATTCAATTAAAGAAATTACTTCACTTCAATTAAAATTAATTCAAAAATATATTAAAGTGAATAATAATAAAATTTTATGTAAAATTATGGATTTATTATCTGTTTCTATGAAAAAATTAAGTATATATAATTATTTAGTTGGAGAAACTATGGATAATTATATTAAATTATTAATTGAAGACCTTCAAAAAATTATTGAAATTAATTGTTCCGAAGATAAAAATATTGTGTCTTTTATTAATGAAGAAAAAGAAAAAAACGAAGGAGAAAATTATGTTAAGCAAATTTCAGAAATGAATAAATTGAAATCAAAAGTATTACTCATTTTTTCATATTTTATTCAATTTGATAAAGAGCCAAAAATAATTACAAATGAATTAAGTATTTCATGTTTAAATTCATTATTAAAATTTATTGTAAATTCTCTTAAATATATAATTGATAATAAGATAAATGAAATAGAAAATAATTTAACAAAAGGAAACTATGAAATAATTCTTTGTTATTCATTATTTTTAATTATAAGGTGAATAACAAGAGAACCTTTTAAAATGGATTTTAAAAAAAATTTTTTTGAATTTATAATAAAAATACTATTTCCTTTATTAAAAACAAATAAAAATGATTTAGAGCTTTTAGAAGAAAAACCAGAAGAATATTATGCAATTTTACTTGATTCAATGATTGATTTTAAATTAAAATCTATTAAAACAGTGTGTGGATATTTACTTACAACTATATGTGAAGAATCAGAAGAACTTACAATAGAAATATTAAATTTTATTATACAAATATTAACTTATAATATAAATGAAATGGATAATTCTGTTTTTTCAAATTATAATATTATAAATAATTCATATGGAGAATATATTATAAAAAATTTTCCAAAAAATATTATAATTGATACTTCATTATTATTTATTTGCATTTTAGCTAAACAAACATTAAAAAATAAACAAGTAAATTCAAATTTAAGAAATTTTTTAATAATGAATCAAAATTATTTACATGATATGACATCGACATTACTTCAATTTAAGATATGTTTAATATATGCTTTATTTATTGAAGATTTATTTTGTTATGAAAATGAAACAGATAATATTTTTGTAATGAATACATTTAAATATTTACTTAATTTAATTTTACAATATAATAAAAATTCAGAAGTTCATGGAATATGTTATCAAGCACTTCATACTTTTGAAATTTTAATTTCTAATGACTTATATTCTAATTTCGCAAGTTCAATAATAAGGAAAAATATCAATGATATTATTAATCAGATCCCTAATATTAATATTGACATTTTTTTTGATGTATTATGTTCTATTATTACAAATTTAAATGTTGAAGATTATGTTTTAACTATTTTAAAAAGTGTTATAGATAGATTTAAAAATGATGTTGATAAAAGTAAATTAAAAACAAATACTTTTATTGTTAAAGAATGCAATTTAATACAAAAAATTTTTGAAAAATATTATGATGGAAATAATATCCAAATGGAAAATTTAACTAACGAAACAATATTTGTTTTAATAAAACATATAGAAAATTTAGAGTTTTCAGATAATATATTTTTAATTCTTCGAGCTTATACTATGAATAATTCAGGTAAAATAAATAAAATTTTATTTGATTCATTTCCTTATTACACAAAATATATTATTATAAAAGGTGGATTCGATAAAACAATATTTAATATCTTAAATTATATTTTATTAAATGATAAAGAAAATTTGTTGAATACAAATAATCAAGTGTCTCAATATTTTATATCACTTTTGGATACTGCTTTAAATATGAGTGATGAATATACAGGAGATCCTTCTCCTTTATATACTTTATTATTAATTAGTATTTGGATTTTAAATGGTAATTTAATTGAAACAAATATTTTAATAAATATTCTTGATAAAATTATTGAAAAATATTCTGATATGACATTAATATATAAAGATAAAATTACTAATATTATTAATACATATGATTTTTATTTAAATTGGTTTTATCTAACTGTATTTTACTCTGCTTTTATTAAATATCCTAAAATAACTTTTGAATGTTTTCATAAAAAAAATAATTTTTCAAATATCATTAGTTTTTCATCTTTATTATATAATTACTCTTTTTATTCAACAATTTTAGGAAAAATTTGTATATTAGGATTATCTAATATATTATATGAAAATGAAATTCTTAAGGAAATAATTATATATTTTAAAGATATATTTTTATTAACTTTTAATATTTTAAGCAAACAATTAGAACAAGAGACTTTAGATTTAAAAAAATTAAATGAAGAAAATAAAGAAATTGAAGAAGAAAGATACACTCAAAACGAAGAAGAAGAAGAAAATGAAGAAGAAGAATATATGATAAAATTAAATAATAAAAATAAAGAAAATGAAAATAATGATGATATTAAAATTAAACAATATATAAAAGAAGGAAAATACCCAATAGACAATATTGATGAATTTCATATTTTTAAAAAATTATGTGAAAAATTAAATTCAATAGATGAGACAAGAGAAATTCTTTCAACAATAATAAATAATTTATCAGAAGAAGAAAAAGAAAATTTTAATAAAGTGGTATTTTCAATAAGAATAAATATTAAAAGCAAAGATATTTCTTTAAGTGTCCCAAGAAGAATCTATAAATTAAAAAGAAATAAAAAAAATTAATTTAATAAAACAAATTATAAATCATAAAAAATTAACATAAAATATTTATTTAATTTGAACAATAATATTTTAAATTTTACTGAAATAAATAAGAAAATGGTTAGATTATTGCTAATCGCTCATGAGATGCAGTAATCATTGTTAGTTTTCATTACTAACTGCTTACATAAACTTTTCAATGTCCCATAGCTTAAAAATTTTTATTTGTTTGGATTTGATCAATTATAAATTATATAATTATTATTATTTAATATAATTATGGGCAGAGCCATTGATTTTTTTAATTATACTATTTTTTTTATAAATATATTAAATATAATTCAATAAAATTGGATAAATTTTAATTAACGCATTTATCCTCAATATATTGTTTTCCAATTTCAAATAAATTTTTTTAAAAATCAATTTATATTTAAAATTTTCATTTTTCAAAATATTAAATTATTAATATATATCTTAATAAATGTCAATATCAAGTTCCAAATTAGGTAATTTTCTTTCGAATGTTAAAAATACTTTTTCTAATTTAATTGGCTTTAATATGGATGAAAAAAAAGAGTATAATGAATTTAACTATAACAATAAAAATGATTTGAATGATACTCCTTCTTTAAGTGAATATGATGATTTATCTCAAAAATTCAATAATAATAATCAAAGGCTAAGAAGAAAGGAATATTTGAATGGAGGTGTTAGTTATATGAAAGATAATTTTAGAGAGAAGCAATTTGATAATGAAAAAAAAGTAAATTCACTTTTAAAAATTACTCAATATATAAATGATGATAAATTTAATATTAATATGAATAATAATAATTTAAACAATTCAAATTTAAATTCTTTAAATTCAAGTGCCTTTAAACAATTGAATAATTCATATCTTTCCAAAACATTTGAAAATAAAAATTTAAGTAACTCAAATATATATAATAAAAAATATTTAAATCCATTATATAAATCAAATAATAATTATTTAGGAAAAAAAAATCCAAAAAGAAATGGAAGTGAAAAAGAAAAAGAAATTATTCCTCAAAAATATCAAAAACAAAATGCAATTTCTGATTTAATTATTAATAATAAATCTCTTGAAGAAATTAGAAAAGAAATTGAGCTAAAAAGAAAAATAAATGAAAATAAAATAAATGAAATGAATCAAAATTCAATTTTAAAAAATATTAAATTAGATTATGAAGAAAAGAAAAAAACTCTTGAAAAATATTATAATGAAAAATTACCAAAAAATAATAAAAATGAGATAATATTTATAAATGATTTTTTTGATAATAAAAAACTAAAAACAAGTAATAGTTCTTTTGACTTTTTAAGTTTGAGTCATAATGAAAAAGTTTCTATAAATGGAAATAAAAACAATAAATTAAATGAATTTTCAATTAATAGAAGTGAATTGTCTTTTGAAAGTCAAAACGAAACAGAAAAAAATAATATTAAAAGTTCATTATTTTCTTTTGACAATTTAGAAAAGAAAAAAACAGATAATTCAGTTTTTCTTGTTGGAAAATCAAAAAATCAACAAAATAATATTCCTCGCATTTTTCCTAATGAAAAAATCACTTTATTAAATAATGTTAATACAAACATAAATAAAAAGAATAATGAGAAAATTACAAAAGATGAAAATTTTAATATTAATATTAAAGGAGAATCTATATTTATTAATAATAATTCAATGATTAATGACAGCATCCCAGAAAAAGAAGAAAATGATTTTTTTTCACAAGAAAAAAAAAATGAAAATGAAAATAAAGAAAATAATGAAAATAATGAAAAATCAATTTTTAGTTCGAATATTCCTTTACAGCCAAATAAGATTGAAAAAAAAGAAGAAAAAAAAATTTCTGAAGAAGTTGACAAACAAAAAAATTTATTTTTATTGAATAAAAAAGAAAAAAAAGAAGAAAAAAAAGAAGAAGAAAAAAAAGAAAATGAAAACACAGGAAATGAAAAAAAAGAAAATAAATCTCTTTTTCAAAATGAAAATATTTCTATATTTAATCTAAACAATAATGAAAAAAAAGAAGAGAAATCAGATAAAAATAAAGAAAGTAATTTAGGATTAAAAGAAGAAGAAAAAAAAATTGAAAAGCCTTACATTTCAATTCCAGAAGAGAAAAAAGAATCAAAAAAGAAAATAACTTTTAATACAAATAAGGAAGAAAATATTATTAAAAAAGAAGAAGAAAAAAAAGAAAATTTTAACACATTTTGTAATACTAAAATCGAAAATAAAAGTGATGAAAAACAAAAGATTTCTCTTCCTAAAAAAGAACAAAATTTTTTACCTACTTTAACAAAAAAAGAAGAAGAAAAAGTTGAAAAAGAAAAAAGAAATGATAATATTAACAATACACAGGATACAAATAAAAAACCAGATGTGAATTTGTTTCAACCTAATAGTTCTTCTTTAGTAAATTCAGGTAATCCTTTTATTTCAAATATAAATAATCTTTCTGGTGTTCTATCTCTTTTTGGAAACAATAATTCTTCTGTTAATTCTAACAATAATTTGAATAAAGGAGATTCTAAAATGGATATTTCAGGTTCACCTTTATTATCTCAAAGAACAATTGATAATAAAGAACAAAAAAATATGTTTGATAATAATAATAATAAACCTTTATTTGGGTTAAATAATAACCCAGAATCAAATAATAAAATTTTTGGTGGTCCAAATAATAATAATTCTGGTAGTATATTTACTAATAATAATAATAATACAGGTTCTATTTTTACAAATAATACAAATATGATAAATAATAATGGAAATATTTTTGGAAATATTTCTTCAACTGGTTCAACCAATCCAAATTCACTTTTTGGAAATGATAATAATATGAAACCAAATTCTTTATTTGGAAATAATAATAATAATAACGGAAATTTATTTACAAATAATTCAATCTTTCCCTTTAATCAAGCAAATAACAGTTTAGGAATTTCTCAAAATAAAAATACACCACATCTAATGTTCAATCTAGGAAAAAAATAAACCCTTTTTCCCTTTATATAATTTAATAACTTTTAAATACTATATAAAAATAATAAATTACTTTAATATAAATATAATATAATTAAGTTAATTTATTAAAAAAAAATAAATCAAAAAATTATAAAAAACCCAAAAAATAATATTAATAATTACCAGTTGCAAAAAAAATGGAAAATAAATCTGATGTAAAAAGCACAAAAGCATATAATATTCTTGTTTCATTACATGATGATCATTCAATTGATGATGATGCTTTTTTAAAATTTGAGAAAAAATTAGAAAAAATGCAAGATTGTTTAGTAAATTATATGGAATATGAAAAATTACTTGATAAAAGATTTAATGCTTTAAAAGAAGAAAACACAAAAAATTTAAATGAATATTCTTTATTAACAAAACAACAAGCTGAATTAAATGATAAAATAGGACAAAAATTAGAAGAGAGAGAACAAGCTAAAAGTCAATTAACTGAATATGAAACAAATAGAGCTTTAAAATCTAATTATGAATTAGAAAGAAATCAAGAAGAAATTCAAAGATTATTAAATGATATTAAAGAAACTGAAGAAAAACAAAAAGCAGCATTACAAAAAGAATTAGATGAAATTGATGCACAGAATAAAAAAAGAATTGATGAAATTAATGTTTTAAAAAATAAAATTGAAGTTGAAGAAGCAAAATATAAAGAAATGGAAGATTTGAAAAATAAACTTCTTTTAAATAATAAAAAAATTGATAAAGAAATTTCAGATTTGAATTCAAATATTGAAAGTAAAGTTAGTCAAATTGAAAATGATAAAAGAACAAATCTTTTAAATGAAACAGCTTTAAAAAAATTAAGTGATGAAATTCATAAAAAACAACAAAATGTAAAAAATATAGAAGAAAGTATAGAAAAATTATCAACACAAAATAATTCAATTCAATCAAATATAAATAATTTAGATTCTCAAAACAAAAAATTTTACGAACAAAAAAATTCATTAGAAAAAGAATTTAGAGAAAGAGATAATGAGAATAAAACTTTACAAAAACAAATTCAAGAAGCTCTTCAAAAAAAAAGTGAAATAGAGGATAATTTAAAAAGAAAACAAAAAGAATTAGAACAAAGAAGAGATGAAAATAAAAAGCAAAAATTAAGACAAGCTCAAAATGATAGATTAAGAACAAATTTAGAAAGTAAATATGGTAGTGAAAGTAATGAATTACAAAATGAATTAACTAAACAAGCAAAAGATAATGTTATGTTAAAGAAATTAAAAAATGATTTTAATAATTTAGTTAAAGAAATTGCTAATTTAGAAGAATTAATTAAAGAAAAAGAAATAAAAACTCAGAAAAATGAAGAATTAAAAAAAGCTTCTGAAGGAACAAAACAAGAATTAGATAAAAATTTTAATGATTTAAAAGCAGTTGAAAAAAATATTTTAAAAAGAACTGATCAAGCAAGAGAAAGAATAGAAGAAATAAAGGCTAAAAAAGATAGTATAATGAGAACCAAAGAAAGATTAGATGAACAAACTCAATTAATTAATGAAGAAATTCAAATTAAAGAATTAATATTTTTAGATATGACTAAAAAATATGAAGAATTAAGACATATGTATCAAAAATATAATGTTTTATATAAAACTGTTTTAGGAGAAAGAAATAAAAATGTTGTTAAAATACAAAATTCAAATCAAAATCGTGCTGAATTAAAAGAAAAAATGAAAATTTTAACAACAGAAATGGATATTTTAGATAGTGAATTAAGTGAAATTTATAATAAAATAATAGAAAAAGATAAAGATTTAAATAAAATGAATGCAAAACATAATTCATTAAAACAAGAAATAAATTCATATGGATTAAAAAATTTAAAATATAAAGAAGAAATAACAAAATTAACAAATGAAAATGAAAAATTACATTCAATAATAAATTCAATAGAAAATGAAATGGTTGGTTTTAGAGTTGATTATGAATTAGCATGTGAAAGTAGAAATTATACAGGAATACAATTAATAGATAGAAATGATGAATTATGTATTTTTTATGAAAAAATACATCATATAGAAAAAAGAATAAGTGAATTATATAAAAAAATATTAGAAAAAGAAGCAGTTGTAAAAAGAAGTGCAGTTGAAGTAAAAGAAATAGAAAGATTTATTGAAGTAAATAGAAAAAAAATTCCTCAAATTCCAGAATTATCAAATAAAATAAAAGAATTAGACACAGAATTAAAAATATTAAATCAAACATTAGAAAAATTAATAAAATATGTAGAAAATCCAGAAAATAATTTAAAAAATGAATTACCAGGTGAAGATTTAGATACAAATTATTTAAAAATGAAATATGATCAATTAACAGAAATGTTAAATGAAAAGAAGGAAAAATTATTAGAAAAAGAATTAATAAATGACGAAATAAATGAAATAGCAGAAAAATTAAGAAAAAAAGCATTAGAAGACAGAGGAAAAAATTTAAAAATAAATAAAGAAATAAATGAATATGAAATAAAATTAGGTGATATTACAAGAAAGAATATAGCATCAACATCAGAATTATCAATGTTTCAAGCAATATTATCAAAATTAGAAAGTACAAAAAAAGAAAAAGAAGATCATTATAATGAATTAGAAAAAAGATTTAAAAGTGGTTTACCACCACCAAAGGAATGGATAGTAGCATATAAGTCAATGAAAACAGTTCAAGCTTCAAGAAAACAATATTTGAATAATAGAGCACAAGAAGTTAGAGATAAAGAAAATATTATTGTTGGTCAAATTCCTTTAAGAAAAGGTCCTGAAAAAAGAGTGGAAGAATATATTGATCCTAAAACTGGTTTACCTTCTTGCGTTTATGGAAAATATGCTCCTTTCAATCCTTATGAAGAACCTAATAATATGAGACATTTAAGAAAAATGCAAGAGAAATTAAAGAAACCTGAAGAAAGTAAAGAAAAAGATAGAGTTGTTCAGTTATAAAAAATTTATTTTTTTATATTTTCAAAGAGGAAGTTTAATTTTATTATTATTTTTTAAACTTTTTAATATTTTTTATTTTTTTTAAATGAATTAAAAATTTTTTCTAATCTTAAAAGATTATTATATTGTTTTCATATTCTTTAAATTTTATTTTTATTGAAAAAATACCATTTTAAATATTATCTAATTTATGCACTCCACATTTCAGGAATTAAAGTAATAAAATACTTTTGATTATCAGGAGGAAGTAAAGCATACATATCTTTATGTAATTCACAGAATTCTTTTTCATTAATTGAATTACCACCAACAGCAGCGAAATTAATTCCATCTTCTAATTTTTTTTTAGCATAATCAGGTTTTCTTCCAAAAATTGAAACTAAAGGTAATTTTTTTAAATTAACTTTTTTCCAAAGTTCTTCAATAGGTAAATTTCCTTGAGGACATATATTTCTAAAAACTTCAGAACATTTATTCATTAATTGAGGAGGAGGGTCAATTTTGAATATTTCACTAAATTTTTGAACTGAAATTGAAGTTGGATCCTTTTTAATATATTTTAATAATGTTGATACTTCATGAGATGAAAGAAAAATTCCAAATTCTGAAAGGAAAGGGTCTAAACCAGATATTGAAACTTTCTTTGTTCCTGAGAAATCTTGAGTGTATACAATACTCAATATTTCATTCAAAGTATATATTTGCTTGTTATATCTCATTTGATTTATCATTTTAGTTTTTATGAAGTCTAAAGTGTTTTCTTCCATTTGATTATTTTATTTCTATATTTTTTATTTTAATCAATTTATATTTTCAGTTTTAGTTTTAAAAATAAAAAATAATCATTAAATAAATAATTAAAGGATAATTTTATATTCATAAATATATACAAATTATATTTTATCTTATATAAATTAATTCCTCAAATTATGATATTAATTAAATAATTAAATAAAAATATAAAAACCCATCAAAAAATTTGAAAAAAAAAATTAAAAAAAACCAAAAAAAAAAATATATATACAAAAATAAAAAATGAAATCAAATGCAAACAAATACACAAAAACGTCAAAAGTAGGAGAAGGAACATATGGAGTAGTATATAGAGCAAAGGATCAAAAAGGTCAAGAAATATATGCTTTAAAAAAAATACGTCTCCAAGCTGAAGAAGAAGGAATCCCTTCAACTGCAATAAGAGAAATATCTTTATTAAAAGAATTAAACCACAAAAATATAGTTAAATTATATGATGTACTTCACACTCCAAAAAAGTTAACTTTAGTATTTGAATATGTAGAACAAGATTTAAAAAAAGTAATAGATGCATCGAATGGAAATGGGTTAGAAATAAAAACAGTAAAATCATATTTATATCAACTTCTAAAAGGAATTGAATATATTCACAAACATAAAGTTCTTCACAGAGATTTAAAGCCTCAAAATTTATTAGTATCAAAAGAAGGAATAATAAAAATAGCAGATTTTGGATTAGCACGTGGATATGGAATACCAGTGAAAAATTATACTCATGAAGTAGTTACATTATGGTATAGACCTCCAGATGTATTATTAGGAAATAAAACATATGGAACTACTGTAGATATATGGAGTATTGGATGTATATTTGCTGAAATGGTAACAGGGAAACCTCTTTTTATGGGAAAAAGTGAAAGTGATCAACTTAAGAAAATATTTAAAATTAGAGGAACTCCTACTGATAATTATGCCAGTAGCTTAAGAGATTTACCTCAATGGGGTGTTAATGAAAATGTTTTTGAAGTTAATTCTGAAGAAAATATTAAAAATTTTGTACAAAATTTAGATGCTGAAGGTATTGATTTATTACTTAAGTGTATTCAGTTAGAACCTGAGAAAAGAATTAGTGCCGAAGAAGCTCTTAAACATCCCTTTTTTGATGATATGATTTCTGTTATGAAAAAAATTTATGAATGATATTTTTTAGTTTTTGATTTTTTTTTTCTTTTATTGTTTACTTTTTTTTGTTGTTTATTTTAATAAGAATTTTTTATAATTTTGATTTTTATTAAAAAGGTTTTTATGGAATTTTTATTGGGTTTTTTCTTTTTCAAAGATTTGATATTATTTTTATATTTTATTTAATTTATTATTTAATTTTTAAAAAATGAATAGAAATATATTAATATATGTATTTCTTTTTAAATCTTTTTATTTTATAGAAGTAAGTAATCAAAATTTAACCGATACATTAAAAATATTAATTCAAGAAGTTTTAAGTAATGATAGTTGTTCGAATAATATTAGAAAGTTTTATTTTAATAATACAGAATCTTATAAACACTTTGATGCTTTAATTGACTATTCTTCTAAGATGAAAAATGACGTTGGTTCCTTTATAAATTGTCAAATGAAAATTCAAGATAATTCCCCTGAATATACTTATTTTATTTTTCAAAATTATGAATCTATTTTTCATGAAAATCAAAAAGTATTCTTTGGTTTATGCTTATTAAATATTTGTGAAGATGAAGAATATAAAAAAATATTTTTAAAAATAAATAAAATATTGGGGGATTTTTTTATAAAAAATAATTCAAATTTAGAAGTTTATAATCTTCAAAAAGAAAAAGAGAAATATAAAATAAATCGTGAAAAAATATTAATATTATTGTTATATTTAATCCCATTAATAATAATGATAATCCAATTAAGTTTTTTTATTTTTCCAAAAATTTCAATTTTTTTTTTTCGATGGACAGTAAAGAATTCTGTAGAATCAACAATATTAAATTCTAAATCAAAATCAATTTTATCAGAAAATTTATTAAATAGAGAAGAATCAAATTCATTTTTATCTCCAGTAAATAAAAAAGATTTATTTCAAATTGAATCTTGTTTTTCTTTTCAAGAAAACACAGAAAATATAATGAATTTACAAATAAATAATAATTATTTATATAATGATACAGGAATTAATTATATAAAAGGAATAAGAGGTTTTTCAATGATATTTTTTATTTTTGGAAATATTTTTATAATATTATTACATTTTCCTGTAATAAGAGCTGGAATTAATATTTTTGAGTTTTTAAAAGAAAATTATTTAGGTATTTTAATTATTTTTTGTGTTAGACATATTCCAAAAATTTTTTTATCAAGTTCAGGTTTTAATTTAAGTTTTAAATTATTATGTTATTTTGATGATAAATTGGCTTATGAAAGTGAAAATTTAACTGATATTGAAAGTAGTGATGATGAAAATCCGAGTTTAGAAATTTTAAATGTCCAAAAAAGTGTTCAAAAACTATATAAAACTAAAATATTTCAAAGGAATTTATTAAATGAAAAAGATCCTTCAAAAATTAAATTTAGTGATTATTTTAATTTTTTATTTATTCATTTATATAAGCCTTTTATTTTTATTCTTATTTGTTTTTATTTTAAATATACTTTACAATATTTTATATATTCTTTAACTAATTTTGGTCCTCTTTTATTAGTTTTGATTAAAAATATTCTTGATAATATTCAATATTATGAAATATTCTCTCATTTTTTCTTATTACAAGATATAATAAATTTATTTAAACAAAAACCTCAAAATGATTTTATGAATGTTTTTTGGTTAACAATAAGTGAAATTAATTTTACTATTTTAGGCTCATTTATTATTTATATAGGTTATAAAAATAAATTATCAATAGATTATTTTATTGTTGTTGTGATTTTTTTTATTTGTTTAATTAAAATTTTTTATTTAATAACCCATCATTATACATCTGAATTTAGTTCCTTTTTTGAAGATATTTTATATGGATTTTACTCAAATAATCAAATTTTTGGATTTAACTTTTATTTAATTGGATTATTTTTTGGATTAGTTAATTATACAATACAAAAAGAAATAAAATATAAAGATGCTTTACATCAAGGAAAAAAGTATTTAATGTTACCTATATATTTTAAAAGAATTTGTTTGTCTTCTTATTATGTTATGAGTAATTTTTCTTACATTATGATGATTATAGTTGATATTATTTTTGGATTTAGTTTTAGTTTTATAATATATTTTCAGTCTGCTGATTATGTTTTTAAGATTTTTTCAATTTTTGATATTGAAGCTTTTTTATTTTTCTTTCATATAGTTTTATTTTTATCTTATTTAAAAGGAGATAATAAATTGTTTATTTTTTTATCAAATAAAACTTGGATAATATTTAATAGATTATATTATTCTTTTTCTTATCTCTGTATTCCAATTATAATTTTTATTTTATATCAATCTGAAACAAGGATAAGATTTAGTAATTTTAGTTTTTTTTTTTATGCTTTAATTTCAGGGTTAATAATTTTAGTTTTTTGTCTTGCAGTTTACATAATTTTTGAGTTACCATATAGAAAAATACTAAAAGTGTATTTACGGATAAAAAAAGAAAATGATGCAAAAATAAAAAAATTTTTTTCTTTAAAAGAGAAATAAAAAGAACATATTATGAAAAATTTGTTCTGTAAAAATAGATAAAAATAAAAGTATTTTTAATAAATACTAAAAATAGATTTTAATATTAACTATTAATAGCATTATTAAATTATTTAAACTTAAAATTAAAAACATTTCATATATATTTATCAATAGAAAGATTTCTATAAGGATTTAAATTATTTTTTTTTTCTCTTTTACTCACTTCATCTTTAACTTTAGATATAATGGTTCTCACATCATAAGGTTTTTTTTCAATTAAATTTTTTAAAAATAGTCCAATATCATTTAATTGACAATCATTCATTTCATCTAACCAAGTTTTAATTCCTAAACCATTATTAGGTTGTAATTTAAAATTATCAACTAAATTATCAATAATAATTACTCTATTTAAATCTCTTCCTAATTTACTTAAATCTTTAACAAAAGACATTCCAGTGATTGAAGTATGTTGCCTATATAATCTATGTTTAATATATTTTTTATCAGGATCTAATTTATTTAAAATACCATCTGCATAATCTTGCATTGCTGCAGTAAAAATAATAATTTCAAATATTTCACTCATATCTCTTAAAAATTCAATACAATAAGGTCTTATTAAAAAATTTCCTCCACTTGGACAATAAAAAAAATGTACTAAAGTTTCATCTAAATCTAAAACTAAAGTATATTCATTATTATTAATTGAAGGAAGAAATGGTGTTGGAATATTAGCATTAAATCCAAATAGACTTAAAATATTATTTTGATTAAAAATTATGTTTTTATTTTGGTTTTGTTTTTTAGGATTTATTATTATTTGATCAAATAATACATTGTTTATTATTAAATTAGCTAATTTAAATGGAGTATAATTATCAATTAATCTTATGAATTCAAAACAAATTGAATGAATTGGTTTAAAATAACCTAATTTAAAAAAATTATTAGACATTTGACGAATATGATTTATTATTATTTCAGTATTTTTATGAATACAATTCCCAAAATTTGTTGGATTTGTCATTGGTATATTAGTACTTTTTTGTAACGATAATATTCTATTATATTTATTTAAAAAATCTGAAGTTAACATATTGCAATTGTTTATAGATATATCTTTTGTTCCTTTCGTTAATAAAAAATTAGATATTATTTGTCTTAAATAATTATTTAAACTATTTGATATTGTTTTAATATTTGATTTTAAATTTAAATCATAATTAAAATCAGTCAAAATAAATTTGAGATATATTAAACATATAAATGATATTTTTATTAATTTTATATAAGCTGTATTTAATGATTGATTTGAAAAAATTTCTAAAGGAAAGTCTTTATTTTCAAGATGTTCTTGTAATAAAGTTATGAATTTTTTGATACTATTATTTAAACTAGTTTTATTATCATGAAAAATTTCAATTTCAAAACAAACTTCCCAAATTAAACTATTAAAAAATATAACTGATTCATTAGCTTCAACATTATTTGTATTTTCATTATTTGGATTTAAAATAGTATTAATTTGATTATTATTTACATTTAATTTCATATTTCCTATATTATAATTTTTATTTACTACTCTATAATTATCAATTGGATTAAATTTTTCTTTTGTTTTTTCCATTAAATCTTCAATCACATTTTGAATATTATTTTCATTTAATCCAATTTTATTTTGTTTTTTTATAACATTTTTTTTTCCTTTACCTATTACATCATTACCGATTTTAGAAAAAATTCTATTATTATTAGCTTTAAAATCAATTGGACTATAATAATTTCTACCAATGGTTCCATTATTAATAATTAAATTATTGACATTAATATTTATATTATTATAATTATAATTATATTCTTTATGAGGAGTACGAACAGTATTTTTCGAATTACCTAAAACTTTTGAAGAATCATATTGATAATTTTTTCTTTGTTTTGATTTTGGGAGGATATAATTTGAATTTAGATGATTATCACTTGAAAAAAAAACTCTTGTTGAAGGCTCAAATTTTTTTTTTATAAATTCTATATATGTTAAAATATTTAGATACCATTTTCAAAATTTTTGGAAGTAGAAACCATAAATTATATTTTCTAATTATTATATTAAAAAATAATGAAAATAAAAAATTTAAATAAAATAAAAAAAAATAATATAAAAATTATGGAAACTGGAGATATAAATACAGCCAAATTAACAAATACTCTAAATGCAATAGGCTTTGGAGCTTTTAATCATTGGGGTACAATAAATAGAGAAGACATTTTATCATCATATTCAAAAGAAATTTTAGAAACAGTTTGGTTAATATTCACAAAATATATAATAAAAAATTATGAAAGTGGAAAAGGAACATTTGTTAAAAATTTTGGAACATTTACTTTTACAAATCCAGATTATAATTTAGAAGGAACAACCAATCAATTTAAAAGAGATTTGAAAGTCAGAAGGCCTGTTTTTATTATTAGTAATGAATTTTTAGATTTTTTAAAACCTGGAATTTATACTAAAGCAGGAGGATTAATTTATTATACACAAAAATTAAATCATTCTATTAACATAATTAAAATTAATTATTCTGAATTATCTTATGGAATGAATATTTCTAAAGAAGAATATTATAATATTTTAAGTAATATTATTAAAGAAATGGGAGAACAAATTTTAACTAAAAAGTTTAAAAATAGAGAAATGCCTAATTTAGGTATTTTTTTAATTAGAGGAAATGTATTTGGAATGAAATTTTATAAAGAATTTAATTATGCAGTTATGAAAATTCCACAAAAACTGAATTTTACAAAGAAAAATATAGAATTATATATGAATACTTTAAATACAAATCAACAATATGGAGATTTAAAAAATGCAGAAAAAGCAATTAATGAAATTACTCCTAAAGAAGATATTATCACAAATTTAACAAAAGAAGCTGATTTTTATCTAGCTAAAAATTATGGTATTGATGGAAGTGATTATGATGATAATTCAAGATATGATTTTAATAAAGTAGAAAATTATAATAAAAATGATAAATGGAATTCTCAAAATTTTTTCCCTATTAGAAATATTACAAAAGCATTAAAAAATATAAAAGTTAAAAAAAATTTAAAAGATTTAATGTTACCTAAAGAAATTGTAGAAGCTATTATTTATAATAAAGGGCAAATTATAAAAGAAATGAAAAGTTTTGATAGAAGAAATAATGGTTTAATTTCTAGATTTGAAATAGAAAGATCTTTTGTAAATGCTAATATTCATCCAAATTTATCAATAAATAATATTAAAGAAATTATTAAAATTTATGCTGAAGGAATTGAACTTATTGATTATTATAAATTAATTACTTTATTAATTAAAGAAGCAAAAAGTATTTTAAAAAATTCTTCTTTTAGTAAATATTCTGCTGATGATTTTACTAGTAGTTTTAATAATAAATTTAAATTAGGTCCTCAAAAAAAAGAAAAAAGATCTTATTCTTTTAATAATGAAGATAATAATTTAGAAAATTTAGATGAGAATTATTATTTAAGTAATTATAATAATTTAAGTGTTAATGTAGATGAAGTTGAAAATGAAATTAAAAGTTTAAAAATGATTTTTGATGAAATTATGTATAAGAAAATTCCTCTTGTTGTTAATCACGATAAATTTCATGATAATAATAAAATTTTAAATTTTAAAGATTTATCTCTTCTTTTAAATTTATTTAAGATAACATATCCAAAAGAAAAAATTTTTAAAATTTTAAAGTTTTTAAAAATAGAAGATCCAAATTCATATACTTTAAATTCAATGTATCAAAAATTAAAAGATTGTAAATTAACTTCTTATGAAATGACAAATTTTGAAATTGAAGAAGCTTTAGCCAATTTAATAAATATAATTGAAAAAAATGGAGGAAAAAATTTCTTATTTAATAACAATCAATTTTTACTTTTTCATCATTTTAAAAAAAAATTAAATGGTTTAACACCATATACAGAAAATATATTAACAATTTTATTTAATAAAATAACTGATAAAAAAACCAATTTAACAATTGATGATTATGAAAAAGTATCTCATTTAAAATTAAATAAAGATGGTTTAAATGAGAAATTTTATAATGAAGCAATAAAAACAATAAAAGAATATATAAATAAAAAAAAAATTACTGTAAATAAATATTATGATCGTTTACTTTCTTATAATTTCATTAGACCATTTAATCATTTACCAAGAAAAGATTTTTTGTTAGCTTTTCAACAAGAACCTTTTAATTACACTGAAGAACAATTAAATTTTATTTTTGATAAAATGGATTTAAATAAAGATAATATTGTAGATAGAGATGAATTTAAAAAAAGTATTATTCAAGAATATAATGTTTTAAATCAAATGCAGGATTTAGTTAAAAAAAAAAAATTAGATATTGATACAGTTGCTTATAGATTTGAAATAGATAAAAACATTAATCAAAAAATAAGTTTTTATCCTTTTAAGAATAAAATGAAACAATTTGATAGTTCTTTTACAAATGAATTTATTGAAGGTTTATTTATTGAATTAGCAGGTTCATTAAATGATGAATTAGAAACTAAAGTTTTATTAGAAAATTTAGATGTTTATAAAGGTGGTCAATTCATAAAAACAAATCAAGATACTTTCAAAAGTAATTTTATAAAAAATATTCAAAATAATGTTGATTTTCATACTTTAAAAAATACTTTTGAAAAATATGATAATAATTTCAATGGGAGAATTTCTAAAAATGATTTTTGTCATATTATTAATCAGTTTACAAAAGAGTTTAGAGATGAAGATATTATGAGATTAATGAGATTATTAGAAGTTACAGATAATCAAACTTTTGAAGTAAATTATCCAGAATTTTTAAATGTAATATATTATAATGAAAAACTAGATAATTTCCTTTTATGTATTGATCACTTAAAAAAAGTAATCCAAAATAATAAAATGAAAAATATTCAAGAATTAATTAATTTTATAAATGGAAGTAATGAATTAAATTATGTTACAGTTGAAAAATTATATAAATATTTTATGACAACTTTCCCAATAGAAATTAAAGAAAATTTAAAAAAAACAGTAATTTGTAAATTTGATCTTGATAGTGATGGAAAAATTTCATATGAAGATTTAAAAGGAATAATAAATAGATATATAAATACTTCTTTTTTCAAATTTGAAAATAGTGAAAAAGGTGAATTAGTAAATTTATACGCGGAAGAATTTTTAAAAGATGAAGAATTTAAAAAAATAGTTAAAGAAATAAAAGCAAATATGAAAAAAAAAAATATTACTGAAGTTGGATTATTTTATAAATTAGATGAAGATAAAGATGGTTTTATTACAAATTATGAATTTAATAAAAATATTTCAAATTTTGCAGATTTAAGTCCTATATATAAAGATAAAATATTTAATTATTTAGATTATTATCATAATGGTTTAGTTGATTTAGAGACTTTTCTTTTTAGATTTAAAGAATTTAAATCTTATGAAATTTTAATTAGAAATAATAATCAAATTGAAAAAGTAATTTTAGAAGAATTATCGAAATGGATTATTGAAAATAAACAATTAAATGCATCTCAGATATTTGGAATTTTAGATAAAGATTGTGATGGTTTAATTTCAATTGATGATTTAAAATTTTTTATTAATGATACTTTAAGTATTTCAGATATTGAATTTAATAAATTTAAATTAGAAAGAATTATGCAAAATATTTCTTTAACAAAAAATAAAAATATTGGTTTACCTGATATAATAGAATTTATTAATAGAATAAAATTAAATAAATCAAAAAATTCATTTTATGTTAATTTAACAGAAACTTTAAAAGAAACAACAAATCAAAATTTATTTAGAGGAAAAGAAAATGTTGATTGGATTAATCAAATAATTGAAAGATTTGGAATGTTTATAAGTGAAAAATTTGATAATATTGAAACTTTTTATGAATTATTTTGTGATAAAGAAAGTGGAAAATTTAAATTTGAAAATTTTGAAAAATTTGTTAATGAAGATTATGAATGCTTTGAAGGATTTAATTTAACTAAAGATGAATTATTAGCAGTTTATACTTCTTTAGACTCTCAAAAAAAAAAATTTTTAAATTTAGATGATTTTAAAAATAAATTAGGAATATTTGATTTTTATAAAAAAATGCAATTTGATATTAAACTATTTCTTCAAAATAATTTTAATTCATCAATAGATGCTTTTAAATATTTTTTACCTTCAGATATAAATAAAATATATTCTATGTCAAAATCTTATACTTCTTCTTTTTCTTTTTCTACACAAGCATCAAATTATTATAATAGGAATTATTTAACAAAAAGAGAATTTTATGATGGAATAAATAATTTATTCCCTTATAAATATTCAACATTAACAATATTAAAATATTTAAAAAAATATTTTAACATTGATGAAAATGATAATTCAGAAAAAGCAAAAATTACATTTACTCAATTTTCATTTATTTATTATGGCAAAGTAACACCAACAAAAAATTTATTTAATAAAACAATAACAAATGATTTTAGAATTAATAAGAAAAATTTATCTCATTCAAATTCAAATGTTAAAAATGGATATATTTATTCTGATGATCCAATTGGAGATCATCCTAAGAATCATTTAGATCATCCTTTTGAAATTTCTTTTCATCCAAAATTATCAACTCCATTTGATTATGATCCTTTAGAAAAATTAAAAAGAAATATTTTATCAACTCCAGTAACAAATTATTTAAATATTATTAAAGAAAAAATTCAAACTCATCCAAATGGTATTTGTAATGTGTTTGAATTTAGAAATTTATTAAAACAATTAAATCTTGGTTTAACTAATTTAGAAATTGAAGATATAATAAATAAAAATGGAAAAACTTGGAATGGGTTAGTTAATTTATATGAATTCTATAAATTTATTACATCCCCAGATAAATATTTATCTAAATCAAATAATAATATTAAATTAGCAGTAAGTGAATTTAAACAATTATTATATAAATATTATGCAAATCCAAAATTGGCTTTTAATTTTACTGATGAGAAAGGAACAAATATAATGGATTTTGATAAGTTTAAATCTATTATAATGGAATTATATAAAAGAGAAGGTAAAGTAATTCCTAATTTTACTATATTAAAAAATTGTTATGATTATATTGATATGAAAAAAGATGGTTTAATTGACATAAATGAATGGAATAATGCTTTTGGAAATATTTCTGGAAAATTAGATTCTCTTAATAATATTTCGAATTTAAATAGTAAAAGAAAAAATATTATTAATAATTTAAGAAAATGGGAAACTTCAAGTAATGTAACTAATATTTATAAAGCTATTGCTAAAAATAGGAAAATGATTTGGGATAAGGTTAAAGTCATTTCTGGAAATAATGGATTAGTACAAGAAGATAATTTTATTAAAATTTTAAAAGATGTTTTTCCTACTTATAGATTAAGTAATACTCAATGGAAAATGATTGTTGAAATTGGAGATGTAGATCAAAGAAGTTTTATTAATTTTGAAAATTTCATTAAATTAGTTGAACAATGTGCAAAAAGAGAAGGAATTCCAAGATTTTAAATAACAAAAAATAATTTAAACATTAAATTATATTTAATTTTTTTTTAAACAAAACAAATTATTCATATTTATTATTTAATTTTATTTATTTAAGAATTTTTATATATTTTCTTTATATTTTAAAAAACTTTTTATATTTGTTAATGTTAATTCAATATCTTCGTAAATTTCTTTATCAATAAGTTGACTTTTTAATTCAGAATTCATTTTTGATTTAAATTGTTTTATTCCATTATTAATTAGTTGTAAAACTTGACTTTCTTTTAAAATTTTATTTAATTTTATATCATCCCATTGATAAATATCCATAAATGCATTTAATGTATGTGATAAAACTTCACAACTTGATTCTTTATAAAACAGTGATTTAAGTATTGAATTTATTTCTTTATTATTTATATAATAATTTTCTTTTAATTTTGATGAAAGTTTTTCATAAGGAATTGAATATACAAATGCTATAATATCTATTATATTACATTTTAAAAAATTATTATTTATGAATTTATTCATTATTGTAAACAAGATTTTATAATCAATTTTTTCTATTATAATTTCTAAATTTGTTTTAATATTTATTAAATTTCTTAATATGAGTACGATTAATAATATATATTCATCATCATTTTTCTGATAATTATTTAATGAATTTATTATAAAATTTTGAATAATAAAAGAATTACTATTATTATTGATTTTTTTTGTTTTTAAAAAATTTGAAATATTGAATTTGGAAATCGTATTATTTATTATATTTAACGCAAAAATTTCAATTTGAGAAATATTTTGAATTATTTTAAGTAATTTATTAGAATCTTTTAATATAAAAGAATCAATTTTATTTGTTTGAATAACTTGGATTAATGAAATAATATTTGATAAAAAATTATCATTTAATGACTTTTTAATAATATCTTTTGTAAAAAAGGAACTAACAGTAATACTAATAATATCTGAATATAAAAAATTAGAGGAATTAACGTTAATATTATTTTTTTCATCACTTATATTTTCATATATATCATTTAAAGTTTTAATATAAATATAGTATTGATTGACAATACAATATAAATCTTGAATTTGTCCTTTTATTGAAGAACTATTTTCTGTGGTTTCATCTTTTAAATATTTATCTAAAAATTCTTTAAATTTAATAATATTTGAAGAAAAATTTTCTGAATTATTTACATTATTATAAATTATATCTATTAATTTTTGAACATCAATTTCTAAATTATTATTTCTATTTGCGCAATAAATATAAAAAAGAGCACAAATATAATTTGAGTCTTCAATTTGTAGTAATTTTAATTTGTTTAATTGGTTTATTTCATTTATCTCAATATAAAAAGAAGAAGTTAAATTATAAATTATATTTAACAAAGTAATTTTAATTTCATTATTTTGAAAATTATTATTACAAATAATATTTATCATTATTCCAATCATATTATCAAATATTTGAAATTTACCTTTAATATATTCATCTTTGCTTAAAATTTCAATTAAAAGAATAAGTAAATCTGATAAATTTAAAATAAAATCTATATAATTTTCATTTTCCAATTCTTGGATATTTGAACTAATATTAGAATAATAAAAAGTAAAAACATTTAATAAAGAATTTTTCAATAAATTGTTATAATTAATTGATTTTAATTTATTATCTTCTCCACATAAAATAAAAATATTTAATAAAGAAATAACAATATTGTTTTTATTTTCAATACTAATATTTTGGTTAATTAGAAGATTAATATAGTTTAACAGAAAATGATCTGATGTTAAATTAAGATAAACATTTTCATTATCTATTTCATCAATATCAAAAGAAGATAAAAATAAAGATAATTGCTCTATTTTCTCATTATCATTTGAATTTACAATTGAAATAATATTATCTAAACTTGATAATTCAAATATTTCATTGTTATTTATTTCACCATTTTCATCATTATTTTCATTTTTTTTCTTTCTTTTTCCCATAATTATTTATTTTAAAAATATTTAAATTTTATTTAATTATTTAAAATAATTTAATTAAAATTAAAAAAAAATTTTTTTATTTCACAAAAAAATTAAAGTATTTTATTATCTTTATTTTCTTCTTCAATTATTTTACTTTTTTTCTTCTTGTTTTTTTTTTTTAAAGTTTCTTCAATTTGTTCTTTATATTTTAAAGCCTCTTCATGTTTTGGATTAATTTTTAAAGTTTGATTTAAATTAACAATAGCATTATCAAAATTTTTTAAACCTATTTCACATAAAGCAATATAATAATAAGAATCCGGTTCATGTTGTGATTTTTCATTAAATTTTTCATAATCTTTAATAGCTTCATTAAATTTTTTTAATTTAAAATAACAAAAACCTCTTCTATAAAAAGCTTCAATATAATCATTTTTAATATTTATAGCTTTATTAAACTGAGATAAAGCTTCTTCAAATTTATTTTGAAGCATTAAACATTTCCCTTTCAAATAATAAGCTTCATAATTATTTGGATTTAATAAAAGACATTTTGTTAAATCAAGTACAGATTCTTTTATTTCTTCTAAATTTAATAAAGCTTTTCCTCTTTGATAATAACTATCAGAATAATTTGAATTCAATTTTATACTCTTATTAATTGTAATTAATGCATCTTTAAATTTATTTAATTTATTGTAACAATAAGCAATATTAAAATAAACTTCAAATAATCTTCTATTAAAATTACTTTTTATTTTATTTAATAAATTTATTATTTCATTTAAGTTATCAATTGCTTTTTCAAATTTTAAAATTTTTATTAATAATAAAGACTTATTAAATTTACTTTCAATATCATAATTATTTAATGATATGCATATATCATATGTTTGAATTGCATTTGAATATTTTTTTAAATTTGTTAAAGCAAGTGCTTTATTAAAATAGGCTTCTGAATATTTTGGATTTAATTTTATTGCATTATCAAAATCAGAAACAGCTAAATTTAAATTTTTTTCATAATTTTCTTTATCATCATAAATTAAATAACAAAATCCTCTTTTAAAATAAGCATTAGCATAAAATTTATTGATTGAAATACATTTATTTAAATCTTCAATAGCATCTTTAATTTGTTTTCCATTTATATAACATAAAGATCTATGATAATAAAATTCATAAGAATTTTTTTCTTTTTCTTGAGCTTTACTAAAAAATAAATTTAAATCTCTAATTGCTTTTTCATATCTAAATAATTTAGAATAACATATTCCTCTATTTAAATTAGCAAAATAAAAATCTTTTTTCAAAGATAAAATTTTATTAAATTGTAAAATTGCTTCTTCATATTTATTAATACACATCAAACATAAACCCTTATTAAAATAACTATCAATATCATTTTGATTTAATTGAATTAATTTTGTGAATTCTAAAATTGCTTCTTCGAATTTAGAAATTTTACTCAAACAAATACCTTTATTATAAATTGTTTCTATATTTGCTCTATTAATTTTTAAAACATTATCAAAATAATTTATTGCAAGATTAAAATTATTATTTTTCATATAAATCATAGCAACATTAAATTGAGATATTTCATGATTACTATTATATTCAACAGATTTAATAAAATAATTTAAAGCTTCATTTAAATTTTTTAATTTATAATAATAATTTCCAACTCTAAAAGCAGCAACAGATAAAATTTCCTTAATACATAAATCATTAATTTCAATTGCTCTTTTAAATTCTAAAATCGATTCTTCTTCTCTTCCAATTTTACTATAATAAATTCCTCTTCTATAATAAGCTTCTGCAAAATTTGGATTTAATTGAATTGCATGATTATTATCATTCATTGCTTCTTTAATTTTATCTAAACAAAAATAACAATAACCTCTTTGCATATAAATTTCAGGATCATTATTATTTATTTTTAAAGCCTTGTTAAATTCAATAATTGCTTCTTCTTTTTTATTAATATTAGATAAACAAATTCCTTTATTAAAATAAGCTTCTGTATAATTTGGATTTAATTCGATTGCAATATTATAATTATCTATAGCACTTTCTATTACTTTTTTATTATAAAAATTAACACCTTTATTTAAATATGCTCTTGCATTTTTTTCATAGGAATTTATTTTATCATACACTGCAATTGCTGAATCAAAATCTTTTATCATTGTATAACATTTTCCTTTTAAAAATAATAATTCTATTATTTTTATTTTTATTTGAGGATCTTCAGGAAGTAATAATTGATGAGCTTTATTTAATAAAACTAAAGATTTTCCATGTTGAAATAATTTCATATATATTCTTGCTTTAAGTAAATATGCATTATAATTATTTGGGTAATATTTTAAAAATAATAAAACATAAGTTAAAGCTTTTTTATATTCTTTCATATGGAAATAATCAATAGAAATATTTAAAAATGTTGATGGATTAGAAGCATCCCATTCAAGATTATTTACTTGATTATTATTTATATTATTATTATTATTATTATTATTATTATCGTTGTTATTATTTAGATTAGCATTGTTATTATTATTATTTTGAATTATATTATTATTTAAATTTTGAGGTTGAGCTTGTGGTTCAGGATTATTTATTATTTGATTATTTTGATTGATGTTATTTAAGATATTATTATTTATGTTATTATTTATTATATTTTGTGCTTGATTATTTATATTATTATTATTTATATTATTTAGATTATTAACATTACTATTTTGAAGAGGTTGATAATTATTTTCAATTTGATTATTATTATTTTCATTATTATTTGTTCTTCTCCTTTGATACCTTCTTCTTTCCATTAAATGTTTTTATTTTTTTTGATTTTAAAAATAATTAAATTTAAACAATAAATAAAATTTTTAAAATTTAATCAAATTAAAATGTCATCTTTAAAATCAGTAAATACAAAACTGGAAGCATATAAATTAATACATGATCCAGTTCGTCTTCTTTGTTTATTATATTCAAAATATGGAGATATAGAAGAAGATCAAAATTTTTTATATATAAATCAATTATTATATGATAAATTAAGTCATTATAACTCTCAATTTAAAGAATATCAATATATGGATTTTACAGAAGAATTTTTAAGAAGATTTTATTTTTTTGAAGAAAGTTTTATAAGAATTCCAAAATTAAGTGATTATTATAAAAATTATCTAAAATTTTTTTGTAGACCGAATTTTAGAAATTTTAAAATTTATGAAATAATGCATAATTATGGTGATTATAAAGCAGAAATTTTTTATAAAAATAATTTAGCTTCTAAAAATGAAATTAATGAAAGTTCAAATAAAACTTCTTTATCTTCCCTTGATAATGTAACTAATAATAAGACAATATTTGATAAAAAAACTAGATTTATTATAGAAAATGAGAATAATAAGAAAAATAATTCAAATATTAAATATACTTTGACTTTAGATTCTTCAAGAAATTTAAATAACTTAAATTTATTAACTAAAAGAAGTAAAGATGATTCTTTTATTGATTTTATTTCTCCTTTGATTAATTATCATATCACTAAAAAAGAAATTAAAACTCAAAACAAAACAATTTCTAATCCAAAAAATATACAAAAAAATAAAGTTAGTATAAAATCAAATTTACAAAAAAATATTATTAATATTAAAAGTTCTTTATATAATTTAGTTAAAACTAATTTAAATTGTGAAACTATAAAAACTCAAAAAAGAAATTTAAAGTCTCCTAAATTAAAAACATATTTATCAAATTTTAAATCAAGTTTAGAAGAATTCAACAAAAATAAAACAAAATATATTGAAAAAGCTAAAATGAAAAATAAAACATATAACAATAATAATAATAATTTAATTTCAAATTTTAGGAATTTTTCAAAGTTATCAGCAACATTAAATAATAATTTATATAATAATTTTAATTTTACTAATACAATAAAGAATAATAGTGCAACAAATAATAAAAACTTAAATAATCATAAAATTAATCACAGTAATTCAAAATCAAAAAATAATAATAATAAAATAACAAATGGAAGTATTCATAATTCAGGAAGTACAATTCAAAGATCAAAAAATAAAACTTTTGATGTTAAAGCTTTTAACTCAATGAATAATTTAACTAAATTTCATTCAAATTCCAATTTTTCTTGTTTTAATTTTCAACAAATTACAATAAGATCAAATAGAAAAAAAAAAAATTGTAATGGTTCTAATTTTAATTTAGTAAAAACTCCATTAAATATTGTAAAAGGAAATACTTCAAAACAAAAAGTTTCAAAAAATAAAAAATATAATAATATTATTAATAATAATAGTAAAAATAGTATTTTAAGTACATCTTCAATTCCTAAATTTTTTAATAAAAAAGATAGTAAAAATTCAAAAGAAAAAAATAATACAAATCATCGGAAAAAAAATAATATTTCACAAAATAATGCTTTAAATTTAAATAATATACTTTTTTCAATCCAAAAAAATTTAAATAATATATCAAATGGACATAATATTTTATCTCCAAAAAATACAATTCAATCAAATAGAATAAATTTCAATAATATTTATAATGCTTCAAGAAATAAAAAAAACATGTTAACTCATACTCAAACTAATATAAAAACTTTTAGAAAAGATATTCTTATTCATAAAACTAAAAGTATTGATGAGGAAAAAAAATTAAAAAATATGCTTTTTAACAATAAAAAAAATCATAATTATCAAATGAGTCAAAGATTAGTAAATCAAATAGAAGAATTAATAAAAAAATCTAAATCTCCTTTTAGAAAATATAATATAAACAATATTAACAATAATTTTAATAATTATAAGAAAATGACAATTGACAATTCTAATTCATCTATTCATAATAATCATAGTGGAACTTCTATTAAATTAAATTCTAATAATAAAACAATTAATGTTAATTTAAATATGAAAGTAAATAGTGAAGATAGAAGAGAAAAAATTATAAGAATGATATCACCTAAAAAATAATAAAAAAATAGAAAATTTTTTATTTATAGTCAATAGTATAAATAATTTTTAATTTTTTACATCTTATTTAAATAACTTTTTAACAATTTTTTAGAAATAATCCCACATATTTCCTTAATAGTTTTAATTCAATATAAATTTTTTATATCACATAAATGTTTTTTTCTTTGAATTAAAATATCATTTTCATTTAATAAATTATTATCAATATTAATATTATCAATATTATTATTATCTTGTTTATTATAATCAAAATAATAATTATCAATTATTTTAACATTAGACAATATATTTTTTTTACTTAATATAATATAATCTTTAACATCATTTTTATAATTTAAATCTTTAACACAAACATTAAAATCATCTAAACAAGAAATTTCTTTATTATTTTCAACCGGAGTTAAAACAGGAATTCTTTTCATTTTTGCATTTATAATTTTTCTTCTTTCAAAAATTAATTTATTATTATAATTTTTATTTATCACTCCATTTAAAAGTTTTTCAATTATTTTATTTTTTTTTTCTTGAATATCCTTAATTTCTAAAGTATTCAATTTTAAAATAGCATTATTAACATATTCCATTCCTTCATCTTTCCCCATTAAATTTTTTGCAAAATTAAACATTATAATAGTTGCATTATATAAATTGACAATATTATTAAATCCTCGAAAAAAAAAAATAATATCTAAAATAGAATTAGATAAATCTTTATTAATTCCAGAAATAAAAATTGAAATTAACCATTTAGCACATGAAGAAGAAATTAAATATTCAGATTTATTTTTTTCAAAAAATAAATTTAAATTTTTATCTTTTTTAATTATATTATATATTATTTCCATATCACTTTCAATTCCAATTCCAGTTAAATAAAAATCAAAAGGAAGAATTTCTTCAATAATTGAACAAAATAACCAAAAACTTTCTTCTTCATTAAAATGTGTTATTTCTAATAATTTTGCTACAATTTGATTAAAACCTTGACAATAATTTAAAGAAATATTTCTCACAGTAAATGCTGATAATATATTTCTTAATTTATTTTTTTCATTTTCTTCTATAGACTTTACAAAAGATCTATTTACATCTATTTCTATTTTTTTTTGAATTTGTTTATAAATAGGATGTTCTATTTTAATATAATTTCTAAACATATTTAAAATTGTGTTATAATAATTTTTATTTTGTATTAATTTTTCTCTTGCTCTTGTTATAATTAACCAATAATCTTTTCTTATTTCATCTGGAATTGGTTTTTCTAATAATTTATATATAATATTATATTCCTTTAAAGTCAAATTTATTTTTTGTTCTGTTATTATTATTTTACCTTCTTTTTCCCAAGAATATTGATTTTTAATTTTGTTTTTCTCTAAATTATTTATTTCTAGATTCATTTTTAAATATTTTTGAATATAATTTTAAATTAAAAATAAATGAATAAAATCACAAGTTTCTCTCATTTTGCAAGTTTATCAAAAAGACCAACAAAAAACTTTAAATGTCCAACTTCAATTCCATCACCGAAAAATTCTTCAAGAAAATTTCCAAAGAATTATCAATCACCAAATAAAGAAGAAGAATTAATTTTAATAAAAAGAAAATTTTTGAATAAATCAAAAGATTTAAAACAGACTTCTTCATATTTAAGTTTTGTTTCTCCAAGTAGTTATATTTATTTAAATAAACAAAACAAATTAAATAATTCAATAAAAAGTCAATTGATATTAACATCAATGGATAATTCTTCCATTGCTTATTCAAAAGATAAAATTTATTCCTACTTAAATAATAGTAATTATAATAGTAATAAAAATAATAATAATAATTTGAATAAAAGTTTAAATAATAAAAGTTATTCGATTAATGTTAAAAAAAAAAATGAAAATAATAGTCAAACACATAGTAATTCAAATTTATATTCAAATTCTTCAAATCAAAAAAAAAAATTTGCCTTTATTTCAATAAGTTCAAGAAAAAATTCAAATGAAAAAAAGAAAAGTGAAAATAAAATTTTATTTCCTCAAAATCAAAAACTTAATTCTTTTAGTAACAATAAAAGTTTTTACAATAGACAAAATAAATCAAATAATAAAGATAATAGTTATAGTAATAATAAGAAAAATATATTTAATTCTAGCAGTAATAATAATCAATATAATCATAAATTTAATATCAATTTCATAACAAATTATTTAAAAATAACTAAAAAACAAAATAACAATAACACAAATAATAAAAGTGCTTCAATAAATAATATAAATGCTTCTTATGGACAAGTAAAAAGTAAAAAAATTATATCTTCTACAGCAAAAGCTTCTCCAAGAATCTCTTTATATAATTTAAATTCTATTTCTTCAAGAATAAACAAAATTCAGAAAAATATTAATGTTTCATTAAAAGATTATGAAAAAGGAGTTAAAAAGAATAAAAACATTGCAAATAATTGTATTAATAATGTAAATAAAAGTATGAATTTATATGAGAATATAATCAATAATAATAATTTAATTTATAATACAAAGCAAAAAAAAAACTCAAATTCAAAAGATAAAATTATTAAAAAATCAAATAAGAAAAAAATTGGGAATAAATATATTAAGAATATAAATATTAATTACAACAAAAGTAATATTCATTCAAAAATTTCTAAAATTTTTAGCCAAAGTCAAAAAGAAATTTTATCTAAAAAATTAAAAAAAACATCAACAACAAATAATTCACCTAATAAAGATAATGTAAATAAATCAAAGAAAAATAATATTATAACAAAAAACGAGAAAAAAAATGAAAATAATTTTATAAAAAATTTAAGTGTAAAAGAATTTGAAAAACCACTTTTTTCAAATTCTCAATTAAATATCAGTGAAAAATATTTTAAAAAACTAAAAGAAAATTTAGAATTAAAACAATTTAATCCAAGTACTTCAACATTATCAACTTCAAATCATGATTGTAATTATTATCAAAAACAATCAAAAGATTTATCATTATATATAATATCCTATAAAAAAAAATATAATGAATATCCACAAACTTCACTTTCTTTTTATAAATATGGAAGATTAATTGGACAAGGTGCTTTTGGAAAAGTCAATTTAGGTTTAAATGTTTTAACTGGAAGAGTTGTTGCAGTAAAAAGTTTTAATAAGGATAAATTAAATAATCAAACAGAAAATAAAAATAAAATTTTTTATGAAACTGATTTAATGAAAAATTTAAATCATCCTAATATAACTAAAATTTTAGAACATTTTGAAAGTGAAAAATATTATTTAATTATAATGGAATATATTAACGGAGGAAATTTATTTTCTTTTGTAAAAAAAAGAAGAAAATTAAGTGAAAAAACAGCAAAATTTTTATTTAGACAAATAATACAAGGAATAAAATATATTCATTCCAAAAATATAGTTCACAGAGACATAAAATTAGAAAATATATTAATAGATGTAAATAACAATATCAAAATATGTGATTTTGGAATAGGAAAAATATTAGATAATAAAAATAAAAAATTACATGATCAATGTGGAACTCCAATGTATATGGCACCAGAAATTTTATTATCTACAAAAGAAAAAGGATATGATGCTTTTCCTGTTGATTTATGGTCAGCTGGAATTGCATTATATATTATGTTAAGTGGAACTTTACCTTTTTCAATTCACGATGAAGATATTTCTTCTATTAATAATAATAATGAAAAAAAAAATTTTGCTTTACAATATGCTATAATAAATCATGAACCTAAAAAAATTGAAAATATTTCAAGTGAAGCTAAAAATTTATTGTTTGGATTATTAAATAAAAATCCTAAAAAAAGATTAAATTGTGATGAAGTTTTAAATCATCCTTGGTTAAAAAATAATAATAATAATAATAATAAATATCATTTATTTACTAAAGCTGAAATGACGATGTTAAGTAAAACTTATATTGATTATAGATATGCTAAAATTGAGGATTTAAAAGAAAATTTTACTTTAAGTAATTTAGAAAGAGAAGATAAAAATAGTAATAATAAAAATTTGAATGTTAGAACTAAAAGTTTAATTTTAGCACCTTATAATTCAATGAAAAATTATTATGAGAATGAAGAAGAAGAAGAAGATGAATCAGATGATTTTAATAACTTATCTTTGAACTTAGAAAATGGAATTATTTTATTTGCAAATAAAGTCAGAGAGTTTAATATTAATTATGAATTAAATAATAATGATGAATTAGATAATGGAATGTTAATTAATACTAAAACAGAAAGTTATTCAACCAGTTTAAGAAATAATACATTAACTAATAATAATAAAATATGTTTTGAAGAAGAAAATAATAATTCTCTGAAAAATGGTGTGAAAGAAAAAGAAGAGACTTCAAATTTAAATCAAAATGAAAAATTAAAAAGTGAAAATATTTTAAATAAAATAGAGAATCTTGGTTATGATAGAAATTATGTTAAAGATTGTTTAAAAAATAATAAAATTTGTCATGCTACTGTAATTTATTATTTAATGATGAATTATGATAGATTTTGAAAAACAAATTGTGTATTTTATTTTAATTAAATTTAAATTATTTTTTTACAAATATTTTATAATATTTACTTTAATTATTGATTAAAAATATCTCTTAGTCTATCAACTTCTTTTTTTAAAGATACAATTAATCTTTCTTGTTCCATTCTTACTTCTTCACTTTCCTCTAATTTATAAAATAATAATTCATTGTTGTTTATAATTTTATTATTTTCTTCAAATAAATCATCATATAATTGTTCTTTTTTTTTAAGTCTTCCTAAATTATTTTTTAAATTATTAGTTTTTTGTCTTAACTTAATCAAATCAGATTTGTCTTTATTAAATTCATTTAATAATTTTTGATATCTTTCTTTAAAAATATCATTTTGAGGAGAATATATATTATTATATTTTCTATCAGATTTTTCACTATAACTTCTTATTTTAGAATTTGAACGAGAAGAATTTTTAGATTTACTTCTTTTATTTTTTATTCTTTTAGTAAATAAATTATTTCTTGTTTTATTAAATGAAGCAATTGAAGAAGCATAATCAGAATTATTTAATCTTTTATCCAACCCTCCAATTTTAGATTGTAAATTATCTAATTTATTTTTCATATCATTTAAAGATTTTATTGGATCATCATTTTTATTAATTTTTTTTATATTATAATTATCATTATTATTATTATTGTTTGATGATAAATATTCACTTTCTTCTTCTTTTATTTTATTTTTATTAGTAGAATTTATTCTTTCCATTATTTTTTGTAATGCCAAACTTCTATTTGATGTATTTAAATTAGAAGGATTTTTATTATTTTTTTGATTATCTGATAATTTAGAATTACTATTTAACATTTGAGAATTTTTGAAGTCCTCTATTCCTTTATCTAAAATTGAATTAATTATTGTATTATTATCACTATTATGTTTATCATCTTCTTCTTCTAAATAAGTATTATAATTCATATTTTTTAAATATATTTTAAATAATCAAAATAAAAAAAAAATTAAAAATATATAATTTACAGAAAATAAAATATTGTAAATTAAAATTATCAAATAAAAATGAAAGAAGAAAATAAAAATTTAAGTTCTACAAATTTAATAAAAGTAAAATCAATTAGAAATTTGAATTCTAATTCTGATTCGACTTCCACAAAAAATTATGATGAATCAATATATATAAATGAAAAAAGACAAGTTTCATTTCCTTTTAATTTTCTTTGTGTCATAGAAGTTGAATCTTGGAAAGAATATAATTTTGACGTAACAGAACAAGATCCTGAATGGCAAAAAGTTGAACCAGAAAAAAAAAATGTTTCAAATGTTTCAAATTATGATAATAATATTGTAAATCATAACAAGAAAAGTATAAATAAAAAAAAGGATAAAGATTTAAATTCTTGTAGATGTGAAATTTTTTGAAGAGTATTTTTCCACGAAATATTAAGTGTAATAATAAATTATATAAAGTTTATATATTAAAGTTGGTTAAATAAATGGTAAATAAATGTAAAGTTAATAGTTGTAATTATATATTTTTATAAAATTTAAATAAAACTATTTTTAAATATGGAAAAAACAAATTTTAATGAACAAAATAATAATATTCAAATGGATAATTTAGATAATCCATTTAATAATAATAATCCTTCAATTAATATGTCGAAGGCAATGTCAATTATTAAATATAATGATATGAAAAATAATCAAAATCAAATAAAAAATTCTTTTTGCATTTTTGATAGTACTATTGAAAATAATTCATTTATTCAAAAAATAGATAATGAACCACCTCCAACAGCACAATTGATTAATTTTCAAAAAAAAGACGTAGAACAAGAAAATAATAATGATTCAAATCAAAATATTTTTGATATTAATCAAATTTATATCCCTGAAATAAGTAAGGAGAATTATAATAATAATTTAAATATTAAAAATCAATATAATAATACTCCAAATTATTTTAATATACAAAATCAAAATAAAGAAAATAATATTAAAACTATATTACCAAAAAATGATAAAGAAGACCAAAAAGAATTAGTAGATTTAAAGCAAAAAAAAAAGAGTGAAAATTCTAAATTAGATAATTCTTCTCAAAAAAGAAATAAAAGTGATTTAGCTGATAATTTAATCAAAAAAAAAATAACAAATCATCAAAAACAATTTAATAATAAATACCCAATTTTTTCACTTGAAGATATAAACCAAAATCAAAAACAAGAAAATTTGAAGGATAATTATTTATATCAAGGAAAAACTCCAGATATTCATGACAAAAATAAAATGAATAATGAAATAAAAGATATTAAAAGTAAAAATCAAATCAATAATAACAAGAAAGTAAACAATAATCCAGTAAATAATTTTAATTATAATAATTTAAATAATTATAATAATGTAAATAATTATAATTATAATAATCAAATAAAAAACAATCAACCAATTAATAATCATGCAAATAATAACAATTATATTTCTAATAATCAAATAAATAATATTAAAGTAAACCAAAATCCAATCAATTATCATAATATTTATAATAATAATAATAATCAAATAAATAATAATAAAAGAAATCATATTCCAGTAAATAATAATATTTATAATAATCAAAAGAATAACACAATTATAAATAATAATATTCCATTTTATAATAACAACTATTATAATCAAGTAAATAATAACAATAATTTAAATCATAAGAATAATCAGATGAATATAAAAAATAAGAATGACGATTATTATAATTATTATAATAATTATTATAAAAAATTGAATAATCCAAATGAATATTTAAACAATAATAATAATAATATTAATAATTATAATAATTATTATAAAAACTTGAATCAATATAATTTTAACGAATCAAATCAAAACAAGAATAATCAAAATAATTATAAAATTCAAAATAAAAACAATAATCCTTTTTATTTTTATTCTCCTCCAAAATTTAGTCTTTACGATCAGGCAATGAATGTTAATGCAATTCCTTATAATAATATTCACAACCAAGAAATGATATATAATGAAAATATTCGTAATAAAAATTTTCCTGGGCTATTTATCCCCTAAATTTAAATTATTTATGCATTAATTAAATTAATTTTAACTTTTATAAATTATATTTTTGAAATTTGTCTTTTCATTAAATTTTATAAAAAATATATGAAAAAAAGAAGAATTACAAACAATGAAGGAGAGGATGATAGAAAAGAATATAAAATAAAAAAATTTGAAAGTGATATTTGTTTCCCAAAGGATATTGATTTAGATATGGTAGATTTAGCTATAGAAAAAAAAAATTTTATTTTATCAAAATTTGTCACTTTGAGTTGTAGAATAAAAAAATCTTTAATATTATATAATACTTTTTATAAATTAGAAAAAGAAAGACAAGAGAATAAAGAATCATTTGGGATTATATTAAAAATTTTGGAAAATAATAATATAAATTCTATTTACAATTCTTTATATTTAAAAACAATTAATACAGGAAATAATGGTATAAATTTTAAAAAGGAATTTAATTATTATAAATACACTTTATCTCTAAGAGATTTAAATTTTTTTTTATCTCATAAAATAGAAAAAAGTAAAATAATTTTATTAGATTTATTAAAAAAAATAAATGAAGTGGATTATTTAAATCTAAAAAAGGATGTAATAATATTTAATTTTCCAAAATATAATCTTCCTTATTCATATGGAAATGACCAATTATTTTATTACTATTGTATAGACAA